>Ga0224495_10000112_pt1 | contig 61916 bp, 58 predicted proteins | sample SF_Jul11_sed_USG_FD_168128 | JGI IMG/M metagenome (GOLD analysis project Ga0224495, IMG submission 168128) | Sediment microbial communities from San Francisco Bay, California, United States - SF_Jul11_sed_USGS_4_1 | ecosystem: Environmental > Aquatic > Marine > Sediment | place: USA: California...
CCCCCCCCCCCCGCCGACCCGCGTGAGGCAGAGCTGAACCGGGCCCTGGAGGCCCTGCACTTCGCCTTCCGGGCGGTGACCGCGCGCCCGGACGCCATGCTGGGAGAACTGGGCATGGGCCGCATCCACCACCGCATCCTCTACTTCGTGGGGCGCAACCCCGGCGGCAGCGTGGCCGACCTGCTGCGCATTCTGGGGGTGAGCAAGCAGTACCTGAACCGGCCCTTCCGCCACCTGATGGCCCTGGGCTATGTGACATCCCAACCGGACCCGGCGGACCGCCGGGTCAAACGCATCGACCTGACCCCGGCGGGGGCCGAGCTGGAGGGGCGCCTTACCGGGGATCAGCGCCAGCGCCTGTCGCGCGTGTTCGCCGATGCCGGCCCGGACGCCGAGGCTGGATGGCGGCGGGTGATGGCGCTCCTCGCCGACTCGGGAACCGGCCCTCGGGGTGTGTAGTCTTTACGCGACCTTCCCCCGCAACCGCCCTGTTGTTGCGCGACCGGCCCCACCCACCACCCGCACATAAATCCATTTTTCCATTTAAATACAACACATTATGAAGTTGGCACAACCCTTGCTCATGGGTGAGGTCCGGATTGGGACGGATCGGTACTCACTGTATGAAGAGGTTGGAATGGCACACACGCCGCACACTGGAATGATTCGCACCCTGCAAGCCGCCGCCGGCATCTCCCTGATGCTCTGGACCGGCACCGCCTTCGCCAACTCGGCTATCGTTGGCCAGATCACCACCTTTTGCGCCAGCAAACCCACGGTGGTGAACATCAACGACTGTGCCACCTGTCACGGCGCGGCGTTTGTGACCATGAACACCTCCAACATGTACTGGAGCGACGCCAGGAACGGTTTTTACGACTCGTTCTGCCCTGCCCCCACCCCCACCCCAACCCCCACGCCGGTCATTGATCCCACCCCGACCACGCCGGTCATTGACCCGACCCCGGTCGTGGATCCGGTCTTGACCACCGGCACCACCTCGGAGCCGTTCACCTCCAGGCAGATGCGCCACGGCCGCACCACCACCGACTCCGGGGATGCGTTTGGGGACGATCCGTTCGGGGATGACGACGTCACTCTCACCTCCGGCGGTTCCACCCGCCCCACCGCCACCACCGGCACCCGTGGCAGCGGCTACGACAGCACCCGCCCGGAACTGAAGGGTGACAACGGTCGGCACAAGGGCCGCAACTAGTCCCTGCGCGGTGGCCGTTCCGGCGGCCGCCGCCCACCCACGCCTCGACCGCCGGGGGGATCCAACGATCCCCCCGGCCTTTTTATGCCATTTTTTATCGAAGACCGGCCCCGTGAAGCAGGGCGACCAAGAGCTCTTCAGCGCCCGGCGGGGGATTCCTGTCCCACCCGCTCCAGCCAGGCGACAATGTCCCGCCACACACGGGGGCGATCCACTTCGAACAGGATTTCGTGGTACATGCCTGGATACCTGGTCCACGCCACACCGGGGACGTCCCCGGCAAAACGCTGCGTCACCTCCGGGTCCACCAGTTGATCGTCCCCCGCGAACCACACCCCCACCGGCAGCGGCAGCGGCCCGGCATGACCGCGCACCAACGCCATGGCGCGGGATGCCTCCGCGTACCAGCGGGCATTCACGGTGGTAAATACCAGGGGGTCCGTCAGGCGTTTTTGCTGCTCCACCGGGTCGTGGCTGTTGTGATACGGCTTCCCGCCCGGCTGGATGGACAGGCGCGGCAACAGCGCCCCCGCCACCATTCCCAGTGCCCGCCGCCACAGGGGGGTTTTGAGGCGGATGCCCAGCAGCGGGCTGGTCAACGCCGCCCCCCGCACCCCCAGAGCCGCCAGCGCCGTCGGGCGTTTGAGCAGGGACAGCAGCACCACCAACGCGCCGGTGCTGTGCGCCAGCACGAACCAGTCGTTGACGCCGCTGGCGCGCTGCGCGGCGTCAACGCCCGCCTCCAGGTCGTCCAGATGGTCGGCAAATCGCCGCACGTAACCGCGCCGACCGCTGGACAGGCCGTGCCCGCGCGGGTCCATGCCCCACACCGGGTAACCCTGGTTGCGTAGATGGTGCACGGTTTCAGCGTAGCGCCCCAGGTGATCCGCATAACCCGGCAGCAGAAACAGGCCGGGACGGTCCGGGGAATACGCTTCTGGCGAGGGCGAGGATGCGGAGGCCGCAACGACCGCGGCGGGGCCGCCTGCCACGTGCAGACGCGCCCCGCCGGAGGGAATGGTCAAATGGGTTGTGAACGGGTCCGTGAACGGCGGCGTCCCCGGCAGGCGGTCTGTCACCCTACATCCGTGTGTTGGTGACCGGGACCGGCGAATCCGTCGAATTCGAGACGTGACGCACGCCCGGCACCTGCTGTTCGCGGTGCATGCTGTCGAGCACCAGCCGCACCTCGTCCCAGGCCACGGTAAAGCTGCTGTCACCGGCGACGTCCACCGAGTCGAACACCGGGGTGTAATCCAGCTTCAGCGGGTCCATGGGCAGGCCGTTGCGGTAGATCGCGTAATGCAGGTGGGTGCCGGTGGAGGCGCCGGAGTTGCCGACAAAACCGATCACCTGTCCCTGACGCACCCGGGCGCCACGCTTGATGTGGTCCGGAATGCGCGACAGGTGGGCATAGCCGCTGCGGTAAACACCGTCGTGGCGCACGCTCACCATGTATCCGTTGTCGCCCTTCCAGCCGGAAAACAGCACCACGCCGTCACCGGTGGCGCGCACCGGGGCGCCCCAGCGGGCCACGAAGTCCACGCCGTGGTGCGGGCGGACAAAACCGTAAACCGGGTGGCGGCGGGCCTCGGAATAGCGCGACGAGACGTGGTGATACTCCGCCACCGGGGTGGGCAGCAGGGTGTGGCGCAGGGACACGCCATCGCGGCCGTAATACTCGCCCTCGAACAGCATGGCCTCGTGGGGCACGCCGCCGGCGGTCAGGCGCACCCAGCGGATGTCGCCAAAGCGCTCCAGTTGGCCGTCACGGCGGATCTCGTCCACCAGCATCTCAAAGCTATCACCGGGCTGGATGTCGCGGCGGAAATCCACCTCCCAGGCATAGATATCGCTCAGGCGGCGCACCAGTTCGGCGCCGCGCTCGATGCGCATCAGGGCCGGGAACATGCTGGCGTCGCCGGTCACGGCGCCGCCGATGTTGCGCAGACGGGTTTCAAAGGCAATATCGCGGGATTCGGCAAAATAGCCAAAGGGGGTGACGGCCACGGTCATCATGCGGCTGCCGCTGATGTCCACCTCCAGGCTGCGGAAACGGCCACGCTCGTCAAGGCGCACACGATAGGTGTCGCCCGACCCGACCCGCGCCAGATCCTTGACCGGACGCGCCACGCGCAGCACCTGGGCCACGTCGTTCTGGGCCAGTCCGTAACGCGCCAGCAGGCCATAAATGCTCTGCCCGCGGCCCATGGTGCCGCGAATCACCTGACCGGGGGTGGCCAGCACCTGCAACGGTTCCGCCGCGACCTCGAAAGAGGGGTAAACCATGGTCGCCTCGACGTTGCGCACGTGGGCGAACATACCGGTCCACATCCAGGCCCCGAAGGCCAGCAGACCGAGCAGCGCAACCGAACGCCGGATGCGACGATCGCGTTTACGTTTGAGGATATTCAAATGGCACCTAGTTCCCGGAGGGAGCGCGGTCCACGGACGCAAAGGCATCCGCAATCACCCGCAACACATCCCCGACAAGTTGAACTATAGCGGTAGTTTCGCCCATTACAACTGGTTATGCAACCCATTTTGTTCATCTCCACACCCCATGGCGGGAATTGGGACCTACCGTTTACCTATGCCCAAATATATAGAGCAAGTTCAATGCCACATGGGAATCAAACCTTGAAAAACAGGGGGTTCGGCAAGTCACACGCGAATGACTTCCCCATGTTTTGCGCAAACTTTACACCTTCTTATCGGCCCAGAGTAAGAACTTCCTGAGCCTTTTTGCCCACATTAAGACCACTAAATCCACACCTTCCGCGCCGCCGTTCCACCCCCCTCCGGATTTCCTGCCCTCCCCCCCGAAAGCGCCCCCTGATGTACCAGAATGCCCCATTCAGGGGCCAGTCGTCACGGAGTCGGCACCGGCCTGACGGCCCGGCGCCACATTTATGTCAGGTTTTTCCCGGCCTGGCCCCTCCCCCGATGCCGACAAACGGCGGAATCTTCATCGCCTCGTAGACTTTTCCCAGGGTTTCTGCCGCCACCCGGGCGGCGCGACGGGAACCCTCGATAATGACCTCCTCCACCCGCTCCGGCGCGGCCGTCCACTCGGCGCGGCGCTCGTGAACCGGGGTGAAGCGGTTGTCCAGAAACACGTTCAGCCGCTTCTTGCAGTCGATACAGCCAATGCTGGCGCTGCGGCAACCGTGGGCCACCTCGTCGCAGGTGGCGCTGTCGGAAAACGCCTGATGCAGGGCGTATACCGGGCACACCTCCGGGTCACCCGGATCGGTGCGCCGCACCCGCTGCGGATCGGTCACCATGGTGCGAATCTTGTCCCAGCGCTCGCCCGGCGCGTCGGACAAAAACACCGCGTTGCCGTACGACTTGCTCATCTTGCGCCCGTCCAGCCCCGGCAGCCTGGGGGTTTCCGTCAGGGGCGTCTGCGGAATCGGGAACACATCGCTGTACAAGTGATTGAAACGGCGGGCGATTTCACGGGTGAGCTCCACATGGGGCAGTTGATCCACCCCCACCGGCACCTGCTGCGGGCGGTACAGCAGGATGTCCGCCGCCTGCAGCACCGGGTAGCCCAGAAAGCCATAGGTGGTCAAATCGCGGTCGCCGATGTTGGCTTGCTGGTCCTTGTAGGTGGGGTTGCGCTCCAGCCACGACAGGGGCGTGATCATGGAGAACAGCACGTGCAGCACGGCGTGCTCCGGCACCCGCGACTGCTGGAAGATCACGCTGCGCTCCGGGTCCACCCCCGCCGCCAGCCAGTCCACCACCATCTCGCGGGTGAATTCCGCCAGACGCGACGTGTCCTCATAGTTGGTGGACAGGGCGTGCCAGTCGGCAATGAAGAAAAAGGCCTCGTGGGTTTCCTGCAGGCGCACCCAGTTGACCAGTGCCCCCATGTAGTTGCCCAGATGCAGCCGTCCCGAAGACTGCATGCCGCTCAGCGTGCGCTGTTTCACTCGTTCTCCTTGTCGTGTTGAGCCTGCGGCGCCCGCGCCAGACACCCGCCGGGGCCGTGCGGGACGGCCCGACGGCGGGAGTGCGCCGCTCGAAACGGCAGGTATTGTACCCTGCCCCGGTCCCATCCCCCAACCCGGCACCTTGCCCCCGGGGCCCGGCGGTGCGCTACAATCTGCACGCCCCGTCCGGACGGGGACCGGTTTTTCAGGCAGAAACGCATGCGCTTGCCCCACTCCATTGCCCCATTCGCCCCCGCGCCGGGTCTCGTTCCGGCCTGCCCCCGAGCCCCCCACCTGCTGTCCATGGCCCTGGCGGTGCTGCTGATGGCGGGCTGCGCCTCGGCTCCAAAACGGGATGCCGACGCAGCGGCCCAGGGCACCCCCGGCGCGGCCTTTGCCGCTGCCATCGGGGCCCTGAACGACGGCCATACCGACGCCGCCCGGGACGCCTTTCGCCACCTTGCCGAAAACCCCGCCACGCCGCCTGCGGTAGCGGCACAGGCGTGGGTCAACCTGGGGGTCGCCCTGTCCCGCGGGGGCGATTTCGAGGCCGCCCGCGTCGCCCTGACCGAGGCGCTGAGCCGGGCCCCGGAGATGGCCGACGCACACTTCAACCTGGCGCTGGCGGAGCGCTCCCTGGGGCACTACCCGTCCGCCCGCGATCACTACTTCGAGGCCGCCCGCCTGGCCCCCGCCCGTCTGGACATCCCCTATAACCTCGGCATACTGTACGAACTCTATTTGAACCAGCCGCAACAGGCGATGAGCGCCTATTCCCGGTATCTGGACGGTGGCGGACCACAGGCGGAACAGGTGCGCCAGTGGATGGAAACCCTCGCCGGGCAGACTGCGGAACAGAAAGGATCCGACCGCTGATGAACCAGTTGATCGCATTTTTCCAGTCCGGTGGAGTGATGATGTATTTCATCCTCTTCATCCTCGCCCTCGGTACCGCCATCGTGCTCGACCGCTGGCTGGTCATCACCCGCAGCGCGGTGAACGGCCCGGCCCTGTGGAACGCCGTACATGGACATTTGAACAGCGGCCAGGTGGAAGATGCCCGTGCGCTACTGGCCTCCGGCCGCACCCCCCTGCACCGCGTGCTGCATTCCGGCGTGGACGCCATGGCCCGCGCCATGGACCGCGAGGACGTGGAAAACGCCGTGGAGGAATCCATGCTGGAGATCATGCCGCGCCTGGAAAGCCGCCTCCACTACCTGCCCACCCTGGCCAACGTGGCCACCCTGGTTGGCCTGCTCGGCACCATCATGGGCCTCATCGACGCCTTCAACGCGGTGTCGGTGGCCGACCCGTCGCAAAAGGCCGCCCTGCTCTCCCAGGGCATCGCGGTGGCCATGAACACCACTGCCTTCGGCCTCATCACCGCCATTCCGCTGATGCTGCTCTACTCGGCCCTGCACGCCCGCACCAACGTGCTGATCGACAACCTGGACCAGTTCAGCTTCCGCCTCATCAACACCCTGTCGTCGCTGCACCGGAGAAACAGTTGAAACCCCGCCAGCGTGGACATCGGCGCCGCTCCCGGCTGAGCGGCCAGACGGAACTGAGCATCACCGCATTTCTCAACCTGATGGTGGTTCTGGTGCCGTTCCTGCTCACCACGGCGGTGTTTTCCCGCAATGCGGTGCTGACCATCGAGGTGCCCACCCCCACCCCCGGCGTGGTGCCGCCACCCGTGCCACCGCCCGTGGCGGACACCCAGCGCTTTTCCCTGGCCCTGCACCTTGAGGAGGCCCAGGTGGTGCCGGTGGTCTCCGGGCGCCGCCAGGCCCCGGTGCCCCGGGACCGGGAGGGCGGCTATGACAGCGCTGCCCTGCGCGCCCGGCTGGCCGCCATCAAGGCCGAACACCCGGAGGAAAAGGCGGTGGACATCCTGTCCCGTCCCAACACCCCTTATGCCGACCTGATCGCCGTCATGGACGCCACCGCCGGATCGGCGGGCGCGGGCGGCGCGGCCCTGTTTCCGGACGTGCGGCTGGGAGACCTGGCGCCGTGAGGGTGCCCCGCCAACTGCGCCGCATGGAGGGCCGCACCCGTGCGCGGGGTCCGGTTCAGGGCCTCAACATCGTGGCGTTGCTGGATATTTTTACCATCCTGCTCCTGTTCCTGCTGGTGCAGGCGGGCGACCCGGAAGATTCCCTGCCGGTCCTGGAGCACCTCAAACTGCCGTTCTCCGAATCCACCCATCCGCCCCGCCGCGACCTGGTGGTGGCCATTGATTCACGCGGCGCCATCCTGCTGGAGGGCCACCAGGTGGCCGATGCGCAGCAGGTGCGGGAAACCACCGGGGACATCATTCCCGGCCTCTCCGACGCCCTGCACGACTACCTGGCCAAAGCCGCCGCCATCAGCCGGGAGACCGGCCAGAAAATTCAGGGCCGCGTGGTGGTCATGGGGGACCGCGAAACCCCCTTCGCGGTACTCAAGCGGGTCATGTCCACCTGTGCCGCCGCCCAGTTTGGCGAGGTTTCCCTGGCAGTGCAGCAGCGCGAGGAAAGTGTCGCCCTTGGGCAGTAACACGGGCTGCCCGCACCACCCATGCTGACCTATCTGCGCATTCTTCGGGAAGACCGGGACATCCTGGTCTCCTTCATGGCCATTCTGGTGGGGCTGCTCACCGGTTTTGCCGTGGTGCTGTTCACCCGCATGATCGAGGCGGTGCAGACCATCCTGCTGGGTTCCGGCGACCCCATCGTGCTGGCCGGCGGCATGCCCTGGTGGCAGGTGCTGCTGCTGCCGGTGCTGGGGGGCGGGCTGGTGGCCCTGCTGTTTCCGTTCATCCCCAAACACATCCGCATGTATGGCGTGGGCGAGGTGATCGAGACCCTGCACGAGCAGGAACGTCACCCCCTGAACCCCCGTGCGGCGTTTTTCAAGCTCGGCGGCGCCAGCATCACCATCGGCTCCGGCGGCGCCCTGGGCAAGGAAGGGCCCAGCGTCGAAATGGGCGCGGTGATCGGCGACTGGGTGGTAAAACTGTTCCGCATCCCCCCGGACATGCGCGACGAGGTAAAGGTCATCATGATCGGCAGCGGCGCGGCGGCGGCCATTGCTGCGGTGTTCAATTCGCCCTTCGGCGGCGTGGCGTTCGCCATGGAGGTGATCCTGTCTCAGATGCACCTGCGCATCTCCAGCCCCATCTTTCTGGCCTCCGCCACCGGCGCCATCGTGTCCACCACCTTCATCGGGCCGGACGTGGTGCACATTCCCGACTACCACTTCGTTTCCCTGTGGGAGGTGGGCACCTACCTGGGGCTGGCGGTGCTGGTGGCGGGGGTGGCCACGGCCTTCACCGGCACCCTGGCGGGCACCCGCCGCGCCTTCGACCGCATGCCGGTGCCGGAGTGGCTCAAGCCGGTGCTGGGGGGGGCGCTGGTGGGGGGATGTCTGGTCTATTTTCCCCACGTCTACGGCACCGGCGTGGAGGCCATCGCCCACACCCTGAACGAGGATTTTCCCTGGCAGATCCTGCTGGTGCTGATGGCGGTCAAGCTGCTGGCGACCGCCGTCACCCTGGGTTCACGGGGCTTTGGCGGCCTGTTTGGCCCGGCGCTGTTCATGGGGGCGCTCACCGGCGGCGCCTATGGCGCCCTGGTGCACCGCCTGCTGCCCACCGTCACCGGCAGCAGCGGCGCCTACGCGGTGGTGGGCATGGGGGCGGTGCTGGGCACCGTGGCCCACGCCCCGATTACCGCCACGGTGATCATCTTCGACTTCACCCACGACTATCACATGATTCTGCCGGTGGCGGTGGTCACCCTGGTCTCCACCTTCCTGTCGGTCAAGTCCCGCATCCGTTCCATCTACCAGGTCCGGGGCTGACCCCTTAAAAACGCCAAAGGCCCGCCCCCCTTTGGTGAGGGGCGGGCCTGTGCTGGCCGTTCCGGTTGGCCGTTCGCGCCTACAGGCGGCGCCACTGGCCGATTTCGTAACGCGGGCGCACCACCGTGGTGTCGATGGGGTGAAACTTGATTTTCACGTGGCCGCCGGTGTTCGAGGTGAACACGCCACCCGGCACAAACACCATGCCATAGATGTTCAGGTTGCCGCCGTTGATGTTGGCGTTGCCACCGGTAATGGCGTTGTTGTAGAGAGAGACGCTGCCCAACTGGATCAGGCCAAAGACGTCCAGATCGTCGTTCACGTCCATCTTGTTGTTGTTTCTGACCACCAGACTGAGGCGGTCGAGTTTGTCGGTGTCCTGCAACGGGTTGTCCATGCCGTTTTTCGCCAGGAACTTGCCGTTGATGAGAATACCGGAATCCGCGATCACCAGGCCCACACCCGTGTAGTAGCACGGGAGACAGGTTTTACCAATAGTGAAGCCGCCATTCACATACATGACGGCCCCCTTGGTGGGGTCTACGGCCTTGGAGTTCCAGTCTATCAGCCCGGGAACGCCTAAATTGTTGTACACCATGGTGTTTTGCAGCGCAAAATCCGTTCTGGCGCCGACCTTCCAGTCCGCGTGGAGCACATAGCTATCGATGTCCTCCTGGGTGATGATGGTCTTGCGCAGGGTTGCCAGCAGGCACAAGTCCGCCACCCCCGGAGACACGCCCTGTGTTACGGTGCCCTTGACGATGCCCGTGCCGGAAACAGTGCCCCCCGCCACCACCGAACCATCCACCGCATAAGGGAGTGCGCCGCTGGACAGGTCCGCGTTTTTTTCCGCGTACACGTTGCCGCCCAGGACGTCACCCGTCACCGGATCGGTAACCGAGATCACGGCGCTATTGGCGTTGAACGACACGTTGTTGCGGGAAAACACGTCGCCGCCTTTGATGAACGTGTCGGCCGCCGGAACGCCGCCCGCAGCCGGGGCCCCCAGGTCGAGCTGCAGGCTGCCGCCAAACATGTCGCCATAGACTTCGGTGCCGCCCTTGCTCTTCAGGGAGTAGTTGCCGCAGCCCATGGTGGCATATGTCCAGGAAGCGTAAGGAGCGGTACGCAGCACCGCTTCCACCGTCACCTTGGTGTTGGGGCTGGAGGTCACCGTGCCGGTGGAGGCCACCAGGTAATAGCCATTCACCGGTTTGTTCTTCTCGATGGTCACGGCATAGCTGGTGCCGGTATTGGCTCCGAAAGAGGTGGCGAAAGCGTCCGGGGTGGTGGTGCCCGCGAGGACGAACACACGCACCGGACCTGTGGCGCCCTTGGTTTGGTCCTCGGCCCAGAACAGGGTGTCGTTCATGGTTGCGATCACGCGGCCCAGCCCCGAATCGGCGGCATAGAACGCCCGGTTCTGCTGGTAGCTGTTGCCGGCGATGGAAAGTTCGGTGCGGCTCAGGGTAGTCCCCATGACACCCATGACCGTCACCAGGACGAGGATCCACATGGCCACCACCAGCACCACGCCGCTTTCGTCCACGGCCAGCCGCCGAACGGCGGCCGGAACGGTGTTCCAGGCGGTGCCAACCTTGCGCTGTGTCTGCTGACGGTTCATGTGTCTTCCTCCTGCCTTCATTCTGTCCCGGTCCGGGAATTTGCCCGGTTTCCGGTCACCGCCACGGAAAAATTCCGTGGCGCATCAAGTCGTCCGCCCTTCTGCGGGCCTAGAACGGGAACTGGTACGGCTCAATCCCCAGGTTGCGAACGGTCACATCCTGGGTCAGTGTCACCCGCCGGTAGTTGTCTCCCTTGACGGGGTGTTTATAGCTCTTGTCCGGCCTCGGGGCACGCACTGTCACACTGAAGCGGTAAGTGTCCGGACGCCCGCCGATGGGGTCGATATTCCCCGTCAGAGTGGTGGTCACCCCCGACACCTGGAAGTCCTCCACGTTGTCCGACAGGACGGTGGTGCCGTCGTCGTCCACACGCTCCAGCGTGGAGCCTGTCAGCCGATAGGTGATCACCTCCACGCCCGCCACTTCCACGCCTGCGGCTTCGGGAAAACTGAACGCCGAGGTTTTCTTGTTGAACAGGATCATGTCCACGGTCAGTACGTCGGTGGGCAATCCAGCGGAAATCTTGCCCACCGCGAAGTTGTTGATCACAAAAATATCGTTCCCCGTGTCCAGAATTTTCCCGCCGCCCGCCGCCACGGTCATTTGGGTGGCGCCTTTGGCCACACCCACAGCCAGTGTGGTGGTGCGGTTTTCCACACGGGCGAACTTGAACTGGTCGGGCGCGCCCGCCGCCCCCTGAATCATCAGTGGGTTGGTGACCAATTCCGGGTTCGCGGTAAACCAGTATTTGCATGCCCCGCACCCCGCCACCGGGGTAAGGTTCTGGGACGGCGTGCCATAACGCGCCATCTGCACCTCGAAAGCCAGCAGGTCCAGCACGGCGCGGGCCTCGTTCTGCATGTCGGTCACCTGTTCCTGGACCAGGTATGCCTTGTTCTGGTGGATGAAGGTCTCGAACACCATGCCGATCATAAACATGCTGATGGTCATGGCGATCATCACCTCGATCAGCGTGAAACCGATCTGCGACCGCGATACGAATGGGTCATGCGTAGCCATGGTTCAATTGCTCACTCCATCTGCCGTAACATAAGTGTGGCCACCCATCCGCACGGAATGCTCCTTGCCCTTGTCCATCCAGAAAACCTGGACCGTGACGGTGATTGAATACCCCACCGGCGAGCCGTAGACCGGGGAGACAGTCAACCTGTAAGCCGGGTACCCCGGCATCGAACCGTAGGGGTAGGACATGCCGGCGGGCGGCAGGTAGGCGTTGTACAGGGCGTTACGCTGGCTGAAGATGTGGCCCAGTTCCATCCAGCGCTGCATCTCCATTTCGGCAAGCTGATTGGCAACGGTAATGTTCCTGGCCATCTTGTTGCCCCGGATGGTGGACGCCACCATGCCGCTGGCCCCCAGAATCCCGATGGACAGGATGGCCACGGTGATCATCACCTCAACCAGGGTAAAACCCGCTTGTTTGCGTTGACGCCACATAAAACAGAACTCCTTACAACACCCAGGCGGCGCCGTCCCAGCGATACACCCGCGACCCGCCGGATACGGACAGCACCCGAATGCACACGGTTTCCGTAACCACGCCCTTTACGACAGAGGACAGATACACCGCGCCGGGGTTGTACAGCAGCGCGCCACCTGCGGCGCTGGCCACGGACTGGCCCCGGCTGTTGTACACCGCCGTGCTGTTATTGAAATTCACTGCCAGCAGCCCCCCGCCCGACGGGCAGGGCGTGGCCACGCCGCCATTGCTGATGACCACATCCGGCGTCCGGATCTTCAGGTCGACGATGGTATTCATGACCACCCCGACGTAGTTGCCGGGAAGGGCCGAGCTCTTGACGACGGCGGTGGAACAGTCCACTTCCGCCGGTTTGGTAACGCGTGCCACCGCATATTTGCTGTTGGCCACGTCGAAGCAGACGAAATACGGCAGCCCCTCGCGGATGGCCTGTGAGCGCGCGACGCGGAAATCCATCACCAGGTTGCGTGCCGCGCCCATCAAGTGCTTGTGGGGCATGCTGGTGACGATGTGCGCCGACGCAATGCTGACGCCAATGCCGATGATCGCCACGGTTATCATCAACTCGACCAGCGTGAAGCCACGCTGCCCGGCAGGCCCGGACAGCCATCCAGACCAGCGCCGGGGACGCTCCGCCCGGAGGCTGTGGTCTGCGGTGGTTGCGGTCGTTGTGGTCATGACATCTACCTCGGATAAGTCAATCGGATAAATCAAGTGGACTCGTGGCCGGCTCCGGCCCCGTCAATCTCTTTTCCCTCTCTTTTCCCTCTCTTTTCCCTTGATGAAGCAACTCATGTACCAAGCTCCGGGAGCTGCCGATATCGCTCTGATTTAAATGCGTTTTTACTTTTTCCACGGCCCGCGTTCCCTATCCGTTGCTTCCTCTGCCCGTGCAATTTTGCACATCTTGGGTAACTGGCAACCCAACGAGGAGCAACCCACCCGGCGGCACGCCGCGGGACTCCGGGTCCTATCGGTCGATTTGATGTGAATCTGGACAAAAAGCGTCCGGAGAAGACACCCGGAAGGGGGTGCCGGACGCCCGTGCGGCGGGTATGCCCCCGGACGCCGGAAGGCGGCGTCCGGGGGCCAAGGGTCAAGGACTGTAGCGGGGGATCGGCAGCGGGGGATCAGCCGTGGGGAATGAGGCTCAGGAGGTGTTCCACCACGGCCTCGAAGGGGAGCATGGACGAATCCACCCGCACCGCGTCCGCTGCGGGTTTGAGGGGCGCCACGGCACGTCCCGCGTCGGCCTCGTCGCGGGCTACGACTTCCTTCAGGGTGGCCTCGTAGGTGACCGCCTCGCCCCGGGCGGCGAGTTCCTCGAAGCGGCGGCGCGCCCGCACCTCGGGAGAGGCGGTGAGGAAGATTTTAAGGTCGGCGTCCGGCAATACCACCGTGCCGATGTCGCGGCCGTCGAGAATCACCCCGCCCTGCGCGGCCGCCTCGCGCTGCAGGGCAAGCAGGCTCTGGCGCACGCACGGCCGGGCGGCCACCGCCGAGGCCAGCAAGGACACCTGAGGGGTGCGGATGTGGTCGCTCACGTCGGTGCCGTCCACCCGCACCCGTGTGGCGCCGTCGGGGCCGGTGGCGATTTCCACCCGCAGCGACCGGCACAGGGTTTCCATGGCGGCGCCGTCGGCGGGGTCCACCCCGGCCTCACGGGCCTTCCAGCCGATGGCCCGGTAGAGGGCGCCGGTGTCCAGATAGACCAGCCCGGCACGGCGCGCCACCTCGCGGCAAACGCTGCTTTTGCCCGCGCCGGAAGGGCCATCCACAGCCACCACGGGGCGGCGTTCAGGCACCCTGCCCTGCCCCGCGGGCCGCCGCGAAAATCTGCTCCACGGTAACCTGCCGCCCTACGAAGCGCACATGCGCCTCGCCCTCCTCAATGAACAGGCGCACTCCGCCCACCCCTTCCAGGGCGGCAATGGCGCGTTCCACCAGGGCCGGATCGGCGCCCCCGGCCAAGGCCAGCGGCACCACCACCTGCCGGTACGGCACCGGGGCCGCCATGCCCCACGCCACCAGCAGCCACACCACGGTGGACGCAGCCAGAAAGCCAAACAGGTACTGGGGGCCCACCCCCAGCAAAAAACCCCCGAACGCCCCGCCCACGAACGGCCCCAGGAACTGGGCGGTGTTAAACACCCCCACGCAGGTGCCACGCGCGCCGGTGGGGGCGAATTTGGTGACCAGAGACGGCAGGATCGGCTCCAGCATGTTGAAGCCGACAAAGAACACGAACAGCCCGATCACCGTGGCCGCATAGCCCCCGCCGCCGACGCCCAGCACCACGAACGACAGGGCCACGGTGGCGACCCCCAGGCGCATCACCTGACGGATTTTGCCCCTGGCTTCGGCCATGATGGTGGACGGCACCATGATGGCGAAGCTGAGCAGGATCACCGGCAGATAGACCTTCCACAGGTCGGGCCTGGGCAGATGGCTCGCAAGCATGCCGGGCACCGCCACGAACACGGCGGTCATGGCCATGTGCAGCACAAACACCCCCAGGTTCAGGCGCAACAGTTCCGGCTGGGTGAGCACCCGGCGCAGATCGGCACCGGTCAGTTCCATGTCGCGGTGGTGGCGTTCCACCGGGGGCGACGGCACCACCAGCCACAGGTAGGGGACAGCCAGAAGCGCCAGCAGGGCCACCAGGGTGAAGATGCCGTCCAGCCCCACGCGGTGGGCCAGGGGCGGCGCCGCCACCAGGCTGACGGCGAAGCTGATGGCGATGGAACCGCCCAGCATGGCCATGGCGCGGGTGCGGTACTCCTCGCGGGTAAGATCGGCAATCATCGCGGTGATGGCCGAGGCGATGGCGCCACTGCCCTGCAACAGGCGTCCCCAGATCATCTGGTCCATGCTGGTGGCCTGGGCGCATACCCAGCTTCCGCCGGCAAACAGAAGCAACCCGAAGGTGATGACCGGCTTGCGCCCGAAACGGTCGCTGGCGGAGCCGAACAGCACCCCCAGCAGCACCTGGGCCAGGCCGTACGCCCCCAAGGCAAAACCGACCTTGGCCGGGGTGGCGCCGGGCAGTTCCGCCGCATACAGGGCAAACACCGGTAACACCAGGAACAGTCCCAGCATGCGCAGCGAAAAAATGCCCGCCAGCGACGCGGCGGCGAGCCGTTCGGAGCGGTTCATACCGCCCCCACTTACCTGTTTATTGGACAAAGTCAGATCATCCGGAAAGCGGGTGGCCGCGCGGCCCCGTGCGGAACGCGGGGGTCGTCCACCCTGGTTGCGCGGTGCGCCGAATTAGACCCCCGTCCCCCCGGCGGCGGCAACCCGGAATGCGTTCCCCGCCGCAGGTGGCGGGCCGAACCACCCGACGCCCCCCCCGCGATGAACCCGGCCGCGCCGTGGGTTTGCGCGAATACCGCCGGGGGGCGCCCCCCCCCCACCGCGATAAACCCGGCCGCGCCGTGGGTTTGCGCGAATACCGCCGGGGGCGCCCCCCCCGCCGGCGGTTGACAGAAAGGCGTTTCTCTTGGTATTTTCTAGCGATTCTTCTGCTCCAGATCGGGCCTGTTGTGACGGCATGTGGCGGCGGCGGGCAGACGGCGCGCGGCGGGGCTATCGGAGCCGCGTGGCGCCGGGTCGCCACCCTATTATCGAGTTTGTGAGTCGGGTAATTTCCAAGATGTCCATTCGCATCACCATCAATGGCAAACCCGAGGAGGTCCCCCAGGGTTCTTCCGTGGCCGACCTTCTGGCCGCCCGGGAAATCGAACCGCGCATGGTCTCCGTCGAGCACAACGGCCAGATGCTCGAGCGGGACGCCTTTGGCGCCGCCCGGCTGGCCGCCGGCGACAAGCTGGAACTGCTGTTCTTCATGGGCGGCGGCGCGGGCAACACCGGCGATTCGATCCACGCCGACGTGGGAGTGCTGGTGGGCAACACCCCTCTGGTGCGCCTCAACCGCATGGCGGAAAAGGGCTCTGCCGAGGTGCTCGTCAAGGTGGAATTTTTCAACCCCGGCGGCAGCGTCAAGGACCGCATCTGCGAAGGCATGCTGGACGCGGCGCTGGCCAGCGGCAAGCTCAAGCCGGGCGGCACCATCATCGAGCCCACCAGCGGCAACACCGGCATCGGCCTGGCCATGCTGGCCGCGGTGCGCGGCTTCAAGCTGATTCTGGTGATGCCCGAAAGCATGAGCATGGAGCGTGCCAGCCTGTTGTCCGCCTATGGCGCCCAGTTGGTGCTCACCCCGGCGTGGGAGGGCATGCGCGGCGCCATCCGCGAAGCCAACACCATCCGCGACGCGAACCCCGGTTACTTCATGCCCAACCAGTTCGAAAATCCGGCCAATCCGGAGGCGCACCGCAAGAGCACGGCGCCCGAGATTCTGGCCGCAACCGAGGGCCGGGTGGACGCCTTTGTGGCCGCCGTCGGCACCGGTGGCACCATCACTGGCGTGGGCGAGGTACTGAAGGCGCACAACGCCGCCACCCAGATCATCGCGGTGGAGCCGGAAACCTCCGCCGTGCTGTCCGGGAACGATCCCGGCCCGCACAAGATCCAGGGCATCGGCGCCGGCTTTGTGCCGCCGGTGCTGAACCGCGCCGTCATTGACCGCATCATCAAGGTCAACGATGACGAGGCGTACCGCACCGCCAAGAACCTGGCCCGCATGGAGGGTCTGCTGGTGGGCATCTCCTCCGGGGCCAACGTCTGGGCGGCGATGCAGGTGGCCCGGGAACTGGGAACCGGCAAGCGTGTTGTCACCGTGCTGCCCGACACCGGGGAGCGCTACTTCAGCATCGAGAAATACTTCAACATCTAGCCACACCGTCTGGCCGGAACATCCGGCCGCAACATCCAGCCGTCCGGGGCGGGCTCGGCACTTCGCCTCCGCCCCCCGCGACAGACCACACAAGGGGCCGTACATGGACTTTACCGAAGACCAGATTCAGCGCTACAGCCGCCACATCATCCTGCCCGAGGTGGGGGGACTGGGGCAGATCAAGATCCGTCAGGCGTCCTGCTTCATCGTCGGCGCGGGCGGTCTGGGCGCCCCCGCCGCCATGTATCTGGCCGCCGCCGGCATCGGCAAGCTGGGCATCATCGACGACGACAACGTGGATCTTTCCAACCTGCAGCGCCAGGTGATCCACCACACCAGGGACGTGGGCACCCACAAGGCGGAATCGGCCAAGGCCAAGATCAACGCCATGAACCCGGACGTCGAGGTGGTCATCCACCGCGACCGTCTCAAGGCCCACAACGCCCGCGAACTGGTGGCAGGCTACGACTACATTCTGGACGGCACCGACAATTTCGCCACCAAGTTCCTCATCAACGACCTGTCGGTCTTCACCGGCATTCCCATGGTGCATGGCGGAATTCTGCGTTTTTCCGGCCAGGCCATGGTGGTGATTCCGGGCCAGAGCGCCTGTTACCGCTGCGTGTTCCACGAGGCGCCGCCGGAGGGTATCGTCCCCACCTGTCAGGAGGCCGGGGTGCTCGGCGTGCTGGCCGGGGTGATCGGCACCATTCAGGCCACCGAGGTGCTCAAGATGGTGCTCGGCATCGGCACCGTGCTGAAGAACCGCCTGCTCACCTATCAGGCACTGGAGAGCGAGTTCCGCGAGGTCCGCGTGAAGAAAAACCCCAAATGCCCCGTGTGCGGCGACCACCCCACCATCACCGAGCTGGTGGATGGTGAGGACCGCGCCTGCGCACTGTGATCACAGGGGACATGAGCCAGAACATGAAGGCCAAAATCAAAGGCTTGAAGTGCCGCGAGTGCGGCAGCGATTACAAGGCGGAAGCCGTACACGTGTGCGAGTTCTGCTTCGGACCGCTGGAGGTGGACTACGACTACGAGGCCATCGGCAAGCGTCTGTCGCGCAAGTCGATTCAGGCCGGTCCCCCGTCCCTGTGGCGCTATGCCGACCTGCTCCCCATCGACGGCGAACCGACGGTCGGCCTGAACGTCGGCATGACCCCCCTGGTGCACGCCAAAAACCTGGGGCGCAAGCTGGGGCTGAACCACCTTTACGTCAAGAACGACACCGTCAACCACCCCACCCTGTCGTTCAAGGACCGGGTGGTGTCGGTGGCCATCAGCCGCGCCCGCGAATTCGGCTATCAAACCGTGGCCTGCGCCTCCACCGGCAATCTGGCCAACTCGGTGTCGGCCCACGCCGCCGAGGCGGGCCTGGGGTGCTACGTGTTCATCCCGGCCGACCTGGAAGCAGGCAAGGTGCTGGGCAACCTCATCTATAACCCCACCGTGCTGTCGGTGAAGGGCAACTACGACGACGTCAACCGCCTGTGCTCGGAGATCGCCAGCGAGTACCCGTGGGCGTTCGTCAACATCAACGTGCGCCCCTACTACGCCGAAGGCTCCAAAACCCTGGCCTTCGAAACCGCCGAGCAGCTCGGCTGGCGCGCCCCGGATCACGTGGTGGTGCCCATGGCCTCCGGCTCCCTGTACACCAAAATCAAAAAGGGCCTGGCCGAGTTCACCCGGTTGGGCATCATCGACAACCACCCCACCCGCATGCACGGCGCCCAGGCCACCGGCTGCTCCCCGATCGCCATGGCCTTCGAGGAAGGGCGCAATTTTGTGCGCCCGGTAAAGCCCGATACTATCGCCAAGAGCCTGGCCATCGGCAACCCGGCGGACGGCTTTTATGCCCTCAAAACCGCCGCCGAATCGGATGGCCGCATGGGCCATGTCTCCGACCCCGAGATCGTGGAAGGCATCAAGTTGCTGGCGGAGTGCGAGGGCATTTTTGCCGAAACCGCCGGCGGCGTGACCATCGGCACCCTCAAGAAGCTGGCCGCGGCGGGCACCTTCCACAAGGACGACGTGGTGGTGGCCTACATCACCGGCAACGGCCTGAAAACCCAGGAAGCGGTGCGCGACCATGTGGGCAAGCCGGTGGAGATCAGCGCCAATCTGGCGGGATTCGAGGAAAAGTTCAAACTGGAAGACAAGGGCCGCACCCTCCAGGAACGGGCAGCGGGCTGACACGACGGCACACCCCCTGCGCACCGGGTACAGGCGGGCGGCGAAAACGGTTGAGACAGGTTATGCGGTTGAATCCGCCGGATGGTATGGAAGGGATAGGTTGATCATGGCTGTTTCGGTTCGAATTCCGGCCCCCCTGCGCAAGCTCACCGGCGGACTCGGGGACGTTACCGTGGATGCGGGCAATGTCGCCACCCTGGTGGACAAGCTGGAGGCCGCCTACCCCGGCCTCAAGGCGCGTCTGTGTGACGACAGCGGGCAGATTCGCCCGTTCGTCAACATCTACGTCAATGACGAGGACATCCGCTTTCTGAAGGGACCGGACACCCCGGTCAACGACGGCGATTCCGTCTCCATCGTCCCCGCCATCGCCGGAGGTTAGCCCCATGGACCGTCACGAAGTGCGTCTGCACCTGACCTTTCCCGCCGGGGCGGTCACCCGCCCGGTGCTGTACGAGGTGGTGAAAGAGTTTGATGTGGCCTTCAACATCCGGCGCGCGGACATCCAGAACGGCACCGGCACCATGGATCTTGCCCTCACCGGCACCCACAAGCAGATCGAGGACGCCATCAAGGCCATGACCGGCATGGGCGTGCAGGTGTCCCCCATCGAACGCAACGTGATCGAATAGCCCGCACGCTGGCCACAGCCCCGCGGGAGGAGATGCAGATGGATTTTACCGAAGAAGAAATCGAACGTTACAGCCGCCACATTATCCTCAAGGAAGTGGGTGGCGAGGGCCAGATGAAGCTCAAGAACGCCAAGGTGTTCATGGTGGGTGCGGGCGGGCTGGGCTCCCCGGCCGCCCTGTACCTGGCGGCTGCGGGCGTTGGCACCCTGGGCATCGTGGATCTGGACGTGGTGGACCTGTCCAACCTGCAGCGCCAGATCCTGCACACCACGCCGGATGTGGGGCGCCCCAAGGTGGTTTCGGCCCGCGAAACCCTGGAGGCCATCAACCCCAACATCACCATCAACACCATCGAGGAACGCATCACCAGCGCCAACGTGCTGGACATCATCAAGGATTACGACATCGTGATGGACGGTTCGGACAATTTTCCGACCCGGTTTCTGATGAACGATGCCTGCTACATGCTGGGCAAGCCTTTGGTGTCGGGTTCCATGTTCCGCTTTGACGGTCAGGTGACGGTGCTGCGCGGCCACCTGCCCACCGATCCATGCTACCGCTGCCTGTATCCGGAGCCGCCCCCCGCAGACCTGGTCCCCTCCTGTCAGGAAGCGGGGGTTCTGGGGGTGCTGGCGGGCACCGTGGGCATCTTGCAGGCCACCGAAACCATCAAGCTGATCCTCGGTCAGGGCACGCCGCTGGCGGGGCAGCTTCTGGTCTACAACGCGCTGGAAATGGAATTTCTGCGCGTCAAATACAAAAAAAACCCCAACTGCGAGTTGTGCGGCCCCAACCCGACCATCACCAAGTTGCTGGACTACGAGGTTAGCTGTACCTTGCAGCGGCACTAGCCCGCTCATTGCGCAATCGAACGGCCGGTCTCACTCGGAGTGGGACCGGCCGTTCTGTTTGGGAGAGACAAATCCGGGCGGGATCGAACAGGCACGGGGGTGGAGGCATCCGCTATACTGTGCGGGGCCGCCACGCATGGCACGCGGCCCCCACCTTGCCCGTTACCCGCCCCCGTAGCTCAGTTGGATAGAGCAACGGTTTCCTAAACTGTAGGTCGGACGTTCAAATCGTCTCGGGGGCACCAATAAAAACAATGGCTTGCGTCTAATGACGTAGGCCGTTGTTGCTTTCATGGGAAGGTGGTGCAAAAGCATCCCCTTAGTAGTCGTTGTACGAACCAGGGGAAGGGTGGCGGGCCGGTAGCGTGCTTCCGCATCACCCCATCGAACCAGGTCATCCTGGGGAGTTAGGTATTTTCCCCGGAAGTCCGGGTGACGATACCTTGCACGTTCATGGACCTGCGGTCCCCGCCCGTCGAGATATAACACGCTTCTCTGAACATCAATTGGCCTTCCCGTAGCTCGTAGACCCAGTCTCCTTTCTGATAGTAAGACTGAAATACGTGTGGATGACGAAACAATGCGGGATCGAGCGGACGGGCCGCGTACGGGTTGTGATAGATACGAAGCCCATCCAACAGGCTTTCCACGTACCGAGATTTCGGCTCTTCGACCACGTGAGGCTGACCGCCTGCCGGGTTATAGCGAAGGGCGGTGAACAGGATATTCGGATTTGGATCAGACGAGAGAGCGCGAACCTTTCCCCACGTCGCACAACTGCTGAAGATAACGGCACTGATGTCGCTATAGGCCGGGGAGCAAAAAAGTCCCAACTCGACGGGGCTGCCGTTGTCCTTGGAGACGTGCTGCAACTGCTCACCCTCAAGGCGGCCTTCGCGTCCGCGCGTTGCGATGTGGCGCTCCTCATCCACGTAGTAACTATGCAGAACGGCTTCGATGGGGCGTTGGCACGCCACGAAGCTAAACGGCCGGTCGAAGTTGGTTACGGCAATGACATAGCTCTTCCCCTTCACATGGTCTAGATGTGCATACGACTGTACGTATTTCTTGTGCTTCTCCGAGAGGCTGTTTGAAAGACGTAGGATCGACTCAAAGTTGAATGCGTTGAGGTCGCGGGGCGGCATATTGCCGCGTCTAACATGTTCCGGCTCCGCCCCTTGCGCGTTTGATGCGACGGTGGCCTCGACAACGAGTCCGCGGTCCGGAATACAGAAGTCCGGGCGGGCATGAGAGAAATCCACGGTCAGCCCGTATTCCTTGAGGACCGCAAAGAGATAGAGTTCCCAGAACGCAGAATTGAAACTGGCCTGGAACTCCTCGACGAATTTCCCGTCGCGGTCTACGAACCCCCTGGCCCAATCGTTCAGCACATCGAGTGCGAACCCGTTGCCAGGTCGGACGATGTTCCTGAAGTTCGGGTGCTGCCTGGCCTCGTCTACCAGTGGGTCAAAGAGTCGCATCGCAAGTCTCTGGATACAATACTTAACTCCCCTAGCGCTACCCTCGTCGGACTCAAACCGGCCACCACCCGTAACCTACCAGATTCATTTGGTTTTTTTCACAAACGCAAAACGGGTACCCACTCCCATTCGCGCAAGTGCCCGTTTTCCTTGAAGTGGCTCCCCTTTTTCTCCACAGTGGAGATCCCATGGCCTGCATCGAAAAGCGCACCTCCAAATCCGGCCCCGTCAGCTTCCGCGTCAAAATCGGCATCCAGGGTTATCCCCCGCAAACGGCCACCTTCGCCCGCCTCACCGACGCCCGCCGGTGGGCGGCGGAAACCGAGGCGGCCATCCGCAATGGCCGCCATTTCTCCACCGGGTCCACAGCCCGGCACACACTCGGGGATCTGGTTGATCTCCTGCGTGAAATGGTGCGCCGGGTAGACAACCCGTACCTGTTCCCGGCCCCCGCCGGCCGGGGCAAAATCGGCCTGCGCACCGCGTGGGAAGTGGCCGTGCGCCGCGCCGGGGGAACCACTGAGTCCCGCCCACCCTGGACAGAAATGGCGGCATACCCACATGTTCAACCTTCGGGGGGACCCGGACGGCATGTTACCAGCCCCACTCTTTGCGGTCATACCCCACGGTATTGTCGGAAGCAAGACGGCTGCCGCCCCCTCCCCCCTTTACACGGTCGCACCGGAGAATTGATGTAACACACTGTAATTAAAGGTGAACACGGCTCATTTTGGAGGCGCCCCGGCGGATGGCACGAGAGTTGTTGAAGGGGAGGGCATATTCCCCTCTGCAACAGGAGTTGCCGTCATGCAGAAAGAGTTCTTCAGAAATGGGCACTGGCCCACGTTGCTCGCCGCGTTTCTTTACTTCGACATGAGCTTCATGGTGTGGGTGATGCTCGGCCCCCTGGGAGTGCATATCTCTCGCGATCTGGGGCTGGATGCGGCCCAGAAGGGGATGATGGTTGCCATCCCGATCCTGGCGGGCGCCCTGCTGCGCTGGCCGATGGGCCTGATGGTCGATCACCTGGGGCCACGGCGCACCGGACAGATCGGTCAGGTGGTGGTCATCGGCGCACTGGCCTGGGCATGGCTGGCGGGACTGCCCTCCCTGGGAGCGGTCCATGTGATGGGGGTGCTGCTCGGCGTGGCCGGGGCCAGCTTCGCCGTGGCCCTGCCCCTGGCGTCGCGCTGGTATCCGCCCCACTACCAGGGGATTGCCCTGGGCATCGCCGGGGCGGGCAACTCGGGCACCGTGTTCGCCGCCCTGTTCGCCCCCAAACTCGCCGACATGGTGGGGTGGAACGGCGTGTTCGGCCTTGCTCTCATTCCCCTGACCGCCACCCTGCTGGCCTACTCCCTGCTGGCCAAAGACAGCCCCGACCAGCCTACCCCGCAGCCCCTCAGCCGTTACTTTACGGTGCTGCGTGACGTGGACACCTGGTGGTTCATGTTCTTCTACATGGTCACCTTCGGCGGTTTTGTCGGGCTGGCAGGAAGCCTGGTGATGTTCTTCCACGATCAGTACGGACTGGTTCCCTCGGTGGCCGGGTACTTCACCGCGGTGTGCGTGTTTGCCGGTTCCCTGTTCCGCCCGGTGGGTGGGTGGTTGGCGGATCGCATCGGCGGTATCCGCTCGTTGCAGGGCATGTATCTGGTGATTACCACCAGCATGGTGAGCATCAGCTTTTTACCCACCTCCCGCTGGGTGGCGCTGGCGGTGTTCTTCGTGGGCATGATGGCGCTGGGCATGGGCAACGGCGCGGTGTTCCAACTGGTGCCGCAGCGTTTCCGCAAGGAAATCGGCGTCATGACCGGGCTGGTCGGCATGGCGGGCGGCTTTGGCGGCTTCGTGCTGGCCTCGTCCCTGGGCTTTGCCAAGCAGTACACCGGCAGCTTCCAGATCGGCTTCCTGATCTTCGGCGGGCTGGCGGCGGTGGCGTTTGTGGGAATGGCTGCGGTGCGCACCCGGTGGCGCACCACGTGGGGCTCCCCCACGGTCACCACGGCGCGGGTGTAAGCCGTGGCTGTTCCATTCACTGCGGTTACCCCGCTGCCAGGGACGGCGGGGGGGAGCCCTCCCCGGGAGGGGACCCGGCGCGCTGCGCTGTCGGTGGCCCTCGGTCAGGCCACCCTGACCGGTCGCAGGCAGCGCAACGAGGATTTCCACGGCTGCATCACCCCGGCGGGCGAAAAACTCGCCAGCCGGGGCATTTGCGCCGTGGTGGCGGACGGCATGGGCGGCGCACTGGGGGGCATGGAGGCCTCACAAACCGCCGTCAAATCCCTGCTCACCGACTACTACACCACCCCTGACACCTGGTCCGTGACCGAGGCATTGCGGCGCGTGCTGGTGGCGGCCAATGCCTGGATCCATGCCGAGGGGCTGCGCAACCCGCGCCTGACCGGCATGGCCACCACACTGTCTGCCGTGGTGCTCAAGGGGCGGCACTATGTCACCGCCCATGTGGGCGACTCGCGCATCTATCACTTCCGTGACGGGCATCTGGAGCAGCTCAGTACCGACCATGTGCGGCCCATGCCCGGTACCCCCGCAGCCCTGACCCGGGCCCTGGGGCTGGACCGGGTGGTGCATATCGAAAGCGCCAGCGGTGAACTGGCCGTCGGCGACCGTCTGCTGCTGGTCACCGACGGCGTCACCGGCGCGCTGCCGGACGACGTCCTGCGCCGTCTGCTGGCCGCCGAGCCCGACCCGCAGACCGCCTGCGACCGCATCGTGCAGGCTGCATTTGCCGCCCCCGGCCACGACAACATCACCGCCCAGATCGTGGAGGTCATTGGCCTTCCCGATCCCGGACTGCAGGATGTGGCCGAGGGGGTGGGCATCCTGCCGTGGCCCACCAAACGTCTGGCCGTGGGTGAGGCGATTGACGGCTTCCACATCGAAGAGTTGCTGCATCAGGGGCGCGAGAGCCGTGTCTACCGCGCGCTTGATCGGGAAACCGGGCAGGAGGTGGCCCTCAAGTTCCCGGTCGGGGACGCGGACGACCCGGCGCTGCGGGAGCGTTTTGTGCGCGAGGAGTGGATTGGCCTGCGCCTGCGTTCGCCCCATCTGACCCGCACCCTGCGCCAACTGCCGGGGCGCCGCCATGCGTTGTACCTGGTCATGCCCCACGTGCCGGGGGTCACTTTGGCGCGGCTGCGGGAACGGGATGGCAATCTCTCCCCGCAGCGGGTGGCGGCGCTGGGCATCCAGCTCGCCCGCGCCTGCGCCGAACTGCACCGCCTGGGCATCACGCACCGCGACATCAAGCCCGACAACGTCTGCCTGACCCCGGATGGCACGGCGCTCCTCCTGGACCTGGGGGCCGCCCGTGTGGCGGGGCTGGATGACATGGACCCGCGCGAGGACGGCCCGCCGGGCACGCCAAGCTACATGGCGCCCGAACTGCTGCGCGGGGCGCCCGAACATGCCTTGGGTGACGAACGCAGCGACATCTACGCCCTGGGGGTGACGCTCTACCACCTCCTCACCGGGCATTATCCCTACGGAGAGGTAGAGCCGTTTTCTCGCCCCCTGTTCGGCGCCCCGGTGCCGGTTCGCCGCCACAACCCGGACGTGCCGCCGTGGCTGGAGGAAATCATCGCCCGCGCCACTGGCATCACCCCCAGGCATCGCTATCCGAAGGCCACCGCGCTGCTGTACGACCTGGAGCATCCGGAATCGGTGATCGTGGAAAACCGCCCGCTGCTGGAGCGGGATCCGGTGGCGTTCTGGCGCGGGGGGTTCTGGCTCACGGCCGGTATCGCGCTGGTGCTGCTGGTTCTGCTGGCCCACAAATAACATCCGTCCGGCCACACCCGTAAGCGCAAAAAAAGCGGCAAAATCCGGACTGCCCGCACACCCGGCCACGTTGCCCGACAAAGCTGTCGCAAACCCTCCCCTCGTGGCGGAAACGCCCCCGGAAACGTGCCCCTCCCACACTCCGGAATGAACCGATAATATCATGTAAAAACAATATTATACGACATATTCCAACGTCGGGCACGGGGCTTGCTCAAGGGGAAGGCAGACAGCCACTCGCACGGAGACACCCCGGAACCCATGCTCGACGACATCACCATCTTCAAGGGCGACTACCAGGACCGGATCCCGCAACTGCGGCAAAACCCGGTGGACACCTGGGAATACACCACCTGCGGTTACTGCTCCACCGGCTGCGGCATCGAGGTGGGGGTGCGGGACGGACGCGCGGTGACGGTGCGCGGCAAGGCCGGACATCCGGTAAACGACGGCAAACTGTGCCTGAAGGGAATTTGGGAATTCGAGGCCATCAACGCCCCGAACCGGGCGCTGTTCCCCATGCTTCGCGACCACATCGGTAAACCCCTGGAGCGGGGGTCGTGGGACGCCGCCTTCGGCCATGTGGCCGCCGAGTTCTCCCGCCTCCAGAAAACCTGGGGTCGGGACGCGCTGGCAGTGGTCTCCACCGGGCAGATCTACACCGAGGAGTTCTACACCCTGGGCAAGCTGGTGCGCGGGGGCCTGGGCACCAACAACTACGACGGCAACACCACCCTGTGCATGGCCTCCGCCGTGAGCGGCTACAAGCGCTCCTTCGGCGCCGACGGCCCCCCCGGCTGTTACGGCGACTTTGACCACACCGACTGCCTGATCGCCTTCGGTTCCAACCTGGTGGAGTGTCACCCGGTCATCTACTGGCGGCTGAAGAACGCTCTGGAGCGGCGGCGTTTTCCGGTGATCGTGGTGGACCCGCGCGTCACCCAGTTTGCCCAACTGGCCGACATCCATCTGCCGATTTTGCCCGGCACCGACGTGGTGCTGCTGAACGCCATGGCCCACGTAATTCTGGCCGAGGGGTTGGCTGACCGAGACTACATCGCCGCCCACACCAGCGGGTTTGACGCATGGGAGGAAATCGTCCGGGGATTTTCCCCCGAGACGGCGGCGCCGGTGTGCGGCATTCCCGCCGCCACCATCCGCCGTGTGGCACACATTTACGGCAAGGCGGCGTCCGCCATGTGCATCTGGACCATGGGCATCAACCAGTCCACCCACGGTTCCGACGGCGTGGCAGGCATCAACAACCTGTCCCTGCTCACCGGCAACGTGGGCAGACCCGGTGGCAGCCCCCTGTCCATCACCGGGCAGTGCAACGCCATGGGCACCCGTGAATTTTCCTCCTGCTCCGGCCTGCCCGGTTACCGGGCTCTGGAGAATCCGGAGCACCGGCGCGAAATCGCCACCTTCTGGGGGGTGGAAGAGGCCCTGCTTCCCACCGCCAGGGGGCGCGCCATGACCGACATTTTCCCGGCCATTGAGGCAGGCGAAATCAAGGGGTTGTGGCTCATCGCCACCAACCCCATGACCTCCATGCCCGACACCGGGCGCGTCGCCGACATCCTGCGCAAGCTGGAGTTTCTGGTGGTGCAGGACGTGTTCCACCCCCTCCCCTCCACCGAGTTCGCCCATGTGCTCCTGCCCGCCGCCATGTGGGCGGAAAAGGAGGGGACTTTTACCAACAGCGAACGGCGCGTGAACCGGGTGCGCCGGGTGGTGGCGCCGCCGGGGGAGGCGAAGAGCGATCAGGACATCTTTCTGGGCGTCGCCGACGCCCTGGGATTCACCCACCTGACGGCGCGCACCCCTGCCCAGGTACTGGCGGAGATCGGCCAGGTCAGCGAGGGGCGCCCGTGCGACTATTCGGGCCTCACCTACGAACGCCTCGAAGCGGTGGGGGGCATCCAGTGGCCCGCCCCCCGGACAGCGGACGGGACAGCCGTAACCGGTACCCCGCGCCTGTACGCCGACGGCCAGTTTCACCACCCGGACGGGCGCGCCAAACTCATCCCCCTGCCATTCACCGACAACAACGAGCGGCCCGACGCCGAATATCCGTTCTGGCTCAACACCGGTCGGGTGGTGGAGCACTGGCACACCCGCACCAAGACCGGGCGCATCGGCAACCTCAACAAGTTCTCGCCCGTCCCCTATGCCGAAATCAACGGCCGGGATGCGGCGCGCATGGGTGTCGCCGCGCTGGACTTCGTGCGCGTCGAATCTCGCCGGGGCCGCCTCGACCTCATGGTGCAGCCCACCGAACGGGTGGCGCCGGGTGCCGTGTTCATCCCGTTCCACCACGCGCGCGGGGCGAACCTGCTCACCCTGGGGCTGCTCGACCCCCATTCGCGCCAGCCCGCCTTCAAACAGTGCGCCGTGCGCATCACCCCCATCCCGCGTCCGGCGGCCATCCGCCAGGAGGTCTGAAAAGCCGTGTCCCTGACCCCGATCCCCCAGCGCCAAAACGCCTTTCACTTCACCGCCAGCAACTGCATCGGCTGCCACTCCTGTGAAGCGGCCTGCAGCGAAAAGAACGGCCTCAAACCCCACATCGCCTGGCGCAAGGTGGGGTATGTGGAAAGCGGGGAATTCCCCCACTACCGGCGGGTCAATACCTCCATGGCGTGCAACCATTGCGACAACCCGGTGTGCCTGAAGGGGTGCCCGACCCGCGCTTATGTGAAATACGCCGACACCGGCGCCGTGGTGCAGGATTCCAGCGTCTGTTTCGGCTGCCAGTACTGCACCTGGGTGTGCCCCTACGGCGCACCGGTGTTCGACCCCGAGGTGGGTACCGTCTCCAAATGCAACATGTGCGTGGACCGGCTGGCCGTGGGATTGAAACCCGCGTGCGTGGCCGCCTGCCTGGGGCACGCCCTGGAATTCGGCAAACGTGAGGAGCTTCCCGATCGTTTTAACGACGTGAGAGAAGTCATCCCCGGCTTCCCCGACCCTTCCATCACCCGCCCCAACGTGCGTTTCGCCTTTTCCGGTACCACCGCCGACCACTACACCCGGCCGGACAGCATGAATCTGGCCTACCAGAACCAGTGCGACGCCCACCACCCCGTGGCCTTGCCCGCCCCCCGGCGGGAGGTGTTCTCGTGGCAGGCCCTGCAATCCTCCGAGACCCCCCTGGCAGTGTTCACTCTCATCGCCCAGGGCGTGGTGGGGGCGTTCTGCACCGGACTCGTCGCCGTGGTTGCCGGTAATTCGAGCGGAGACTTCCCGTTGCCCTCCCCGCTGCAAGGACTGCTGCTGGCCGGGCTGTCGTTGCTGCTGGCGTACGGTCTGTTCACCTCTACCATGCACCTGGGGCGGCCACGCTTTTTCTACCGTGCCATGAACAACCTGCGCTACTCGTGGGTCAGCCGCGAAATCCTGTTTATGGGCGGTTTCATGACCTTGTTGCTGGCTTGTGCCGCCGCGTGGTGGCTGGGGTTGCCATCGGCCACCCGTTTGGCCCTGGGTGGCGTCACGGCGGTAACGGGGGTGCTCGGCATCTTCTGCATGGGGATGATTTACCGCATCCCGGCCCGGCCATATTGGCACCACCCCCATACCTTCGTGGCCTTCGCCGCCAGCGGGCTGATCCTCGGCCCGCTGGGGGTGGGGGCGGTGGCGGGGGTTTACACCCTGGCGAATGGAAGTTTTTCCCCGGCGGTGGGCATCCTCCAGATCTCCTGCGCCATGACCGCTTTGGTGACGGTGGGCCTCGAACGCCTTTCCGCCCGGCGTCACACGGCATGGCTGGCGACAACCGGGGGCGAGGCCGAGGCCGCACTGTGGCTGCTGGTCGGAACCCTTCACGCGGCCTACACCGCACGCGGATGGGCGAGCCTGGCATTGCTGCCGCTTTGCACCGGCATTGTCATCGCCCCATCCCCCGAACTCAAAACGGCGGGCGTACTCGCGGCCCTGGGGACGGCTCTGATGGCCGAAACCCTGGGACGACTGCTGTTTTACATGGCGGTGGTCCCCACCACCATGCCGGGGGCGTTTTTTCTCAAAAACCGGGGATTTGAAAAACTGGCACGGGAGACGGGCCTGGCCGCCGACCCTGCGGTGGGCGTCGCGCCCGACCCCCACGCGGCCCCCCACGCCACATCACCTGATCCGGAACACCCGGCCGTAGTGCCCGCCTGTACCCCTGCCCAACACCCGGAGGAGGCCATCGCGTGATTTCCGTCCCTGCGCCACAACCCGCCGCCGGCGACAAGGTGCCCGCCGAGGAGCAGTTTAAAACCGCCCTGCACCCTTTGGATAGCGATGCGGAGATCGCCCGCCTGGCCCGGGAGGGGAGCGCCGATCTGCCCCGTGAGTGGGCCTTCCGCCTGCGCTGGTACGGTCTGTTCTGGGAGGGGCCCCGCTCCGACACCTTCATGGTGCGAATCAAGGTCACCGGCGGAAAACTTTCCGCCGGGCAGCTTGCGGGGGTGTGTGCCCTGACGGAGCGACTTGGCCTGCCGTTTCTGGATGTCACCACGCGCCAGGGTTTGCAACTGCGCGGCGTGGCCGCACGCGACCTGCCGGAATTGCTGGACGGCCTTGCAGCTCTGGGCCTGACCAGCATGCGCTCGGGGGCGGACAACATCCGTAATCTGATGGTTTGCCCGGCGGCGGGGGTCGGCGTCGATGAACTGGCGGACGTGCTGCCACTGGCGAATTCCCTGCAACGGCGCCTGACCGCCGGGCGCGAATTCGCCGATCTGCCGCGCAAGTTCAACATCGCCCTGTGCGGCTGCGGCACCGCCTGCATCCACCCCGAACTGGCCGACATCGCAGTGCTGGCCGTGCAACATCCGGAAGGAGAAGAAATTGGCTATACCCTTTGGGTCGGTGGACAACCCTCCACCACCCGGGTCTTTGGCCACAACCTGTCCCTGTTCCTGGACGCCGGACAGGTGCCCGAGGTGTGCGCGGCCATCCTGTCCGTATTCCGTGACCACGGCAACCGCTTCAACCGCAAGCAGGCACGCCTGTCTCACCTGATCGAGTCGTGGGGGCTGGAGCGCTTTGCCGCCACGGTGGAGGCCGTGCTCGGCTGGTCCCTGCCCCGGGTGGCAGGGATCGCGGCGCCCGGCCACGGCGAATGTGACGGCATTGGCATGTACCTCCAGCGGCAGGCCGGGCGGTGCCGGGTTGGCGTAGCGCTGCCGGTTGGGCGGCTGAGTGTTGCCCAGGGGCGGGCGCTCGCGCGGTTGTCCCAGCTTCACGGCTCCGGCGAACTGCGCCTTACGCCGCGCCAGAACCTGCACATCCTCCATGTCTCCGCAGCCAATGCCGCTGCGCTGGAAAATGCTCTGGCCGGGTTCGGCCTGCGCACGGCGGCCAGCCCGGTGCGGGCGGCCATCACCGCCTGTTCCGGCAACAGCTACTGCAAGCTGGCCACGGTGGAAACCAAGCACCGCGCCCTGGACATCGTGGACTATTTGGAGCAGCAGGGGCTGGCAGATGAACCGCTGATCATGGCCCTGTCGGCCTGCCCCAACACCTGCGCCCTGCACGCCAACGCCGACATCGGATTACAGGGGTGCAAGGTCAAAACCGATGCCGGGGTGGTGGAGGGGTTTCACCTGCTGGTGGGGGGCGGTACCGGACCGGGCGCGGCCTTCGGACACCCACTGTTCCAGAAAGTCCCCGGAGAGCAGATCAACCCGCAACTGGCTCAGGTAATCCACATCTGGCGTTTGCAACGGCAACCGGGTGAAGGTTTTGGGGCCTTCTGTCGTCGCCACACCCCCGAACAACTAGGTGCCATCTTCACCCAGGGTGAGACGGCTCACGCCTGAGGGGAAGGGGTAATCCCCCCTCTTTTTAACGCAAGCAAGATGGCCACCGGAGCTGCGCACCCGCCCCTCAAGGTTGAATCTTCGGACCCAACACACCGGGATCTCCCTTGGAAGCTTACGATCAGCACGGGAGCGGGATTCGGCGCGCGGGGGTACCGGAGGAAGGCCGGCGGCAAGCTGGCCTTCACCTACGACGGTGAGCAGATGCTGTCGGAAACCTGGATTGCCCCACCCACTGGCGGCGTGGCGGGCAGCGTGTCGGTGGCCTTCGAGGCCGACCCGCGTCGCGTGACGCAACGCGTCAACAACACCAGCGCGGTGCTGTTCGTCACTGACGACGACGGCCTGCTCACGACGGCGGGGGCCATGACGCTGACCCGCGACGCGACCTCCGGCAGGCTCACCGCCACCACCCTGGGCGGCGTCACCACCTCCCATACCGACAACAATTTCGGCAGGCCGGTTGGCTGTCTTCCGTTGACCAAAGACGGCATTGTCGTCGAGGCCTACGACTGGGCCGCCAACGGCCGCCGGATCGCGGCGTGTTCCGCGTCAATGTTCCGGACTACATGATCAAGGGCGGCGCCACCTACCGCATTATCACCGACCACCTGGGCAGCCCGCGTTTAGTGCTCGATACCACCACCAGAGTTGTGGGAAGGTGCCGGTAACAGATCACGCCCCGCCAGAACACACCAGAACACGTAACCCGCTGTTTTTGTGTTCCAGCGTGTTCCGGAGTGCTCCGAAAAGCCCATTTTGGCGGTTTCCTAAACTGCAGGTCGGACGTTCAAATCGTCTCGGGGGCACCATTTTTTTCCGGGGGTTGCGACTGGCGCCGGGAGATATCCCTCATCCCTTGCGCTGCACCGCTCGAATCGTCTGCTCCAGCGCCTCCAGAAAGCGGGAGCGGTCCTTTTTGGTAAAGGCGGGGCCACCCCCGCCCACGTCGCCGGTGTCCCGCAGGTAGCTCATCAACTCGCGCATCGCCAGGGCGGAGCCGATGCCGTCCTCGGTAAACGCCTTGCCGGTGGGGCCCAGCACGGCGGCCCCCGCCTTCAGGCAGCGGCTGGCCAGGGGGATGTCGGCGGTGACGGCAACGTCGCGCGCGGTGATGCGTTCGGCAATCCAGTCGTCCGCGGCGTCGGCGTCGCCGCCCACCACCACGCGCCGCACCAGTTCCCCCTCCGGCAGGCGCATCCGCGCATTGCTAACCATGTGCACCACCAGCCCGTGGCGAATCGCCACCCGCGCCGCCTCGTCCTTCACCGGGCAGGAGTCGGCATCCACATAAATTTCCATGCAATCCTCCACGGGGTGCCAGTCTACACGCAAGCCGCGCAAACGGAGCCGCCCCGGCGGGATCATCCCCCGCAGGCGGACTGGATCCCCCGCAGGCGGACGCAGTCTCCCGTCAATCTCGACCTCCCCCCCGGTTTCGTGGGAGACTGAACGCCGTGATCCAGACCGCCGACACCGCCGCCACCAACTCCGCCACACCCACCCCCGCCGGGCTTCCCCCCTCTCCGGGTCCTGGCCGCCGCAACCGCCGTCTGCGCATTGCCGGCATGCTGTTTGCCGCCATCGCCGCGGGCGCCGTCGCCTGGCATTTCCTGGTGGCCCAGTACCACGTGACCACCACCAACGCCTATGTGGGGGGCGACGTGGTGGTGGTATCGCCTCTGGTGTCCGGCACCGTCAGCGCCGTGCGCGCCGACGACAACCAGTTCGTCAAGGCGGGCGACACCCTGGTGGAACTGGACGACAGCGACGCCCGCGTGTCGCTGGAATTGGCCCGTGCACAACTGGCCACCACCGTGCGCGGCACCCGCGCGCTGTTCGACAGCACCCAGGGGCTGCGGGCGCAGCTTGCCGCCAATCAGGCCGCGCTGGAGCGCGCTCAGGTAGAGTTGCAGCGCGCCCGAACCGATCAGGCCCGCAGCGAGGCCCAACTCGCCATTCAGGCGATTACCACCGAGGCCGCCGAACACGCCCGCACCGCCACCCAGAACGCCGAGGCCGGTCTGCGCCAGGCCCAGGCCGCACTGGAAGCCGCCCAGCAGCAGTTCGCGGCCAGCCTCGCCCAGGTGCAGGGGGTCACCGCCCTGCGCAACCACCCGGCGGTGGCCGCCGCTGCCGCAACCTACAAGGAACAGTACCTGGTGCTGGCGCGCACCCACATCCTCGCCCCCATCTCCGGTCAGGTGTCGCGCCGCACCGTGCAGGTGGGCGCCCGCGTTCAGCCCGGCGCCCCCCTGCTTTCGCTGGTGGCCCTGGACCGGCTGTGGGTGGACGCCAATTTCAAGGAAAATCAGGTCGCCCGCCTGCGCGCCGGACAGCCGGTGCGGCTCACCTCCGATTTTTATGCTAACGACGTGGTGTTCCACGGCACGGTGCAGGGGGTTTCCTCGGGCACCGGGGCCTCCTATGCCCTGCTGCCGCCGCAGAATGCCACCGGCAACTGGATCAAGGTGGTGCAGCGCCTGCCGGTACGCATCAACCTCACGCCGGAGGAACTCACTCCGCACCCCCTGCGCATCGGCCTGTCCATGAGCGTGGACGTAAGCGTGCGCGACGCCACGGGCGACCCCCTGGCCACCCTGGGCGGTACCGGCGGCGTGCGCGAGGTGGACCTGTACGGTCGGCGCTGGGCCGGAGAGGCCGATCAGGCCGCCGCCCGGGTCATCGCCGAAACCCTCGCCGCCATGTCGCGCTGACGCCGGGGAATCACCCCATGGCGGGCATCACTCCCCTCAGCGGTTCGCGGCGCGTGGCCGCCACCCTGGCCCTGGCCATGGCCAACTTCATGGTGGTGCTCGACACCACCATCGCCAACGTCTCGGTACCCACTATCGCCGGGGGGCTGGCGGTGTCGCCCTCGCAGGGGACGTGGGTCATTACCTCCTACGCCGTGGCCGAGGCCATTGTGGTGCCCCTCACCGGCTGGTACGCGGCGCGGCTGGGGGCGGTGCGCGCCTTCACCCTGTCCGTGCTCGGCTTCGGGTTCATCTCCATGCTGTGCGGCCTGGCGGGCAGCCTGGAAATGCTGGTGGCCATGCGCATCGCCCAGGGGCTGGCGGGCGGACCGCTGATGGCCCTGTCGCAAACCATCCTGCTGTCCAGCTATCCCCGCGAAAAAGCCGGTGCCGCCATCGGCATCTGGTCCATGACCACCCTCCTCGCCCCCATTGCGGGGCCGCTGCTGGGGGGGTGGATCTCCGCCAGTTTTTCGTGGCCGTGGATTTTTTTCATCAACCTGCCCATGGCCATCATCTGCGCCTTGCTGGTGCGCGAGGTGTATCGGGGCATGGATTCGGAGCGCGTGGCCCGACCGGTGGACACCGTGGGCGTGCTGCTGCTCATCACCTGGGTGGGCGCCCTGCAACTGGTGCTCGACAAGGGACGGGAGCTGGACTGGTTCGGCAGCCCGCTGATCGTCGCTCTGGCGGTCACCTCTGTGGTGGCCTTTGTGTTCTTTGTGATCTGGGAACTGGATACGCCCCATCCGGCGGTAGACGTACATCTGTTCGCCAACCGCAATTTTTTGATCGGCGTGATGGCCATGTCGCTGATTTTCGGGGTATTTTTCGGCAGCGTGGTGCTCATCCCCCTGTGGTTGCAAACCCAGATGGGCTACACCTCCCTGTGGGCCGGATACGCCACCGCGCCCATCGGTGTGCTGGCGGTGGTGGCCGCGCCGATGATCGCCATGAACCTGGGCCGGGTGGACCCGCGGGCGTTTTTGACCCTGTCCATGACGGTGTTCTGCCTCACCTTTCTGATGCGCCACCGCTTCAGCACCGACATCACTTTTCTGGATGTGGCGCTGCCGCAATTTTTGCAGGGCATGGCCATGCCCATGTTCTTTCTGCCCTTGAACGCACTGGCCCTGTCGGGTATTCATCCATCCCAGTTGGCGAGCGCCTCCGGGCTGCAGAATTTCGTGCGCACGCTGGCGGCGGCGTTTTCGGCGGCGCTGGCCACCACGCTGTGGGACGACTGGACCACGGCCCACCGGGCGGTGTTGGTGGAGCACATCACCAATACCTCCCCCGCGACGGTGGCGGCGCTGGACCGCATGACCGGGGCGGGACTTCCCCCGGACGGGGCGCTGGGCCTGCTCAACGGCGTGGTGCAGCAGCAGGCCTCGACGCTGGCGTTTGCGGACTATTTTTACTATGCCGCCATGCTGCTGCCCGTGGTGGCCCTGCTTACCTGGGTGGCGCGCCCCGCGCGGGGCGGGGGGGGCGAGCTCCGGCGGTAGGCGTGCGGACTACGGCTTTTTCAGGCCCTGTTGCAGGCGATGGGCCAGCCAGCGGGTCTCTTCCCGGCTCAGCATGGCCCCGAACGGCGGCATGATGGTGCCCAGTTTGCCGTTCGCGATGGTTTCCGCCAGCACCTCCACATCCTTGCCCTTCAGGGTCTCGGCGGAAAGCGCCGGGCCTTTGTCGCCAACCAGATCCACGCCGTGACAGGTGCTGCACACGTCCCGCACCATGCCGAAAATCATCTCCTGCCGGGCGTCATCGGGTTCCACAATCGAGGCCGCATCCGCTCCGTCGGCACTCGCCACCCCCAATCCTCCCAGCCCCCCCATCGGCGCGGACTCCGGATCGCCGGCAACCGGGTCCATGGTCGCCTCCGCCGCCTGCGGTGCGGCGTCGGGTTCCTGGGCCAGCACCACCCCGCCGGTGCCACACACCAGTACCACGCCCAACATCATCTCCACCGTCATCGCCCTGAAAAATTGCGCCTTCATCACCTCTCCCCTCCCGTTTGCCAATGTGTGATATCCCCGAGGCGTGTACGCGCGGGGAACCGGTGCCCCAGTCTACCAGTTTCCCTCTTCCCTACCGCATCGGTTGCCCGTCCGACTGCCCGTCCGACTGCCGGTGCGCCACCCCTCCCTCCCCGATAACCCCCTCCGGCACCAGCACCCGGGTGACCGCGCCGGATTGCACCAGTTCCACCAGGTCCGGCATCCATATTTTCCCGAACGGCGTGGAGAACACCCGTCTGACAAACTCCGGGGACACTCCCGCGTCGATCATGCGCGACTGATCGTCCATCAGCTTGCGGTAATCCTCGCTCCAGCGGTAGGTGGCGTCCAGTTGCAGCCCGCTGGCGCTGGGCAGGTGCAGGCCCAGCACCGCGCCCGCCCGCAGTTCCCGCCGCGGTGCCCCCAGAAACGCCAGGGCGCAGGCGCTGTGGCAGTGCCGCACCACCCGCGCCGTGAGACCACGGGACGCCAGCAGATTCCGCAGCAGCCGCCCTTCGCTCAGCCAGCCGCCGGGGCTGTCCAGAATCACCGTGGTCACCCGCGTGTGGACCCGCAGGGCCGCGTCGAGCTGGTCCGTCAGATGCCAGCCAATGCCCCCCTCCACCAGCAACGCCCGCCCCCCTTCCATTAAATGGATTTGAAAGCCGTCAATGCGTTCGGAGTGGGTGGAGGAGCGCGCCAGTTGCACCACCAGCGGCCACTGGAAGATCAGATTGACCAGCAGGAATACCACGCCGCACCCCACCGCTATCTGCGCCAGCGACCCCCACCCCAACACCACCCGCGCCGCCTGGTGCCGCCGCCCCGACCGCCAGATGCCCACCGCCAGCCACACATAGGCCAGCCCCGCCACCAGCAGATACGCCAGAGCCAGCCGCACCGACACCACCGGATGCAGCACCTCGGACTCGGCCACCTGCTCATACAGCCGCGCCAGCAGCCCGGTGGCCAGCAGCACCCCGGCGCTGCCCAGCCAGAATGACACCCACAGGGGCAATTCCCCGCGCCAGTGGCGCAGCGGCAGCCGCAGCACATTTCCGATCGGACCGGCCATACACCCTCCGCAAACTTGTTGTTCGCCCGCCCCGCTTCCAGCGCCCCACAGTCTGCCCACCATCGCCCCCCCACGGCAACATTCACCACGCACGCAGCATGCGCCAGATGCACAAGACCGGGATTCTGGCGGACACCTATGTTGCGCCCTGTCGATACGGGGGTGGCCCCGATTCGGAACCTCGATGCCAGCTCACCAGAACCACCCTCATCACCCTTCCAGCGGACCGCCCCCGTATCGCACCCCCCCCCCGACGCCGCACCCGGCCGCACACAGGAGGAACCGTTCATGAAACCACTGGACAACATACTGTCCCCCCCGCCGGGGGAGATCGAAGCAGCCGCGGCGCCGGACCCCGCCGACATCGCCGTATCGGCTGGAGACCTGCCGGTCGACACCGTGCCGCCCGAACTGGCGGTGGACGATTACGTCGGCCAGTCCGAACCGCAGGCCACACCGCAAGATGTGCAGCAGGTCACGCCCCAAAACCCCCGGCAACCCCCCCGGCAGAACACCGAGTCCCCCCCCGCAGCCGTCCCCGACCTCACCCGCCGCCTGCTGGACGCCCGTCTGGATCAGGCCGAGGCCGTGGCCCGCTCGCGCTACCCGGACTTCGACGCCAAGGTACAGGTGTTCGCCCGCCTGGCCGCCGTGGACCCGGCCCTGCTGGCGCGCCTGCACACCCACACCGATCCGGCGGAATACGCCTACCGGCTCGGAGGCACGGCGCTGGAGGCTGGGCGCGGAGCGCTTCCGGCGACCACGCCACTGCCCGAGTCCTTGTCCGGCACCCTCTCCGCCGCACGCGCCGACACCGCCCCGTGGCGCCCCAAAACCCTGTTCGAAATCCTAGGAGACACCCGCAACCATGGCTGAAACCACCACACCCACCGGCCTTGCCGTCCAGCAATGGGACGAGCGATTTTTCGAGGAATACGTTCGCGCCTCGCGCTATGCCCGCTACATGGGCACCGACGAGAACGCCATCGTCCAGCTCAAGGAAAACCTCACCAAGAAGCAGGGCGACCGCGTGACCTTCGCCCTGGTGCATGAACTGGCGGGCGCCGGGGTCACCGGCAACACCACACTGCAAGGCAACGAGGAGGCCCTCGACACCCGCTCCCACGCCATCACCGTGGACGTGGTGCGTCACGCCGTGGTGGTCACCACCCTGGAGGAGCAGAAGAGCGCCATCGCCCTGCGCGACGCAGCCAGGGCCCGGCTGCGCTCCTGGGCCATGAAGAAGCTGCGCGACAGCATCACCACCGCCCTTGGCTCCATCGACGGCGTCGCCTACGCCTCCGCCACCGCCGGCCAGAAAAACGCCTGGCACACCAACAACACCGACCGTGTGCTGTACGGCTCGGCGGTGGCCAACTTCGTGGCCGCCAACCACGCGTCGTCACTGGCCAACGTGGATTCGGTAAACGACACCCTCAAGCCGGGGGTCATCTCCCTGGCCAAGCGCCTGGCCCAGGCAGCCACCCCGAAAATCCGCCCCATCACCGTGGACGGCGACGAAGAATGGTTTGTGCTGTTCTGCCACCCCCGCGCGTTCCGCGACCTGAAAAATGACACCACCATGATGCAGGCCAATCGCGACGCCCTGGCGCGCGGCGCCGACAACCCCCTGTTCACCGGCGGCGACCTCATCTGGGACGGCGTGATCATTAAAGAGGTGCACGAGATTCCGGTTATCGCCGGGGCGGGCGCCGGAACCCCCGCCATCGATGTGGCCCCCGGCTACCTGTGCGGCGCGCAGGCGGTGGGTCTGGCCTGGGCGCAACGCACCAGAACCGCCACCCAGGAAACCGACTACGAATTCCGCCACGGCGTCGCCGTGCAGGAGATCCGTGGTCTGGAAAAACTGCGCTTTGGCACCGGCGCGGGCGATACCACCACCCCCAAGGACAACGGCGTGTTCACCCTGTTCACCGCCGGGGTCGCCGACGCCTGATCAGGTAATTCCGGGGCCGCGTGAACCGGCCCCACGACTTCTTTCCACCACCAAGGTGACCCATGCCCCGATTCATTTTTACCGGCGGACACGACACCCACACCCTGGGCCATGACTTTCCCGCCAACCTCCCCGTGCCAATCCCCACCACGGACGCCGGTGTGATCGCCAAGCTGCGCGGCAACCGCTTTTTCACCGAGGTGACCCAAACCGGGCTGATCGACTCTCTGGACGACACCCTGCTGCAAATGCTGGATCACAACGTCCAGACCGTCACCGAAGCCCTCCCCGCCGCCACTGCGGAGGAACTAGACCGGCTGGAGGCCGGGGAGCGCGGCGGCAAGACCAGAAAGGGGGTGATGGAGGCGATCCGCATCGAGCGCTCCCGCCGCAGACAATCCCCCGCCGCCGCCCCGGCCGGAGGTAACCCGTGACCACCACCTGGAGCCTCACCCGCGAGCAGGTGCGGGACGCGGTGCTGCGCAAACTGGGGGTTCTGGGGGCAGGGGAATCCGCCACCCCGGAGGACGCCGCCATCATTCACGAAGCCCTCGACGGCACCCTGAAGAGCCTGCACCACCTGGGGCTGCTGTGGTGGCGCATCAGCGCGGCCAGCACCAGCGTCGCGCTCACCGCCGGGCAGGACTGGGCCCCCCTGCCCGCCGACCTGCTCCTGCCCCTGACCCTGGCGGTGGTGGACGGCGGCGCGGAAGCACCCGTCACCCTGATCGGCCACGCCGCTTACCGGGCCATTCCCGACAAGGCCACCCGCGGCGTGCCGCAACAGGCCATGTTCGACATGACTGCGGCCCGGGTCTGGCTGTATCCGCTGCCCGCCGCCGATGGCGCGGCGCATCTGACCTACCAGCGCATGGCCACAGACTCCGCCGACGGGCAGGCGCCCGACGTGCCCTCGTGGGCGCTGTTGCCCCTGCGTGACCTGGTGGCGTACCGCGTGGCGGACGACTTCGGCCTGCCGGAGGACAAGACCGGCCGCTTTGCCCTGGAGGCCCGCGAGGCCGAACGCCTGATTCGCATCCTGAACATCCCCCGTACCGGCCAACTGCCGGTGTTTTTCAGCGATTTTTGAGGAAAAAACCCCCATGTCCCTGATTGCCAACCCCCCTCCACAGCCGTTGCTGAACGCGGTTACCGCCGCCAGCGGCGCCTCCGATGTGAAAGGCATCCCCGCCACCGGACTGGGCATCGATCTGGTCATTTCTGCGGTGGCCAGTGTCACCGTGCAGGTGTCGAACCATCCCGAAGCCCAGCGTTCCCCGGGCACTCCGACCTGGCAGAGTCTGGGTGTGTTCACCACCTCCGGCACGCTCACCGTGCCCGGCCAGTTCAACTGGCTGCGCCTGTCCTACGCCATCACCAGCGGCAACGTGACGGCAAGGGTCAACCAGTAATGGCCCTGACCCACGTACTACGAGCCGCCGCCGAAACGGACCGGGCCCGACCAGCAACCGCCCTGCGCCCGGCCGTCAACGGCGCGGTGGCGCACTACGACTTCGCCACCGGCACGCAGTGGGGGCCTGCCTTGGCGATGACGCGGGCGTCCACGGCTCTGGGGCAGAAAGCGGACGGGAAGTGGTACCCGTTCTCCGTCAACGTGCTGCGCACCCGCACCGACCGGGGGGCGCTGTTCGAGCTGGCCACCACCAATCTCAACACCAATTACAACGCCCCGACTCTCAGCAGCTCAACCGCTGCGTACACCACCACCGGCACGGCCCTCGTAGATAATCAGTCGAATCCCGGCGGGGTGGCGACAGTCATGGACCCGGCGATTGGAACCCACGAGGTGCGATTGCGGGGCGGCGCCAGTGGCGGCACCGTTACGATCGCGGGCGCGGCTGGCGCGGGGGCGCACAGTTTCCAGATGTACGCCCGCCTCGGGGTCGCCCCGAACGCCACCGTGGACCTGGGTGGTAAGGGCGCCCAGACGATCTCCAATAGCAACTACACACGCATCAAGAGCGAAAACATCGCCGCAACGGCGGGCGACAAGATCACTTTTACGCTGCCCATCGGCAGCGAAGTAGCTTTCGTCCTTAACAGCCTCGAGACCGGCGCGGTGTGTCACAGCCCGGTGGTGGTGGCGGGCGCGGCGGCTACGCGCCTTGGCGATCAGTTGATCCTCCCGAGCGACGGGGTGATGGATGGGCGGGACTTCTCGGTGGTCACCGAGATTTATACAGAAAACCTGAGCATGCCAAGTCCCGGCATTCTGCTGGTCGCGGGGGACCCCTCGAACTGGCGTGCCTGCCGCGTCTGGGGGGCGGCGAATCCGGGGAGAGTGGGACTTGGGGTAGGGTCTGTTCCTGGCACCGGTGTCAACCTGGTTGGGTCCACGCCGATCACCCTCAGCACCCCGACGCGCCTCGCCTACACCTTTCGTGACGGAGATTTCCGGGTTTTCCGGTCGGGCGTCCAGGATGGTGTGGACGCGTGGGGGACGGTGAACGCCCTCCCCCCTGCGAGTGTCAGCATCGGCTGGAATGGTATTGCGGGTGGCGCGCAGGCTGAAGGCTGGATCAAGTTCTTGACGATTTACCCGCTCGCCCTTGCGCCCGAGCAGGCGAAATGGTTGACAGCATGAAGCAGCTAACCTGCATCCACCCCGCTACCGGCCCCCAATCCGACCTGCCGTGGCCGACTGACGGCCTGATCCATCCTCCGGTCACGGCAGGAGAGGTCAACGCCGGACAGCAGATCGTTCTGCTGATCGTGCGGGACGGGTTCGACCAGGGGTTATTACCGCCCGGCTGGACGGTGGTGGAACGGCTGCGTGGCGACGGCATGTACGACGGTTTTCGCGTGGACGAAGCCGTTGTGGCCCGCTTCGCGCCAACAGGCGCGGTGCGCCTGACCTGGATCCCGTCCCCCATGGGTTGGTAAGGATCTGGCGGGGAAAACACAAAAATTAACCCGGAGCCCCTCGAGGAGATCAACGAAAAACCATGGCAAAACCCATCGGCAATCCGCGCTTTCACGCCCGCGACACCAGCGGCGCCGACCTGGCCCTGGGCTATGTGCTGACCTATGCCGCGGGCACCACCAGCGCCAAGGCGGTCTATCAGGACAGCAGCGAACTGGTGGTCCACCCCGGACCCGCCAGCGGCCCCTACGCCGGGCAAACCGGTTTTGTGCTCGACACCCGCGGCGAGGCTGCCGTGTATTGGGGGCTGGGCAAATACAAACTGCGCTTTTACCGCGCCGACCACACCCTGGTACGCGAAGTGGACCAGTTCGACCCCGGCACCGTCACCACCCAGACCGAAACCGAAAATGCACAGCCCAACGGCTCGTTCGAAAACACCTCGGGGGCGGACGGGTCGCCGGACGGCTGGGAGCTGACCATGACCGGCGGAGACACCCTTCCGGTGCGCACCGTGACCGTGGCCGATCACGGCGCCGCCGCGCTGATGTTCGAGACCTTCGGCGGCCCTCTGTCCGGCGGCGCCGGAGCCGCCACCACGCGGGACTACCTGCCGGTGGCCGCCGGGCGCCCCCTGGACGTGCTGTGGCGCATGCGCAGCGAACTGTCAAGCCTGCGCTCGGTGGTCTATGTGCGCTGGTACGACGCGGCGCGCATCGAACTGGGGGGCTCGCCCGGCACCGTCTACGACCAGACCTTCAACAATCCCACCGTGTTTACCGAATTTCACGGCCGCGCCATGCCCCCGGCCGGGGCCCGCTACGCACGGCTGGAGTTGCGCGGCGCGGCGCCCCACGCCACCTCGCCCCAGGGCAAGGTGTGGTTCGATGGCGTGCTGCTGCGCACCGTCGGCATGGAAAACCTGCGCACCCTCTCCGCCTCTGCGACCTTGGGCCACCACGATTTCGGCACCGTGCTGGTGGACGCCACCGGCGGAGCGGTCGCCGTCACCCTGCCTTCCGCCAGCGGCGCGTTTGGCGAATTCGCCCTGGTGCGCATCGACGCCAGCGCCAACGCCGTCACCGTGCAACCCGCGGGCGCCGACACCATCGACGGCGGTGGCGCCTTTACCCTTCGCTCCCGCTACGCCTCGCGACGCCTGTGCGCGGGGGGTGGCGCCAACGGCTGGCTGACGGTGGCCCGCGCCGGTCACCCGGTGGTCATCCAGGGCAACGTCCTGACCCAGGACCCGGTGGCCCCCGGCACCACCCTCTCCGGCACCCACGGACTCGGAGCCCCCCCCTCGTCGGTGGCCGTCAAACTGGTCTGCAAGACGACGGACCTGGGCTACGCCGTGGGCGACGAGGTGATGCTCGGCGGTTACGACATCGCCACCGCCTCCCGCACCCTGTCCGTCAACGCCACCAGCGTCACGGTGTCCCACGCCGGCACGCCCTCCCTGGTACGCAAGGACACCCTGGCGGTGGCCGCCATCACCGCCGCAGCGTGGAAATTGCAGGTCACCCCCTACCTGATCACCAGCCAGTAACCCCGGAAGGTTCCCCCATGCCCACCGTGCGCATTCCCCTGGCGGGCCCGGCCTATGCGGAAAATTCCCCGCGCCTCAATCCCCAGCGCTGCATCAACCTGTATCCGGTGGCGAGTGGCCCCGGCGGCTCCGCCACCGGCGCCCTCTACCGCACCCCCGGCATGGCCGCCGTGGCCGATCTGGGCGGCAGCCCGGTGCGCGGCATGCACCTGTTCGGCAACCATCTTTACTGCGTGGTGGGCGACCGCCTGTGGCGCATGCTGGAAAGCGGCACGGTGGCCGAGGTCACCACTTCCACCATGCGCCTGGCCACCACCCAGGGGCGCGTGGCCATGGCCGAAAACGGGCAGGTGCTGCTGATGGTGGACGGCACCTGCGGTTACCTGTGGAACGGCGCCGCGCTGACCACCATCAGCGACGCGGCCTTCCCCGGTGTGGGCGGCGGATTCGGTCCCACGCAGGCGGTGTTCCTGAAGAGCTATTTTGTCGTCAACGACCCCAACAACGCCGGGCGTTTTTACGTTTCCAACAGCTACGTCACCGATGCGGCGGCCTTCGTGGGCGGGGGCGGCACCGCATGGGCCACCGCCGAATCCCACCCCGACCCGCTGCTGGCGCTGGCCGCCCACGGTCCCTACCTGTGGCTGCTGGGGCGGGACAGCACCGAGGTGTGGTACCCCTCCGGCGGCGTGGTCCCCTTCGATCCGGTGGGCGGGCGCGAGGCGGGCATCGGCTGCGCCGCCCCGTGGAGTGTGGCCCGCACCGCCGACTCCCTGTTCTGGCTGGCCCGCGGGCAGGACGGCGGGCTGGCGGTGATGCGCGGCGCCACCACCATCCGCCCGGTCAGCACCCCGCCCATCGTGCAGGCCCTGGAAGAGAACCGCGCCAGCGCCCCCACGGCCACCGCCTTCACCTATGCCGAGGACGGCCACAGCTTTTATCAACTCAACATCGGCCGCCGTTCCCTGGTATATGACCTCACCGGCGAGATGTGGCACGAGCGCGGCGCGTGGGACACCGACAATGCCGGCTACACCCGCCATGCCGCCGACATGCAGGTGGCGTTCGGCGCACGCAACCTGGTGGGGCACCACGGCGCCGGGCGCATTCTGGAACTGTCCCGCTCCCATGTGGACGAGGACGGCCAGCCACTGCGGTGGGAACGCGTCACCCCGGCCCTGTCCGCCGAGGGGCGGCGCATGTTCTTCCGCCGCCTGTCGCTGGACCTGGAAACCGGTCTGGCCGGGCCCAACACCCCCCGCCCCCAGGTGATGCTGAGCTGGTCCGACGACGGCGGCCACACCTGGAGCGCCAACCGTCACCTGCCGCTGGGAGCCGCGGGCCGTTATGGCCTGCGCATCGCCGCCCACCGGCTGGGCAGCGCCCACTCCCGGGTGTTCCGCATCGCGGGCAGCGACCCGGTGCCCGTGGCCCTGCTGGACGCCTGGGCCGAGATCGTGGTGACCCCATGATCGACCCCGGAAAAAAGCACATTCCGTGCTGAGCGGCCGCACCCTGACCATTCACGGCGACCTGTCGCGCCCCGGCGACTGGGCCAACCGCGTGCGCGACCGGCTGGCGCTGGAATGGGTGCAGCCCGAGGCCGCCGATTTCACCCACGGCTGGTCCCACAAGGGTGCCCCCTATCTGGCGGCGGCGGCCCGTCGCGGCAACGGCCGCGTGCATCTGGAGGGGGTGGTGGCGGGGGGCACCGTCGGACAGCCCATGTTCATTCTTCCCGAACCGTTCCGCCCCCTGGCCACGGTGCGTTTTCTGGTGGATGCCGGGGGCACCCCGGCGGCGCTGGAGGTCAACACCGGCGGCCAGATCACCGTGCTGGGCGGATCCAACACCGCCGTCTGTCTGGACGGCGTCACTTTTCTCGACAGGACGAGGTAACCCATGCCCATGGACGACACGACCCCCGATACCCCAGCCAATCCGGCCAACCCCGCGCTGGATGTGTTCGGCCCCCCTTCTGCCCGTTCCCCGCTCCCGCCGGACCCCCTCGAACTGAACGCCACCCTGCGGCGGCTGGCCGCCTACGGTGGAACCGGGCGCGGCTACCTGTCACGGCTGGCGGCGGGCATGTGGCCCGCGCCCCCCGCCGCGTCGGCTGCAAACGCCGCCCAAACGCCCCCTGCTTCGGGCATTGCAACAGATCCGGCTTCCGATCCCCTGGAGGCCGACCCCGGCTACCGGCTGCGCCTGCAACAGGGGGCCGATGCCATCGAGCGCAGCGCCGCCGCGCGCGGCACCCTGCTGTCCGGCGGCACCCTGCGGGCGCTGGCGGAGTTTGGGCAAAATCTGGCGGGAGAGGAATACGCCGCCCGGTACCGGCGCGCCCAGGAGGCCGAGAACGAGCGCTACACCCGCGCCCTGCAACTGGCCCGTCTGGGTCTGGACGCGGACCGTGCCCGCGCGGAATTTCTGTTGCGGGCGGGGGCACAGGGGGCCGCCGTGGACATCCCTGCCGCTTTCGGCGGCGCGGGCGTCCCGCCGGACCTGCCTTCGATACCCGGCGTGCCGGGCGGAAATGCGCTGGATCCCGGCTATCTCCTGTTCGGCCCGCCGTAGCGCCGGGAAGTCACGGGAAGCCACGGGAAGTCACGGCGGGCATCATCGCGCAAAGCACGCGGCGGAACCAGGTTCATCGCGAATCCGGCCACGCCCGTCCCGCGGCCTTCCTGACATCCCGGAGGGATATTTGCGCAGCGGCCTGCGGATGGCCACATGCCGTCCGCCGCCGTTGATGCCCGCGGGGGCCCCCCCGCTAAACCCATTCGGAGCGCCATACACGGTTGAAACCGGCGGCTTCCTCCGGGGAAAAACGCTTCACCACGCGAAACCGCCCCCGGGTTTCCTCCAGGCTGATGGTGAACTCGTCGATCACCGCCTTGCCCACCGTCTGCCAGTCGTCGCCGATCAACTCCACCGGCACGCCGATGGGGTAAATGCGCGGGCCGCTCTTGCGGAAGACATAAACCTCTCCCACCACCGGCTCCGCCGGCATCCCCTGGCCGGAGGAGAGTTTTAACACGGTATTCATCTCGACGGGCTGGCCCATGGCGCGCTGCACTCCTGATACGGGTCGGTCCAAGACCGGGCCATGGTAACGGAGCCGGGGGACGGGGGCAAACGCCGACCAGCGCGCCGTCCGCCACCGGAGCGACCAGATCAGCGGCCAGATCAGCGAATGAATCAGTGGGTGGCGTTGGAAAGGGGCGTGGCGTAGGGGCCGTTGTCGTCGCGCCCCAACAGGGTGCGATGGGGGTCGGCATTGTCCGGACGCTGCTGGGCGCGCACCGCCTCCACGGCGTCGGTCCACGCCAGCCAGATCCACACCCCCAGATCGGCGGGAAAACCGTCCAGAAAGTCCGGTTCCGGCAACTGGGCCATGCCCTCGGTATCCGGCCCGGTCTGTTCCCAGCGGCGGTACATCTCGAAAGCCGTATCGGTGCAGCGGCGGAACGCCTCGCGGATCGCCGAATCCACCGGTTCCGGCCCGGAGCAGGCCGGCAGAAAGGCCAGCAACGCACCCGCCTCATAGGCGTACCAATAGGGGAATCCCGGCCCGCTGCGGGCCACCCCGGTGAGGTCGGCATCCACCAGAATCTGCCGCAGCGCTTCATACAGAAAGGGGTAGGTCGGGCCGAAGAATTGCTGCAACGCCCCGGTGGTGGCCTGCTCCTCGTCGGACAGGGGCAGGTTGCGCGGCATGTCCGGGGGAATCTGATAGCGCTCCAGAACGTGGCTCACCACGTCCTGCGCCTGAAGGTCGTCAAACGGCAGGGAGGTGGCCCCGTAGCCGCCCTGATAGCGAAAAATCACCACGCTGCCCGGCTGGGACAGCCCCAGTCCGTCGGCGTAATACCACGGGCCGGGCAGGTGATCGACGCGGCACGCCGCCACGCTGCCGATCTCCTTGAGGGGGTAGTGCAGGCTGCGGGTGCGGCCCAGACTGGTGACCGTGGAGGTAATGCCGGTGCTGTCGGCCAGCACCACCTCGCGGGTGGTCAACACCCGCAGCAGACCCCACAGGCAGTAGACCGCAGACGCCCCGAACATCATGATCAGCAGTCCCGCAGAGAGCATCACGGCGCCCTTCGAATGCAGGGTGTGGCCGCTGACGATGGCCCATGGCGCCAGCGTCGAAAGGGGCAGGCTGGCGGTCAGGGACAGGCTCCACAGCAGCAGGGGCAGGGGGCGCAGGGCGCGGATGGAGACGCGAAACCCCCACGGCGCGGACTCCACCACCGCCTGGGAGGCCCCACTGGCGGCGAATCCCGCCCGGGCACTTATGCGACTCCACCATTGCATGAAAAGTGAACTTTTTCTCTTTTCGGCAGGTCGGGCGTGCGGGGCAAGGGATAAGATGGCGAAGCGGACCGTTCACCCCAAACCTGCCGGATGCTGCGGACAGGTCCGGGTTCAGGGGGCAGAGGGTTATCCCGCTGTCCGGCCCGCCGCGCCCCACGCAGCCGGTGGCGGGGGAATCTGGCCAGCCGCGGGTTTTACGCCAATGCCTTCGGGGGGCGTCCCCCCTGAATGGTTTGCAGCGCCCACAGGGCGTGTTCGCGGATCAGCGGTTCGGGGTCGTTGAGGGCGGCGGTCAGCACCGGCACAGAGGCCGTGTCGCCCCCGTTGCCCAGCGCCACCGCCACGTTGCGCAGCAGTCTGCCCCGCCCGGTGCGATGCACCGGAGTGCCCCGGAAGGCGGCGTCGAAACCCTCCGGCGTGAGGGCCATCAGTTGCACCAGCGGCGTCCCGGCAGTGATCGTCCGCGCCGCATAGGCCGTGTCCCGCGCCGCCTGCGCAAAACGGTTCCACGGACACACCGCCAGACAGTCGTCGCAGCCGAACACCCGGTTGCCGATGGCCGGGCGCAGTTCCGGCGGAATCGGCCCCTTGAGTTCGATGGTCAGGTAGCTGATGCAGCGCCGCGCGTCCAGCACATAGGGGGCCGCAAAAGCCGACGTGGGGCACACGTCCAGACAGTCGGTGCAGGTGCCGCAGCGGTCCGGCTGCGGGGCATCGGGTGGAAACGCCACGTCGCTGAGGATCACCCCCAGCGCCACCCAGTTGCCCGCCGTCGGGTCTACCAGGTTGGAATGTTTCCCCTGCCAGCCGATGCCGGCCGCCACGGCGTGGGCCTTTTCCAGAATCGGGCCGGTGTCCACATAGACCAGATTCCGGGAACCCGGCGCCAGTGCGCCGATGAACGCCGCCAGCGCCTCCAGCCGTTTCCCCAGACGATGGTGATAGTCCGCGCCCCGCGCGTAACGGGCAAAGTAGCCCCGCGTGGAGTCGGCCAGTTCACTGGACCATTCGGCAAACACGTCGTCGGCAAAATATCCGGGAGCATATCCTGGAGAAGCGTCGGGAGAAGCGTCGGGGGCCGTGCCGGGGGGGAAATAAACCTCCGAGGCCACCACCACGCTCCGCACCCCGGACAGCAGGCGCGAAGTGTCGGCGCGGTCGCGCTGGCGGCGGGCCAGATAGCCCATCTCGCCGTGATGCCCGGCGGCGATCCAGCGGGCAAAGCGGGTTACCGGATGATCGGGAGAAAATCCGGGGGAAGATCCGGGGGCGGGATCGGAGCCATGGGCCACAGGGGGGATATGGGGGGCGGCAAAACCGACCCGCAGCAGGCCCAGTTCCGTGCCGCGCCGCCGCACCGCCCCGGCCAGCGCGGCGGCGTCAGCGGAACCGGGGGCAGACATACCGCGTCAGTAGACGAATCAACAGTGATCGCAATCCGGGTCGGGCACGTGCGCCAGCGCCTTCCGGATCAGGCCCGGCAAGTCGCCATGCACCTCGCCCCGGCTGGCCAGCACGGTCACCCCGGCGGCGCGGGCGGCGCCCCGCTGCGCCTCGTTGGTGTGGCCGCAAAACGCCACCACGGGCACCCCCGCGCCCAGCAGCCGCGTCAGGGCCGCCAGGCTGCCTCCGGCGTCCAGGTCCACCAGCCCCGCCGCCGGGCCGTCGGTGTGCAGCAGGTCGGCCACCGACACATCGGCGCGGTAACGCACCGCGTGATAGCCCGCCTGGCGCAGCCCGTGCTCCACCTTGGGCTGAAACAGCAGGTCGTTGATAAGGGTGACGACAGTGACGGACGGTGCCATGAAACTCCCGCTATAAGATCCCGCCGGAAAAATCCCGCTGGAAAACGCTGTGGCCGGTGGGGGTGCGACGCCGATTTGACACGCTTTTGTCCCCCCCGTTACATTAAACCTCCGTCCCGGCCATGGCAAGCGTGCGAAAGGCGTTGGCAGCCGTGCGGGCGGGCGGCTGCGGGGCGGGTTTCCGGAACGGGGCCGCTGCCCGTCAAGGTCTGGACAAGGGCGCCAGACAAGGGCACCGGGCACCCCACATGGACCGGCGCCCGAGCGCCGTGGTTGTTTTGTTTTGTCCCGGTTGTGTCGCGGTCGCCACCGCCACGGCCGGTGTGGTTGCCACCGTCGTCTGCCGGGGGAAAAGTGAACTCCCCGGACGCTAGCTTTGGAACCGAAACGCATATGGGTCCGATGATCGCACTGGAAACGGTCCGCGCCCCCGCGCGGATAGCGTTCGAGGAATACATCTCCCTGCCCGAGGCCGAGGTGCACGCACGCATCCGTGCGGCCCGTGCGCACCTTGGCCGCGACCTGGTGATCCTGGGCCACCACTACCAGCGCGACGAGGTCATCCAGCACGCCGACATCCGGGGCGATTCCCTCAAGCTGGCGCGCCAGGGGGTGGCCACCGAAGGGGTGCGCCACATGGTGTTCTGCGGTGTGCATTTCATGGCCGAGACCGCCGACATTTTGAGCGCCGACGACGTCAGCGTCACCCTGCCCGATCTGGCCGCGGGCTGCTCCATGGCCGACATGGCCGACCTGCCCTCGGTCACCACCTGCCGGGAAGAGCTGGAAGACGTGCTCGGCGGCGAGGCCATCACCCCCATCACCTACATCAATTCCGGCGCCGACCTGAAGGCTTTTTGCGGCGAGCACGGCGGCATCGTCTGCACCAGTTCCAACGCCAGGCGCATTCTGGAGTGGGCCTTCGAGCGGTCCCCCCGCGTGCTGTTCTTCCCCGACCAGCATCTGGGGCGCAACACCGCGCTGGACATGGGCATACCCCCGCATCAGGTGGTGCTGTGGGACCCCTCCCGCGAGTTGGGGGGCAACAGCGAGCAGGCCCTGCGCGAGGCGCGGGTGATCCTGTGGGCCGGGCACTGCTCCGTGCACCAGATGTTCCTGCCGGAACATGTGGACCGGTTTCGCGCCAGCTACCCCGGCATCCGCGTGATCGTGCATCCGGAATGCACCCGCGAGGTGGTGGAAAAGTCCGACCTCAGCGGCTCCACCGAGGCCATCATCCGCGCCATCCACAGCTCTCCCAAAGGCACCCGCTGGGTGGTGGGCACCGAGCTCAACCTGGTGAACCGCATCGCCCGCGAGGCCGCCCCGGACCACGAGGTGCATTTTCTGTCACCCACCTACTGCGTGTGCTCCACCATGAACCGCATCGATCCGCCGCACCTGCTGTGGTCGCTGGAAAATCTGGTGGCGGGGGCAGTGGTGAACCGCATCCGCGTGCCGCAACACGACCGCGAATGGGCGCGCGTGGCGCTGGAGCGCATGCTCGCCCTGGGGTAACCCGCAGACGCTCGGGCACCGAATCCGCGCCCCGCGCAAACGCCCAAACTCCGCACAATAAATCCCGAACCCCCCTCCGGCAGCCACCGACTGTGTACCCGTTTTAATACACTCTCCCCCGAAAAAAAATCCGAATCTTTTTTGTTTTTAGGGGTTTATCTCCAACAAAGTTTGGACTATTTTGGAAAAAGAGGGGAACCATCCACACCTTGAGCAGATCGCATCCTATGGTCAAATTCCTGCTCGGACTCCTGTTCGTTGCCCTGGCGCTGATCCCGCTGGTGGCCTACACCCACCTCTGACGTCGGAACCCCCGGCGTCGCTCCTTCCGCCCGGATTCCCATCCGGGTGAGGGGTGGCGTGCACCCTTCCCCCCATCCACCCGCCCGGAGTATACTTCGATCCCCCCGCCGCCCGGCGCCATGCCCCGGCGCGGGGAATGGCTGTGGTTCGATTTCCTTGATTGTCTGACCTTTTTGGTGGTTTCAACATGAAGTTCGCGTCCTTCCTCCGGACCAGGCCGGTGTCCCTGCCCACCTCCATTCTGGTGGCCCTGTCCCTGCTTGCGGCGCTGGCCGCCGTCCCCGCCACGGCTCACGCCGCCGGCAACCAGAAACGCTCCGCCTCCAGCCAGAGCATCCACCTGGCCTCCACCCACTTCGGCTACACCTACGTGGAGGGCGGCGTCGGCATGGCCGACGTGAACGGCCCGGCGTGGATGGACGGTTCCGGACTGGGGATTGCGGCCTCGGTGCAGGTGTCCCCCAACGTGTTCGTGAACGGCGGTTACGCCAGCTACAACCTCGACCATGTGACCCACAACGTGGACATGGACGTGATGGCCCTGGGGGTGGGGCTGGCGATTCCGGTGGACCGCAAGCTCGACCTGGTGGCCAGCCTGGGGCTGGAGGACGTCAACACCCGCCACCGCCACCTGGGCGACCCCGACGGCGGCGCGGCGCTGGGCTTTGGCGTGCGCGCCCAGGTGGCCCCGGCGGTGGAAATCCAGGGCGGCCTCAGCACCATGGAGGTCGGCCCGGCGGGCGAGGCAGGTCTTTATATCAAGGGGCTGTTCGGCATTGGCGACGGCTTTTCGGTGGTCGCCGGACTGTCCTCCTCCGACGCCGACGTCCTCAGCATGCGCATCCGCAAAAGTTTCTAGGTGCGGGGGAGCGCCCCCGTCCCGACCTTGCCCGGCGGACGCCGCCGGATATACCCTTGGGGCCATGCCTTACGCCCCCGGACAGATGCCCCTGGTCTCGCGCCACGTTTTTGTTTGCACCGCCACCGCCTGCGCCGACCGGGGCGCCGAGGACACTTATCGGGCCCTCAAGAAGCGCGTCAAAAACTATCCGGCCCTGTCCGGGGTGTGGGTGAACCGCTCCGGCTCGGTGGGGGGATGCGAGCACGGCCCGATGGTGGTGATCTACCCCGAGGGGGTTTGGTACCACTCGGTTTCCGTGGAGCGCGTGGACGAACTCATCCGCCGCCACCTGCTTGAAAACGAGGTGATCGAGGACTGGCGCTTTCACCAGACCGAGGGGTGCCCGTGTATGCGGCCGGTGACGATCGCGCCGCCGTTCTGACCCCCGCCGCCGCCCCCGCCAGCAGCGCGATTTATGCCCGCACGGCGCTGGCCAGCAGCGCCTCCTGCACCACCGACACCCGCCCGTCGGCGGCCCGATGCCGGGACGCGGCCTCCCGGAGGGCGGCGCGGAACGACTCCTGTTCCTGCGGCGACATGCGCCGGTACGGCTCCTCGATGAACCGCCCGGTGAGGTTGCGCTCCATAAAGTGATCCAGGTCGCGGAATGTAAAACGGGGGTCGAAGGCCGCCACCTCCACGCCGCTGAACCCGGCAGCGTTCAGCCGCTCCGCCAGCACCCCCGGCGCGGACAGGGAAAAGGTGCGCGGCCACTCCACCGGGCCAAAGCGCTCCATGGTCCACAGGGTCAGGGCCGGGCACAGCACCCGCTCCGGCACCGACCACACGCTCAGCGCCACCCGGCCGCCGGGGCGGGTGACGCGGCACAATTCCGCCAGCCCCGCCGCCGGGTCGTCGAACAACATCACCCCGAAGCGGCAGATCACGCGCTCGAAGGTCGCATCGGCAAACGGCAGGCGTTCGCCCCGCGCCACGGCAAAGCCGATGTTGGCAAGCCCTTCGCCGCGGCGCACCGATTCGGCCATGCGCACCATGCCGGGGGAGGCGTCGGCGCCGGTCACCGTCACGCCGGGGTGGCGCCGCGCCACGGTCAGCCCCGGCTCGCCGGTGCCGCAGGCCAGGTCCAGCACGCGCTGGCCGTCCCGCAGGTCGGCCATGGCGATCAGGCGGTCGCCGTAGGGGGCGATCAGCGGCAGCCAGGCAGAGAACTCCCCCGCCAGCCGGTTCCAGTCGCTGGCGGCGGTGAAGCTCGGATCGCAAGGCTGCGAAGGGTTCTGCGGCAGGTTCATCGACGCCGAGGGTAACACCCGCGCCGCCCCCGGACAAGCGCGTTTCCCCCTCCCGTCCAGACTGCCCCTTGCGAACAACCGGGCGAGAAGACGATGATACCGGCGGGAGAGAAAAAAGGATCACCCGGCCATGGCAAACCACAATCCCGGAGTGCGTGTCGGCCTGGCGCTGGGTAGCGGTGCGGCCCGGGGCTGGGGCCACATCGGCGTGATCCGCGCCCTCGAAGAGGCCGGCTATGTGCCCGCGTGGGTGGCCGGCACCAGCATGGGCGCGCTGGTGGGCGCCATGTACGCGGCGGGCAAGCTCGACGAGTTGGAGGACTTCGCCCGCTCCCTCACCCCCTCGCGGGTGATGAGTTACCTCGATCTGGTGGTGCCGGTGCGCGGCCTGCTGCAAGGGGACAAGGTGCGCGACATGCTGCGCGGGTTCCTTGGCGAGCTGAGCGTCGACCGCACCCTGATCCCCTTCTGCGCCGTCAGCACCGACCTGGCCAGCGGCCGCGAGATGCGCCTGCTGGAGGGCAACCTGGTGGACGCGGTGTACGCCTCCATCGCCATTCCCGGCATTTTTGTCCCCGCCACCTACGACGGTCGCTTTCTGGTGGACGGCGGCCTGTCGAGCCCGGTGCCGGTGGAGGCGGTGCGCGCCCTGGGCGCCGGGCGCATCATTGCGGTGGACCTTAACCACAACGGCGGGGAGTGCGACTGGTGCCCGCCCCGGCCCGCCTCTGGCGCCCCGGCCCGTCCCCGCGCCATGGCTCCGCGCCCCGCGCCGGGGGCCAACGAGGCCGCCCACGCCCTGGCGCTGGCCGCCACCCAGGGCCAGCACAGGCTGAAACTGGGGGTGCTGGAGCGGCGCTACCGCGAGATGGAAACCGCCCTCCGGGAGCGGACCTTCCGCTGGATCATGCGCGCCCCCCGCCCCAACGTGTTCGACGTCATCGGCTCCAGCATCAACATGGTGACCATCGCCATGACCCGCGTCACCCTGGCCAAATCCCGCCCCGACCTGGTGATCTGCCCCGCCCTGGGCCAGTTCAACCTGTGGGACTTCCACGACGCCGCTCCGGCCATCGCGGAAGGTTACGCCAGCACCCGCCAGGCGCTGGAACAGCAGCCGCTCCTGAATGCCTCGATGGGCTGACTCCCGCGGCAACGGAAGGCTTTTCACTCCAGCAATGGCGCCAACACGCCGAATCCTATATAAAGACCCGTGGCCCCGCCACGAGGGATCAGGCACAGGCGCCCCCGCCCCCCGACCGGGCGCCGCACCACGCACGGAGGCGTGATGACAACCGACGGCAACCTGATGGAAAAACGACCCGGCTGGGAGGCGCTCAAATCCGTGCTCGCCGCCCACCGCGACTGGGTCTATTCCGAAGGCAGCCGCGGGGAGCGCGCCGACCTTTCCGGGCGCGACCTGTCGGGCATGGACCTTTCGGATGTGGTGCTGGACCGCGCCCGCCTGGTACGCGCCGACCTGCATGGCGCCGACCTGACCGGCGCCAGCCTGCGCGGCGCCGATCTCACCTGGTGCAACCTGAAGGCCGCCCGCCTCTCCGGCGCCGACCTGCACGAGGCCAACCTGGCCGAGGTGGATTTGAGCGGCGCGCGCCTGAAAAATGCCGACTTCACCAACGCCGACCTGGAAGGCGCCGACCTGCGCGGCGCCGACATCTCTGGCGTGCGCATGGAGGGGGCCGGTCTGGGCGGCGCCCTGTTCGACAATTCCGCCCCCGCCGACGCCGCCATGGACGCCGCCTACGAGGCCGAGGACGTGTACGACTTCCACGCCTCCGGCATGGTGGAGACGGTTTCGGAGTTGCCGGACGCCGACGACGAGGACGCCGACACGGATGAGGATGCCGGACCCGGCGCCGAAGCCTGGGTGCGAGCGGTGGCGGGGGAGCCCGCCCGCCCCGTCACGTCGCCCCCCGGCCGCTATGCCGCCCCGTCCGCCCCGGCCTTTACGCCGCCCGCCGCCCCGGCGTCGGCCGCGCCCGAACCCCACCGGGTGGCCATGGCCCTGGCGCCGGAACACCGCCCCGACGCCCTGTCGGAGCAGTCCCTGTGGCGCAGCCGGGTGCGCATCACCGCCTCTGGCCAGCCCGACTTTGCCGGCGCCGACGTGCGCGGCATGTCCCTGCGCGGCGCCGACCTGCGGCAGGCGCGCCACCTGGGCGCCCACCAGCTCGCCGGTACCGACCTGAGCGGCGCCACGCTGCCCCCGGAGCTGGAAGATCTTTCCCGGCTGACCACCGCCCGCGCCACCGCCGACCACGCGCGGCGCCTGTTTCTGGGCGTGTCCATGGCCTGCCTGTACACCCTGACGGTGATGCTGGAAAACGCCGGGCACCCCACCTTCTTCCTGTCCGGCGACACCCCTCCGGGACTGCTGGAACCCGGCCCGTGGTTCTTCGTGATCATGCCCTGGCTGCTGCTGGGCGGATTTTTGTGGCTGCACGTTTACCTGCAACGGCTGTGGGAGGCCATCGCCGCCCTGCCCGCCCTGTTCCCCGACGGCACCCCGGTCACCGCCCGCGTCGGCGGCTGGCTGGTGGGCGGCATTGCCTGGAACCACGTCCCGCGCCTGATCGGCCATCAGCCGGAACTGGCGCGTCTGCAAACACTGCTGGCGGGCATGGCCGTGTGGGGGCTGGTGCCGGGCACCCAGGCCCTGTTCTGGGGCGCCTTTGCCGCCCACGCCTCCCCGGCGGCGGCCATCTGGCACGGCCTGGCCGCTGGCGCCGGATGCGGTTTTGCCATCTACAGCCACCTGCTCTGCCGTCGCACCCTGCGTGGCGCGGGCTGACTTCCGCCCGCACATCGCGGCATGCGCCGCAAATCGCCCCGACGCCGGGTTGCCAAATCTCCCCCGAAAAAGTTACGTTTCCCGTTCATCGAAGCTCGTCGGCTCCGGGTGACGGGAACCAGACCGGTCCGGGGGTCAGCAATCCGGACGACAAGGCAGATCGGGGGATACGTGGACAAGGAACCGGGAAAAATCCCCGCCATATCCGTGTTGCGCCCCACGGGCGAAACCGCAAGCCGTTCCCTGCGCCGCCACACCTGGCTGCTGATCGGGCTGGGGGCGGTGGTGTGCCTGTCCTGTGTGGGATTTCTGGAGGCCCAGTGGCAAAACATTTTGGCGCTGGAACAACGCGCCAATGAATACCACCAGCGCTCCGCCCTGCTCACCAGCACCGCCATCCGCGAACTGGAGCATCTCAGCCGGGCGGTTCTGATTCGCTCCGACGTTTCTCCCGACGTTTCTCCCGACGTTTCTCCCGACGTTTCTCCCGACGCTTCTCCCGACGTTTCTCCCGACGTCTCCCTCGACCTTGCCACCGGTACCCTCGCCGACCGCATGGACCGTCTGACCGAGGCCCTCGCCCAGTTGCGCGCCGCCCAGAACCGCTTTCTCGAGGCCCCCATGGAACAGGCCCTGAGTCTGGCCGAGGCCGACCATGCCCGGTTGCGGGACCAGTTGGGGCAACCCCGTGTCGATCCCCGCCAGTTGGGCGAAACCCTCCACGCCCTGCACCACCATCTGATCGACCTGGAACACCTGCACACCTCCGACATGGCGGTGGACCGGGCACGCATGCTCCACGCCCAGAATTTTCGCCCCTGGGCCATGCTGCTGTTCCTGGTGGTGGTGCCCGGCGCCGGATTGGTCGTGGTGTGGCGCATCCTGCAACTGACCTCCCAGGCCGTGCGCCGCCAGTCGGAATCCGAGGCCGCCGTCTACGAGGCCCAGCGCATCGCCGGGCTGGGACAGTGGGACTGGGACATGCAGAACGGCCTGCTCTCCTGGTCGGAGCAGACCTTCCACATCTTCGGCCTGCCCCCGACCACCGACCCCATGCCCGACAGCGTGTTCTCCGAGCGCCTGTTCCCCGCCGACGAGGAGCGCGTGGAGGCCGCCGCCGATGCCGCCCTGCACGGTCCGGGCCCCTATGTGGTGGAGCACCGGGTGCTGCGGCCGGACGGCCAGGTACGCTGGGTGCACGAACGCGGCGAGGTGCTGCGCCACCCCGAAACCGGCGCCCCCCTGCGCATGCTCGGCACCGTGCTCGACGTGACCGCCCTGAAGGAGTCCCAGTTGCGCCTTGCCGAAAGCCAGTCCCTGCTGCTGGCCATCAACACCGCCCAGGCCGAGTTCATCCACAACGTGCAGGCCGAAAGGCCGTTCGAGCGGCTGCTGGAGAACATCCTGCACCTCACCGGCAGCGGCTGCGGGTTCATCGCCGAAGTAGACCACGCCGTAAACGGCGATCCCCTGCTGCGTCCCCGCGCCACCCGCCACATCCCCCACGGCACCCTGCAGACCGACACCGCTCCGGCCGGTGCCGCGTGCAGAGGGATCGACATTGGCGACGGCGAGGAATTGCCACTTGGCGACATGCACCCCCTGCTGCAGGCCACCGTGCAGGGCGGCCAGCCGGTGATCTTCAGCCAGCCGCAGGAGGCCGCCCGGTCCGCGACCGGCCCCGCCGGACTGCCCGCGGGTCACCCGCCGCTGGTGACGTTCCTCGGACTGCCCCTGCACGCCGGGGAACGGCTGGTGGGCATGATCGGCCTCGCCAACCGTGACGGCGGCTACTCCACGGACATAGCCCGGTCCCTGGAGCCGCTCCTCAACACCTGTGGCGGGCTGATCCGCGCCATGCGCGACAGCCGGGGCCGGGCCGCGGCGGAACGGGCGCTGATGGACAGCGAGCGGCGCTTCCGCGAAATGGCCGAAAACATCCGCGAGGCATTCTGGGTAAGCAGCCCGGACGGCACCCGCCTGCTCTACGTCAGCCCCGCCTATGAGGAACTGTTCGCCCAGCCGGTGGCCGCCGTCTACCACGACAGCGGGGCGTTTCTGGCCCACGTCCACGCCGACGACCGGCCACGGGTGGCCAAAGCCCTGGCCAGTGTGCGCGAGCGGCAACACGAAACCTTCCGCGTCGTCCACCCCCACGGCGGGGTACGCTGGGCAGAGGCGCGCGGCTTTCCGGTGCGGGATGCCAGCGGCCACATCTGCCGCGTGGTGGGCATCGCCATGGACATCACCGCCCGCAAGGAGGCCGAAGAGGCCGAGCGCCGCCACCGCGAGGAACTGGCCAGGGTGCTGCGTCTGACCACCATGGGGGAAGTGGCCTCCGGCATCGCCCACGAGCTCAACCAGCCCCTGTTCGCCATCACCAACTACGCCCGTGGCAGCGCCCGCCTGCTGGCCGCCGGCGCCAGCACCCCGGAACTGGCCGAGATACTGGAAAAAATCGCCCGTCAGGCGGAACGCGCCAGCGACGTGATCGACCACCTGCGCGCCCTGGCGCGGGGCGACGGCATCGAGCTGCGGCCCCACAGCCTCAACGATCTGGTGCGGGGGGCGGTGCGTCTGGCGGTGGGCGACGAGCGCGACGGCCTGCCCCGGGTACACCTGCAACTTGCCGAACACCTGCCGCGGGTGGCGGTGGACCGGATTCAGGTGGAGCAGGTCATCATCAACCTGGTGCGCAACGCCCTCGAGGCCGTGGGCGACGACCCCCACGCGGAAATCCTGGTGCGCACCGCCCTCCACGGACGGGATTCGGCCTCCGGTGGCCTGTCCGCAAATTTGTCCGGAAACCCGTCCGGAAACCCGTCAGAAAATCTGCCGGGAGGAGTTCCGGGTGGCGCCCGGGTGACCATCCACGACAGCGGCCCCGGCATCCCCCCCAAATACCTGGGCGGAGAAATTTTCGAACCGTTCTTCACCACCAAAAGCGGCGGCATGGGCATGGGGCTGGCCATCTCCCGCACCATCATTCAAGCCCATCAGGGCGCCATCTGGGCGGCCAACGGCGAACGCGGCGCGGTGTTCGGCTTTGCCCTGCCGGAATATCAGGCCGCCACCCAGCAACCCTTCGGACGGAAGGAGGACGCCAGTGCCGCCTGACAGGAAAAATACCGCCCCCGCCGCGGCCATCATTCCCACCCCCCCCTCCGCCGCCACCGCCGCCACCGTGTTCGTGGTGGATGACGACGCGGCGGTGCGCGACTCCCTGGGCTACCTGATCGGTTCCGTGCATCTGGCGGTGGAAGCCTTCGCCACCCCCGGCGAATTCCTGCGCGCCCACGATCCGGCCCGCCCCGGTTGTCTGGTGCTGGACCTGCGCATGCCCGAAATGGGTGGGCTGGAGCTGCTGGAAAAGCTGCGCGCCCACGGCAACACCCTGCCGGTGCTGTTCCTCACCGCCCACGGCTCGGTGCCGGTGGCCGTTAGCGCCATCCAGCACGGCGCGGTGGATTTTCTGGAAAAGCCGGTCAACCAGCAGGTGCTGATCGAGCGCATCCTGCACGCCGTGGCGCTGGACACCCGCACCCGGGGCCGCTCCGCCAGCCGCCAGGAGGTGCTGGAGCGCTACCGCAGCCTGACCGCGCGCGAGCGCGACGTGCTGGAGCGGGTGGTGGCGGGAGACGCCAACAAGCAGATTGCCGACCATCTGGCGGTGAGCCCCAAGACCGTGGAAACCCACCGCGCCCGGGTGATGCAAAAAATGGCCGCCGAATCCCTGGCGGAACTGGTGCGCATGGTGCTGGAGGCGCGGCTCATCCGGGAAATCCCCGACAAATTATAGGAGTTTTCCCCACAGACAAGCCCCCACCGTTTCCCTGACGATAGAGGTGACCGGGGTGGTGGCGCGGGGGGTGCAATGGGAGAAGCAGCCCACTCGATGGGGAAAATCTGACGCGAGATGACGGGGGCGCTGCGTTCAGTGGCTGGCTCCATATAAGCCGGGCGGGGGGAGGCAGACAGGTCTCCCCCCGCCCGTGCTCTTCCCCCTCCCGCCGCCGATTTTTTCTTGCTTCCGGCCCCGCCAGTCCGGCCCCGTCAGTGCCCCCGACCGTTACCCCGCCCGGATTCGCCGTTTTCGCGCCCCCCCTCGTGACGGCCCGGATGCTCCTTTTTGCCCACGCGGCGGTCCATGCGAACCCTGAAATGTTCCTCCATGTCCCCCCCTTCCGAGGCGGCGCCGCGCAGTTCCTCGGTCACCGCCCGCCGCGCATCGGTGTGCGACAAGCCCGCCGAGTGGGCACGGTTCATGGACGACAGGGCGGTGCCCAGACAGCGCCCCCGGCAGCCGGAATCCAGCGACACCATCACCAGTTCCCGCACAGACTGCTCCCGCCCCCCCTGCTCCAGATGCACCGTCACCAGCGGCAGCATCACCTCCACCTCGGCCGGGGCCAGGTGCAGTTCCACCTGCAGGCGCTCGGTGATCAGCCGCGCCGAAATTTCCAGCGACTGGGCAGCGGCGGGGGTGGCGGCCCACAGACAAGGCAGCGACAGGAGCAACAGGACAGACATGCGCTTGGCGTTCATCAATTCAAAAAACCTCCGGGTTAGCCGTAGAGCGGGGAGAAAAAAGGCCATTCTCCCCCAACAGGGTGACAAATCCAAGGGGGGGACCGCGCCTTGACAGTCCATTAATTGATGTTATATTAATCATTAATTCACCTCGCTCCCATGCCGGGACGAAGACGGATCAGGCCCGGCATGCGTAGTTCCGGCAACTTGTTTTAAAGAGTCGCCACCCTCACCGGACACACCGGGGTGTAACTTTTATCCCTCCCGACGCCACCCCTTTCCCGACACGGTTCCCGGCAATCATGCCGTTTGCCGGGCACGCCCGCACCCCCGCCTCCACCGCATTGCCGAAGGCCCCGCACCCCCGCACCCACCGCATTGCCGAAGGCCCCGTCAAGGGCGCACCCACCGCATTGCCGAAGGCCCCGTCAAGGGCGCAGAAGCGGCGTTCAGCCCCTTGCGTTGCCCTTGCGGGGGGCGGAAGAAAAGACGCGGTCTGGTTCGCGATGAAGCTGGCCGCGCCATATGTTTTACGCGAATACGCCCGCCGGGGCT
>Ga0224495_10000113_pt1 | contig 61543 bp, 63 predicted proteins | sample SF_Jul11_sed_USG_FD_168128 | JGI IMG/M metagenome (GOLD analysis project Ga0224495, IMG submission 168128) | Sediment microbial communities from San Francisco Bay, California, United States - SF_Jul11_sed_USGS_4_1 | ecosystem: Environmental > Aquatic > Marine > Sediment | place: USA: California...
CTACGAGGCAGCGCCTTCTATCCGAATATTGTTCATCGGCTCGCAGCTTCGCTCCACGCTTCCTTCCCACACTTGGTCGCCCTCATGCAGTTGCGCTTCGCTTCGTTCGCTGTGATCAGCTTACGGTGGGACTCACACCCACAAGAGTGCGCCCATGCTGGGCGCACAAAAGAAAAGGCCGTCCTCTTCAAGAACGGCCTTCTGATTCCTATGATCGTCTTCATTCTTTATAAGGCAAGCTGTCGGTCCCGCTCCTGATTCCACTTCACCCAGTCATCCATATCCTGCTGGGCATTGAATTCCTCTGGTTTTGAGGCAAGCCCCTGCGGAGAGATCGTTATCTGCTGAAAGGACTTCACGATTACATGCCACTCCTCCATCGTTACTTCATGATAAGGAGGCGGAACTTCATGGGGACCGGAAACCGGGACCGGAGGCCCTGACGCAGGCGTTTTCTGCGACGTACCCTGCTGTTTTCCATCGACATACACGGAACCGTCATACACTTTGATCATGGCGGAATTGTCATCCTCGACATTTACGCGATAGACCGTTCCGCGCACGCCGGCAACGGCATTCACCGTCTTGACTTCGACCTTCGAATCGGAGGTTACCAACTTCTTCACATTCGCCCAAAGTTTGCCACCTCCCATATCTACCTTTACTTTCTTATTTTGTGTTTTCGCGTCAAAGGAAAGGTCTTCCATCCTTACGACAGACTTTTCTGCAAAGCGCATGATCGTTCCATCAGGAAATCGCAATTCCACCCGGGACCGTTCCCCCACCCTGATTTCCTGGTTCGATTGGACCCTATCATTCTTCCTGAGAACGGCACCTGCCTTCCCGGCACCTTTGGCATAAACATAAGCTTTACCATCCACCATTGTGGCTACAGCCTGACTATCGTCGGCATGCAGTGATATCGCTGCAAGAAAGAATGCGAACAGAACGATGCTTGACAAATAGAACAGTCTTTTTCTAATACTCATAATACAATCCTCCAGACTATGTATGCTTCCTGCTACACAGTGAACACAGTAGCATGGTGATCACCTGCAGTTTGTCCCCACATGACTTCCGCATGAGGACGATAACACCTCGTTCAGTACTAATAAACTATAATGACCCTGCAATATTGAAGAAAATCACCTTTTTTGCTCAGCTCCCGAAGCATATTCGCATCTGACTGGCCAAGTACGATATCGGTCCTCGCGGCACCTGCTGCCTTTACTCCTCTTATCACGGCCGGGTTATCAGTGACACGGAAATTATTAGCTGCAGCGTTCACATCCTTCGCGTATCCAGCGACGCCCTGCTCCACCGCATTCGTTCTGGTAACAACTTGTCCGACATAAATCTCCTGGCCCTGGGCGTCTATGATCTTCGGCAACAGCGCAGGCTTCAGACCGAGCCCTCTGCCATCAATGACTATGCCTGTTGCTTTGCCGCCTTTAAACTGTGCAGAAGACTGATCAGCGCCCGACGATGGTGTCGCTGGCAGTGCCTGCACGGTCTTCGGCGGTTCCGGCTTTTTTTCCTGCGGTGCCGGTTGAGGGACCTGTGCCTTTGGCTCCTGCTTCTGAGGTTCAGGGCGTTTCTCAGGCTGTACCGAAGGTGGGACCGCCGGTGGCCGCTGCTGTGGCATCGATTGTTTTTGTTCTACAGTCGATGGTATTTTATAGGAAGGTGGAGGTAATGGCATAGTCCCCTTGGCTCCAAAAGAATCCGGGACAACGGCATCCATGAGCGCACCCGCGAGCGGCATGGCAACCAGCACCTCCACTGCGCCGTCGGACATATACTGCGTTTTGACGATCCTTGCCCCTTTTACAATACCGTCGACGCGTGTTCTGATAATATCGCTTTTCGTCATGAAATTCTCGACGACCGTCTCAGAATCAACACGAACGCCTTTGACGATCTCCAGGAGATTGCGGTAGGCGACGACCTGTGCAGCGCGGGACGCCATGGCGCGGGATTGCGCTGGATTCACGGCTGTCGGTGGTGGAACGCCTATACCGGTTGCATAGACCTCTCCTGCTGTCCAGTTGATCGACCCCTGACCGACTGTTTCCACGGCATCAGAGGGACTAAACGACTGGGTCCACGCCGGTGCGGTCATCGAGAGTATCAGCACGAGAACCGTGAAAATCCCAATTACTTTTTTCATGTGACGCTCCATTTCAGGTTACGCTGTAGATATCCAACGATCACGGGATAGTAAAATCCTGGACCGTTTCCTTGCCCGCGATCACTGAAACTTGTTGGTTCACGGTCCTGCCTCCTACGGTGACGGATAATTTGTATTGTCCGGGAGAAAGCCCTTCTATCCGGTAGGTGCCATCCTGATCAATAGGTATGCCGAAGCTAGTGGTACCATCACGATAAAAGACATCTCCCTCGTCCAGAGGCTTTCCGTTAGAGCCGGTCACCTTTCCCCGGATAACGCCACCTGGAGCGAGGATAAAATCCTTTCGATATACCTTGCCTTGCTCGATATCTACAGCATAGGACGATTTTGCGAATCCGGAACCCTTCAATTCTAAGCGATATTTTCCTGCGTTGGCTACCGCAACAACGTATCTTCCATCGCTGAAAGGATGTTGAGTGCCCCTACCGTCTTTCCAAAGCACCGCTGTCCCTTTTGCGACCGTTCCCCCTGAAGACGCGTGCACCTGCCCTGAAATCAGAGCTGTATGTTGTCTGTCGTCCAGTCGTCGCCCAAGCCGTTTCTCTTTAGGAAACGGCAGTTCATCTACCATCACGGTACGGTCTTCCTCCTTAAAGATCGTAAAGAAGGTGGCTTTGTCCACATCGAGAAAACCGCCCTTGTAGACACCGGGCATTTCAATACCGTCAAGACGAAGAATGATATGGAAGGGATCAACAAAATGCTGGGAATGCTCGGCATCACTGAAGACCCATCCCGTGTCAGGATAATATATTTCTAGATAAGCGTGAAAACCGCCGTCGTTTACCTTTACGCCCCAATATTCCTTGGAAAATCCCCATTCGTATCCCGGCGGCAGGTACCCGTGGGCGACCCGTGCAGGAATGCCCGCCGCACGGAGCATTGCGACAGCAAGATTCGAGTAGCCGACGCAATAGGCCTTGCGAAATTTGAATGCTGAAACAGCATCAGCAGGAACAGTAATGGACGAATCAAAGGTCAGACTATCGGCAATCCATGAGAGAATGCTGTTCGCTGCTTCATGAGCATACCGGCTTCCCGCGGTTATTTCCTGTGCTTTACGCATGAGAGCGCCATCGTTCGACTGGCGGTCCTTTTCCGATGCGAGATACTGTCGATAGTTCGCCGGGATCAGCCCTGAGGGGATGGGAAAAGGGACCCTTGTTTTCAAGGGGGTCATCCGGGACGTGACCTGAACACGCTTGCTGAACTCATCCTGACTGATCACCTTCTGGCTGAAGGATTCGTTCGAATAATCGGGAATGAATGCGACACCGCGTGGATTTACGATGTCATAGATCACCGTATGCTCCCCTTCCAGGATCTTAAGATCCGCAGAAGCACTGATTGGAATAAGGATTGCCCCGGTGACAATGATGACCTGTAGGATATAGCGTATTATATTGTACATAATAAAAAGAGCCCGCTCCCCACCTGAAGGAGAGCGGGCCGTTTACCTACTTTCAGAATTTCAGCTGACTCTTGAATTCACGGATCGCAAGTAATGCGTCCGCTCCGGTCACTGCGTCTCCAGGACGGAACTCACCGGTCGCTTTGTCCGCTTCCAGGAAATTCCTGGATGTTACGGTCATAACGGCGCTGAATGCGTAGTGATCGTTCCGCACATCGGGGAAAGGCGATGTGGCGCCCAGGAACTTGGTGGCCAGTTTTTCATCACCTGTCACCTTGATCAGGATGTCCTCGAGCATGAGGGCAAACTCTGCCTTGGTGATCAGTTTATCTGGTTCAAAGGTATGGTTCGGTCCAGCTTCTAGTCCACGGATCTGCAACTTAAGCACGGTCTCGATGCTCGGTTTGAGCCAGTGGTCCTGGATATCGGTCGCCGCAGCCATTTTCACCGTACTTTCCGGTGAGAACCGCGTGCTTGATTCGGTCGGGGCCTTGAACGAGGTATCATAGGTCTTGGTCCCCCGTTTGGTGAAAAGCTTTTCAATGTTCATCTCCTGGTCGAACAGCGCCGCAACATCCGCCCTGTCGATCTTGAGGATCAATGCGATCTTCTTGCCTATTTCACTGCCCGGCGCCGCGCGCTGGATCTTCTGGATCACCGCCCACTCGGCATTGGCTTCGGCGACAAAATCTCGATTCATATCAAGCACGGCACGGAACATGGCCGCTGCCTTGTCGAAATCGAGCGCCATCTTATAGCACATTCCGGTATAGTAATAGAGCCGTGGATTGTTCGGTTCTTTCTCGTTCGCGGCCTTGAACTCCCGCTCCGCGGACTTGACGAGCTCTCCGACCAGTTTCTGGTCCTTTTCCATCTGGAGCGCATAGAGCCGGATCATACCGACACGTGATTCGATGCCTTTTGTCTCGAGGCCTTTTGCTTTTTCCATGGCTTCATAAGCCTGCCTGAAGTCGCCTTTTTTTCCAAGGGCAAGCCCCCTGCCAATATAGCCGAGCGGGGACTTGGGATCGAGCGATACCGCGCGGTCAAATGAACGCATTGCATCATCGAGCTGGTCTTTTTCCAGATACCTCAATCCCTGATTATAGTGATACTCGGGCGTATCAAGCACTGATGTCGATGGTGCCGCCTTCGGGCCGCAACCGCCAACCACCAGGGCAACGAGAGCCGCCAGAAGAACGACTAAACGATAGAATCTGCTATGCATGGAAAGACCTCCATTGGATGAGTTGATCTGCAACCGGATTGGCCTGGTCGATCCTTAATCGACAAGAATGATGACCCGGCATTTCTCCAAAAAGCTCAGGTTCTGTGCAGCACCCTGCAGCATCGCGGCATCTGCGTTGGATATGACGACATCTACCCTTGCATCACCGGTGGTCTTTATGGCTTTGACCATGAGCGGTTTGTCTGTCACTCGCGGGTTCTGCTGAGCCTGGCCCTGGTCCTTCAAATAACCAACCATTCCTTCGCGAACAGCCCAATCACGATTTATCCATGCTGATCCGTATACTTCCTTCCCATCCTCGTTCAGCACCTTGGGGGCCATTGCCGGACGTACGCCAAGTCCACGCGCGTCAACAATAAGACCCGTGAAGGCCTGTCCTGATGCAGACGGTGCGACCGCCATGGGAGCGGCGGGAGGTGTCTTGGGAAGCAGTTGGTCAGCAAGCGCGCCGGTCAGTTTCATACCGACCGTGACCTCTACCGATCCGTCGGACATATACTTCTTGTCCATGATCATCGCCCCTTGGACAAAACCGCTCACCTGGGTGCGGATCACGTCGCTGGTAACCATGAAGTTCTCGACCGTGGTTTGAGAATCCACGCGCACCCCTTTTACGGACTCCAATAGATTCCGATAAGCGACGACCTGCGCTGCCCGCTCGGCCATGGCCCGGGCCTGGGCGGGATTCGCCGGATTCGCCGGTGGCGCACCGATGCCTACCGCAGTGATCACACTGGTGGTCCAGTCGATCTTGCCCGAGGAACCGACCGAGGTCTCAACATCCTTGACTGTTCCGATCATCTGGGCATGCACCGGATTTGACAACACCCCGACCAGCAATACTGCTGCAAGAACAAACATTAACAATCCTTTCGCTGTCATGACCAACCTCCTTAGAAATATAATTGCCTTATTGATGGATAGCACGTTTTTGTGAAGCAAGAGCAGGCAAAATGAACGATGTGCCGAATGATTCGCAATTACGATGTCATATAGCACTGAATGAGTCAAGGTATTTTTCCCACAACGGAGATGATGTGAGGAACGTTTTGCAATGCTGAACGCCGCATTCGCTTTCCCCTGGTCGTCGCCGGTAAATACTATGATCAGCACTGTCCGAATCAGGAAAGTCGTGACTCAACAACATTCCAATTGATATTCGAAAAGAATGCCTCAATGTAATCCGCTCGTTTCAGTTGATAATCAGTTAAATAGGCATGCTCGAAAACATCCATAATGAGCAGCGGAGAACATCCCGTCAGATGGGCGACGTCATGTTCGTTGATCCATGAATTGAACAGGCGATCGCCTGCATGATCGAAATACAGGACTACCCAGCCAATTCCCCTGATGGTACCGCAGGCCTTGAAATCCTTTTCCCAAGCTTCGAGGCTTCCAAATTCCTTTTCCAATTTCCCGGCAAGTTTACCTGATCGGCTTAGGGGACCCGCACCTTTCAGATTATCAAAATACAGCTCATGAAGACGCATGCCGTTGAATTCCCAACCAAAGCGTCTCTTCAGCTCTGCATATTCAGGCACGGCAGTTTTACCATCCTTTAGCATCTGAAGCAGTATATCGCCGACCTTGTTCGTATTAGCGACGTATCCCTGATAGAGCGTCACATGGTTCTTAAGAAGCGTTTCACTGAACCCTTTCATACCGACAAGTTGAGCATAATCTTTTGCAGCATAGGGCATGACGCACCTCCGCACGATAGAAACTTCTTTTGTGATTTTACAATGATAGCATCTTGTCTTCTAAAACTCAAGTACAGCAGCACCGACAGTACAGCAGCACCGACGTTTACCACCACGAGGACGGTTTTGCTTGACATACATGTGATGACCGGCGTATTACGGGAACATGAGCATCAGATCATCATCAACCTTCACGCACATCACCTGCTGCCCGGGAAGACGACCTTCCGGGACATTCCGCATTACCTCCACGCTTCTTTTCTCGATGCTGCTTCTGTTAGCTTCCTTCCCCACGCAGAGCACAGCCGAATCGCCTACTATGGCGAAAGTGACCAGAGTGCACGACGGCGATACGGTAACACTTAGCATTGATGGTAGATCTGTCCGAGCCAGACTCATCGGGATAGATGCGCCCGAAATGGGGCAGGAGCCGTGGGGAAAGATGAGCCGTACCTATCTGAAAGGCCTGATACGGGAGATCAAAGGCCGCGTATTTATCGAAACCGATATCGTGCCGTATGATAAGTATGATCGTCTTCTGGTGTATCTCTGGACACCTGACCGCCGAAACATGCTCAATGAACGCATGATTCGCGATGGCTATGCCGTACTGTTCACCCTGCAGCCGAACAGCAGATACGCTGGCAGGTTTGTGCAGGCACTGGAGTCAGCAAAAAAATCCGGCGCCGGCATTTGGGGGCCTGAGGGTCTCAAAGAACTACCCCGGGATTACAAGAAAGCCCATCCCCGAAAATAGATTGTCGGTCCGGCAGTCTACCCTTTGACGCATGCAAGAGGTCGCACCCGGACGACTTTACGGGCAAGTCCTGCCTGGTGAGAGGCTTCGACCACCTCGGATACGTCCTTGTAGGAACCAGGCGCCTCTTCCGCAATCCCGGAATAGGAATGTCCGCGAACAATGATCCCCTGCGTTTCAAGAGAACGTACAATATCGCGGCCGTGCCATTGTTTCTTCGCCTGGGTACGCGACATTGCCCGTCCCGCGCCATGGCATGCCGATCCAAATGCTACTCCCATTCCCTCCTCGGTGCCCGCAAGAATGTAGGAAAAGGTGCCCATGGTCCCGCCGATCAGTACCGGCTGCCCAACATGGCGGTATTCCAGAGGCAGATCTGGCCGCCCAGGGCCAAAGGCTCGGGTTGCCCCTTTCCGGTGAACATAAACCCTCTTTTTCTTCCCATTGATCACGTGTGTTTCCACTTTACAGGTGTTATGACTGACGTCATAGAGCATCTTGAGACGCCCCTCAGGATAGATCTCCTCGAATATCTCTCTGATCAGATGCGTGATGATCTGTCGATTTGCTAGCGCACAGTTGATCCCCGCGCTCATTGCGCCGAAATAATCCTTCCCTTCCGGCGAGGTTATCGGAGCCGACGACAGTTCGCGGTCCCGGATAGGCAGTTGGAAACGCCTGGCAGCGCCTGCAAGTTTCTTCAAAGCATCGGTGCCTATCTGGTGTCCCAGCCCCCGGGACCCGCAGTGCAACGAGACGACCACATCATTCCTGCGGAGCCCCATGGCAAGGGCGGTTTTGTCGTCATACACTTCATCGATAGCCTGCACTTCGAGATAGTGGTTACCGCCGCTTTTATTTAGTAATTATAATTCACGATATTGTTATTCACGATATTTGTAATATTATATCGCGAATATTCATGATATTCATTCTAGCAGATAAAATTTAGTAACCGTTGATAATTCTGAAGGCACGTTCAAAATCTAATTTGGAGTATTTAAAACAAAAGTAAAGAGTGTTCTGCTTTTATATATTTGCTTGAGCGATGAAGAGTCACATTGTAATGCGCATCCCTGCGGAACTATAACCAATTTGATGCCATGAGGTGATTTCCAGTGTTCAGGATGTTTTTCCAGTTCGTCAATTGTCGACAGTACCAGAGACATTTAGCCTCAATAGGGGGGTAATAGGGCATCGAAATGGTCTTCAGCGCGATTAATTCTCAGGTTGGGCTTGTAGACAGTTTGCGATATGCTATTTCTATGGGAGCATTCGTTATCTCTCGGAGTCGACATTGAACCAGGGCCGCCACTTGCCGATCAACAAGTCTTCCTTAAAAAATCTTTCCGCAATATCTTCCGGTTTATAGACTTCATAACTGAATCCGACGCTCTTGGCAATGAGCTCCAAAGGTTTCTTTTCGTTTGGAAAGATATGTTCAATTCCGTATCGCAACTGGCAGCTGGTCGTGGCCGCCTTTTGTTTTCTGCCTGTCTTGGGAATCTTGTGAACGCGGCCCGCAGAACCTCGAAGCAAGTGTTGCGCAAAACGCTTTCTCAAATTTGTTGATTTTCCGACATAGAGGCATGGATAAGCCAGATCTTTGGGCCACCAGTTCTTAAAATGAACGTCAACCTCTTTGCCTCCGGGACCTGCCAGAACAATGTGTGTATTTGCTGTCAGAAGCCTTGAGCGCTTATCGATCCACCAGAATGCATACACGCCAGGTTCTTCAGGTATTGAAAGCCGAGATCCATTGGTCAAGGTCTCAATACTTTTAATATCACGTCTTAAATTCATAAATTAGCCGCACATTTTATTCAGCGCTAGAAACAGATTCCATTGCCCTTTCGAACAATTTGGAAAAAGCCTTCACTTTGGTTTTACCAGGGTCAATCTTATATTCAGCCTGCTTCCACTGCTCGCTATATTTATCCATCTTGATGCCCTTCGGCTGGTTCTTTTCGGCGACAGATTTCGGAAGTTTAAAAAAGAACGAGAAAGACTTTGACCCGATCCAGTGGATGCCAAACGCATTAAAGAAGCCGTGCTTAAAACCACAGTAGTTCTTGTTGTATTTCATCTCAAGAGGCCAGCCTTTCTTCTTGACTAGCTTTCCCGTTTCCTCGGCGTAAGCGAGAAAGGCCTTTACGCTATTCTTGTTTCGATATTTCTCGTAGAAAGCGCGATCATAGGTTTCAAGTCCTTTAACGGCTGCGGTCTTTTTGCTCTGCTCGGGCTCAAGCTTGTTCACGAGCAAGAAATGATTTGATCCTTCAACCCACCGCTTTATTTCGATCAGATCGACCTTATAATTGATCGTATTAATGAGCTCCAGCGTCGAACGTTCAATTGATGGGGCAATAATTATGACCCGCACATCATAGTTGTCCCAATTGACCTCGACTTCATCTTCGCGGCGCGGGGCTTCAAGCCAGAGATTCTTGATGGAATCGGGATTTTTCTGAGCCCAAATACCATAAGCGAGCACTTGCGGGATGATGGATGAATTGACGGACACATTCTTCATTTCGATGATACAAACATTGCCCTCGCTGTCTATTCCGATGATGTCGGGAATGCCGGCCTTTTTACCGCCACGTATTTGGCGCTTGATAAGGATAATATCTTCGAGAATTTCCTTTGATTCAAAGATTACTTTTTCGAAAGCCTCTTCTGTATCAAAAGGCGTCGAAAGCAAATTAAGCGTTTTGTTTCCCTTCCTCTTCCAGAATAGGTTTGCCATCTCGCCTCCATCGGCCATTGGACCACGGCCCGGGATCTCCTATGATTTAAACTGACTCACCAAGCCGCTTATCGACATATTCTCCATGATCACGTCATGGGGGATGAGAACATACTCCCAGGGCTTGCTTCCATTTGATGCAGCATGATCAGAGGCATGACTACACCATTTTACAGCCGCCGCCTTCTTCGCCAGAACATCTGGGCTTTCCATGTCATTCCGTGCTTTAGGCTCGAGTATATAGATACATCGATCGGCTTCAGCTACAAAGTCAGGAACATATTCGAGATTCTCGACGCCAAACTTGTAGTAGATCTGAAACTGCCCCTTTGTCGGCCTGAACCACTTGAGAACCTCACGGTCCAGGATGACAGCAAGCTTCCGTTCGGTATCAGAATGGAATTTCTGGTAAGGATAGAGGCAATGCTTGAATCCCCCGAATACCATTTGTGCCATCCGGCTTTTATCATCGACCGTGTTGCGGAAATCGTAAACAGGACCGCCGTAGGAATACGCGGTGTCCCGGATTTCCTGAAATCCCTTGCTGACGACCACCTCGTAGTCTACTGCTTTTTCCCACTGATGTGCTTGCATCTGAACATGGATAAACGCGGCCAACTGCTTTTGGTGATAAACCAAGACGTTCTTGGCATCATCATCCGACAAGTACGAACGCAGATGTTTGACGACCTGGCCGGACAGATCATACAGCAGATCAGCATGCTCATCATAGGAGACGTCGTCAAAATCTATGAGATTGCGTACAAGATAGTCTTCCATTCGAAGTTCCTGCTGCCTGCTTCCTCCGAATGAAAGCGTCTCCTGCTCATTGGTCCGTAAGGCCTGTATCAGCAAGTCCCGCTCGACCGGCTGGTAATTGATCCCGGAACAATCGAGTATGAATTTATTGAATCCCGTAGTTGTCTGGCCCTTCGGCACAACAAGGATCCTAGGGATATCGATCGTCTGTTTGACGACAAGTTCGGCAGTTTTGGCAACGACAGCGGAGATATCAAGAGACTCCTTAACGCCTGGCAATGTTTGCTGCGCGGAGGCCACCGAGGCAGCAACCTCCTCAGCTATCCTCTTTTGGACCTCAGGTTTCAGAAGATGGCTGGCAGAAGGCAGGTTCTCGTATTTTTTCATAACACTCACAGCTGCCTGGGCTATCTTCTGCTCAGATTCATTTGCAAAAGCCGGAGCGGCAGGTGCTTCTGTTTGGCCGGCAATCGGCTTTTGCTGCGCAAGTCCTATTTGAGCTGCAAGATTCGATTGGACAACGAGAGTTTTCAATTTTTGATCCGCAGATGGCTCTAAAATGATCTGTTGCAATCTAATTGCTGAATCTGGTCTATTGGCCTCGTCGATAATCTCCTGGAAGCGGTCGTGAGCAACGATATTCAGGCGATCCACGCTGCTTACGCCGGTTCGTCGACCGTAAGGCAGTCGCAAACCGCGCCCGATAGACTGTTCGATAAGGACTCGTGCATTAGCGGCCCGAAGAGGGACGATGGTATAAAGGTTCGTTACGTCCCAGCCTTCCTTAAGCATGTTAACGTGAATAACGATCTCGGTTGGCTCGTCAGGACTCTCGACCTTCAGAAGGCGCTCGACCATCTCATCTTCCTCGGCCCCGGTCTTACTTGAATCGACCTGGATCACCTTATCTTTGTATCGCCCCTCAAAGAACTTATCTGACTTGATGTGCTCGATCAACTTGCTCGCATGGGTTGTATCCCTGGCGATAATCAACATAAAAGGCTTCACGATCCGCTGGTCGGCCTGTCGGGCATAGGTTTCGAGCTCAACCTTGGTATTCTCATGGATCCGGATGCCATCTTCGAGCTTGATCTGCTCAATCTGCTCCGGAGAGAACTGCTTGGGATCAAAGTTCTTCTGCGTAACTACAGCCGGCTCTTTAACGAAGCCGTCTTCCATCGCTTTTGCCAGGGGATAATCATAGATCACGTTCTTGAATTTGAGGGGACCTTTCGGCGTTTCTACAAGGGGTGTAGCCGTCAGCTCAAGGCCGAGAATCGGCTTGAGTTCGTTGATCGCGCGCACGCCGGCCGATGCGCGATATCGGTGCGACTCGTCCATAATGAGAACAAGATCGTCTAGTCCGGCAAGATATTCGAAATAGCTTTCTCCAATGTACTCAGAGAGGCGCTTGATACGAGGCGATTTGCCGCCCCTGACCTCGGAATTGATCTTGGAAATATTGAATATATTTACATGGACCGACAGATCGATACCGGGCAAGGTAGCGCGTATACCCCGGCCTGACGCATAGTTATCCCCGGTAATGATGCTGGGCGGTTCAACAGCGAACTCAGCGATCCCCTTGAACACATACTTCGAGGTATTTGGTGTGAAATCAGTAATAAGCTTATTGTAGATCGTAAGATTCGGTGCAAGGACGAAGAAATGGTTGATGTTGTGAGCAAGATGCAAATAACTGATAAATGCGCCCATGAGGCGTGTTTTGCCGACGCCTGTTGCCAGGGCAAAGCAGAGTGAGGGGAAATCTCGTTCAAAGTCTGTGACAGTCGGGAATTCGGATTTGATTGTTTCGAGCGCTGCTTGGATGTCGGCTCCCTTGCGAGGTGGTACGATCTCGGTAATACGGTCAAGAATTTCAAGTGAGCGTCTTTGTGGCTGCCGGAGGCTGAGCCGTCCTGAAATAGCATTCACATGACGGTTCATGATTCATCCTCCTCGTCAAACAATCCCTGTTGCCCCTTCTTCGGAGGAGCTTTAGGCAGATTCTCAACCTGCAGGCTGTAATCGTCATGCCCCCATTCGCAGCGTTTCAGAACCGTATTCGGGATCTTCTTAATCGTCAAGTTTGAATACCGATCGGATTTCCCTCGGAATGCAGAGCATAGGACCAGAAGTGACCGCCCCACCCCGACTTCATCGGATAGAGCCTGGAGCTGGTCTTGGTTCAGGTTCTGGGTCGTGACATAAATGAAATCCTGCTCGTTCGAATGGCCATGCTGCCAGTAGATTGCATCGCTCGGAGCATAGGTGAATCCTTCAAGTTTGCAAAGAGCTTCTGCCAGCATCGCTGCATTGTACTCTTTATTGATGACCCAGTTACCCCATTTGTCCTTTTCTAGCAAAGATGGTGCAAGGCGGTAATATCTGAATCCACCTCCACCCTTCCAGTCTACGGCTTCGGTAATGCCACCTGTGTCCTGACCGTCGATTACCTTTTTCATACGCGGAATGATATGCGTGTGGCAGTGCTCACCCAGCTCCACCATGATCCAGCGCCGTCCCATCTTATGAGCTACAGCGCCAGTTGTTCCGGAGCCGGCGAAAGAGTCGAGGACGAGATCACCTTGTTTGGTAGAAATTTCAAGAACACGTTGAAGCAAACGCTCGGGCTTAGGGGTATCAAAGACATTGCGCGCTCCATACAAACCAATCATTTCTTTTTTCGCCTCATCTGTATGCCCGACTTCATCATGAGGCCACCAGTTATGTGGCGTCATGCCATCACGCACCTCAGATAAAAATAGTTTTAGTGCAGGAACAGTGTTACGCCCATCGCGTCCCCACCAAATACGGTTCTCTTCGACGTGACGTTTATGTGTATCAGGGTCATACTTCCAAGCTTTCTTAGTATTTTTAATAATATCGCCCGTATTCGGATTGACGATGTCATAGCAAAGATTCCGCCGTTTTTCAGGAGTTGCCTGATTCAGATAATCAACCGCTTTCCACGGCCCACGAGGATCATTGTCTGGATTGTTGTATCGCGCCGTAGACTCTTCACTTCTCGGAAGTAAGTTGTTTTGAAACTTATCGCTCTTGGCATAAACGAGTACAAAATCGCAAATTGTCGCGATTCCTTGATAATTATTGCTGACACTATATTTACGCTGCCATGTAACAGTAGTCTTGTAGTTAGTCCGTCCAAACACCTCATCGCACAATACCTTAAGGTAATGGACTTCGTTGTCGTCAATTGTAATCCACAGCGAACCATCCTCCGAAAGCAACTGTCGAATAATCTCCAGGCGGTCCCGCATCAGCGACAACCAGATCGAGTGCTCAACACCATCATCATAATGCGTGAAGGCACTGCCTGTGTTGTAAGGCGGATCAATGAATATGCACTTCACCTTACCGGCATACTCCTGCTCAAGCGCTTTCAATGCCAGCAAATTATCGCCGAAGATCAGTCGGTTATCGAAAATATCTTTCTTCGCCACCCGATGTGGAGCATGATAAGACTTCTCTGGGCCTTCAAGCAAAATGCGCGGCTCCAGCTTCGGCCGGTTCTCTTTGCCGATCCATGTTAGTTCAAGTTTTTGTTTTTTCATTTCTTTCGTTTTACGCCTTTACTTGACGTCTAAGATTTTCTACAGCGGCGCGAATAGCGTCAGCATTGGAACATTTTTCAGACCATTCACGCCAGAAGTTCTTTGTCAAGCTAAGTGGTGTCGCAACTGGTTTATCTAGCTTAATTCTTGAGGGAAGCAATATGGAGTCGCCGAGTACTATCGCCTCACCAATATCGAGAAGTGGCAGGACATCGGCTATTCCCGCCATGCTATCGGGCATAACTGATTTCACCGCGGACTGATCCTGCTCATTTGTCAGCCGTAATGCGATAAAATTGTTACACTGACTTAAGATTGTTCTGCTCACATCAGATGGGCGCTGGCTAACTACGAGTAGCGCAAAACCATACTTTCTACCTTCTTTGGCGATACGCTCAAAAGTATCAAGAGCGCGTTTTGATGCAGCATCTGCATCAGCACGAACAGGCAGGTAAAGGTGGGCTTCATCACAGACAAGACAAACCGGTGTTCTCGAAGATGCTTGCATCCAAAATTGAACATCATACAAAACGCGGGCAAAAACACTTACTACAGTCGGCAGGACATCGGCAGGAACTTCTGAGAAATCGACTACCTTAATGCCTGATGCGGTCGTGCATGTAGTAGACAGAAAAGTAACTGCCTGACCTTGAAGCCATGTGTAAACATTTGACTCTTTCGGAGGCTGAAACAGAAATCCATAACGGCGATCTTCAATTTTAGCTCGCAACCGGCTGATGAAGCGGGTAAGCTTGCCATTCCACTCGCCCTTTCTATCCGTTCCAGCGCGCGCTCCAGGCTCTCGCTCATTGTCGAGCCGATCCAATTCTGTTACGACCGAAGCAAGATCGTATGGGATTGGCGAATCAACTGTGAAAGTAGCTTCCACTTCTTTCATTTTCTCTTCCTGCAATCTCTTTCGCTTACTTTCACCGACCAATCCAGTGAAGATCATCGCTTGATTTGGTGCGTTCTGGTCTGTTCGGTCTAATAACATGGTAAGCATTTCATCACGATTAAGAAGCCAGTATGGCAAAAAGAGACTTTCTGGTTTCGGTTTAGCCAAGTCTCCTGGTCCAGCTACCTTAAAATACGCGGCATAGCCATTCTTTTGTCCTTTCGCGAGAGAAGCATACTCACCATGCATATCGAGCAATATAATATTCGAGTGGTTTAGCGTATTAGCTCTTTCGAGGAGTGCCGCAACTGTATAACTTTTGCCACTCCCGGTACTCCCTAATATCGCGGCATGTCGTTGAAAAAATCTGTCACCATCGGCGACAGCCTGAGCAGTCGGATCTATTGCGAAGTGACCCAATTTTAGCGCTTTATCCGTGGGTACATCCTGAGACAATACTCCCATGAACGCAGTTAGATTAGTACCTTGAATAAGGTGAGCAGGCTGATCAATCTGTGGACAAGAATCGGCACCGCGTTTGAATGATGGGCCACCAGCACCATCTTTTGATCTATATGTCCCAACGAGGACCGCTCTAATTGTATCCTGAATCTCTTCTGCCTGAGGACCAGCTTCCTCTTCGGCTCCTTCAGTCGCGGCAAGTGAATCCGATGGTAGTCGTGTCACGCGTTCTACAATTGAGATCAGAAACTGATGACCAGTAGCGCCTTGTATGGCTATCAGGTTTCCTACCATCACTTGCTTGAGTAGTTCGTGGTCGTCAACGTGGATAAATACTCGCATTGTATCTACAGACATTACTCTTCCAATTGGTTCCGACTCAAAAGACATTGCTGCATTTGGCATTAGAGTACTCCTTTATTGAACCCTTCGAGGTTCCAGAGTTGATCGTCCACAACAAGTTCCTCTCCGCTAGACGTAATAATACGAGTCCGATAATCCGTCGCCGAAACTGAGGTTAACACAATAACTTCTGAGTCTTTGCTATTTTCAACTATTTTCATAGCATTGGTTGTTAGCTCCTTTGCTATGATAAGAGTAGGTTTTGTAAGCTTCAATCCGGGACAAACATATTGCTCTAAGTGGTCGTCGTTAAAACCATAGCCGATAAACATTAAACGAGTTGCATTAGTGGCCGCTTTATTACCCGAAGTTCGTTGTTCATCAAAAGCCCACCGAAAGCTCTCTCGGTACTTACTCGCGCCGGGAGTAATGATAAGTGGTGCTTTCCCTATATTCACTGGGCACCGCACTAGTTTGCCATCTACTTCAAACCAATCTAAGCTACCATGTGGTTTATGTACACAAAGACACCGCAGGGGTCTAAACGCAGCATTTTTCCCAGCATAGTATGCTTCTCTATGAGCATCTGCTGCTTTTCTCGGATCTGAATGACCATGTAGGTAACCGGTAAACCTAGAATTGACTCCGACTTCAGCTGCTTCTGTTGCAAATTCAATTAAGCGATCATAGTTGGGTGTGATGAGATGAAACTGCTTACCGGCTCTCATAAGGTGTTTAATAAACGTAGTAAATGGTAGCTGTCGCTCCCCGTTTAATACACGCTTAAATACACTCTGCTCTGCTTCAAGAATCAAGTCCGTAGTAATGGATACGATTGACTCAACGGTCGTTGATTTCAACGTAACTTTTTCCATTGCAGCTTCAAGATGATCCCCAGCATCTAGAGATGCCACAATGGCATCCCAACCGGAGTCTGGCTCTGTCAAGAGTTTCTTGGGCATTTCTGCCTTTAGATATGCTGCAAGTGTTCCCATCCCCGGAACACCTTCTGCGATTGAAAGACCAGTACCAACAACCATGAGCAAACCCTCTTGAAGATGGTCCTGGAGACTTCTCACAATTGTCGTAATTTCAAGTGGCATATTGCTTACGTAAGCTCCTCAGGAGCCTCTAAAGCGTTCAAGCTAAGGCCCTCTATCTCCTGTAAGGTTTTCCCCGCAATGCCCTGCAAGTCGCCGTACATACCGACGGTTGACTGCATTACTCTACCAATTTGTTCTTCACGCTTTGCCCACTGTTTTGTGATCGCCTTCTTCTCTTTATCAAGATCTTCTTGCATGGATGAAAACGCTTCCACAATAGCCTGGACTCGCTGACGGAACCGCGGCCCGGTGAGGTATTGATAGACCATCTCAGTCTTTGTCTGCTGGCCTTCAGTAGCTTTTCTTGCCGCAGCTACTTCGATAAGAGTCTGACGCAAAGTTATCGCCACGGGTAGTGCGGTTTTCGGAGGAGTAACCCATACGCCGTCAACCAGATCAAAAGAGGCTACGTCCTTCGGCAGTACCTGGCTGACAATCACCGCCATTTCTGCCTTCGCTGTCCGTTGGTCCTCTCGGAGCTTCGGAAGCCAGGTATCGCTCCAATTTTTGGTTCGCTTTGATTCCCACAGAATCGTTCCGCACACCTGTCCAAGCGGTCCTACAACACGCTGCAATATATCGCCACCATGCTCTCCCTTGGGTACCGGCTCAATGACATCCCGGGGGAATTTAGCCCGAAGCAGTCCTTCAAGCTCCAATTCCTGGACTTCCCCCTGGAGCTGCTGAGACCCTTGCTCTGCTCGCCGCTTAAGGTCTTCGATCTGTTTTTGCATAGAAGTGATGGTTTGCTCTTTTTCCATCACTTTCAGCTTCATCTGTTCTTCCGTTTCCTTGCGTGCCTGATCACGGGTAGCAGTTAATCCCTCCTGGACACGCTTCTCAACGGTCAGCTCCATTTCTCTCTTGGCATCATCAAGCTCGCGCTGTTTGCGGATAAGATCAGCCTGAGCCTTCTGAGCCTCTCCAAGCTTTTCATTCTGTTGTTTAAGGATATCTTGAAGGTCGCAAACTTCCTTGTTCTTCTGCTCAAGGTCATTGCCTATCGCAAGTTTTGCTTTTTTCGCCTCCTCTGAGGCGATCTTTATGCGTTCTTGCTTCAGTCTTTCCGCGATTTGGTCGTCAATGCTTTCCCTTGCCTTAGAAAGGGCTTCTTCTTTTTCACGAAGAGAAGACTCTCGTTTTTCAATGTCCGCATCCTTTTTAGCCAAGCGCTGCTCAAAATCCCGTCGAGTTGACTCGATCAACGGAGCCGCAAGCGATTCGGTCAGCTTAATCTCAGCATTACACTTCGGACATTTGATTGTAGGTTCGGTACTCATATTCTGCTCCCTAAACACACGACAACATGCTTAACTTCTTTTCAGTTCCTGAATGAGCCAATCAAGTTGTTTCCGAGCGCCGCTCAGAATATCGTTGTACGTCACAATTTCAACGCCGGGCTCTTTGTATTGAGCGGATACTGTTGCCCCCTTTGTCCCTCCAATGATAAGGACATCGATCTGAGAGCTTATATGCGCTGATATCTCATGACGATATTTTGTCGCTTGCTGGTAGTCATTCAGCCCGATTTCATGTGATGGGCGTTTGAATTCTATAAGAAGATGCCTACTCAGCACATTGTTGACGAGAAGGAGATCTGGACGGTCTGACGGATCGCTCCCTTTGTATTTCTGACCGAGATACTCATCAACAACACGTCTGAGTGTTTTATTCGACGACATGAGGCTATACTCCGTCCCTATCATCCAGAGACTGTTCTCGACGGCTTTATGCACCTGGTTTTCAAGCGTTGCTGGATCAGCAATTAATGCATCGACATAGTCGAGAAAATTAAGGCGCTGCGAAAGCTGTCTACTCATGATTGCCGTTTCCAATAATCCAAACTCTTCTAGCGCCGCAGCAAGGTGGGCCACATCCGTGTGACTAGCCTCGTCGATGTTTTCCAAGACAGCTCGGTACTCATCTCGCTCCATTGCATCGAGAACAACCGACACTATGGGTTCAACCCGATCTTCGCTCTCATTGTAAAACTTCTGAAGGATCCTCTTTATTGCTCGATCTGCGAACTCGCGCTTGTATTCAGGCAGAGCTTCAAGTCTCTTTTGGATTTTCTGCTTTAACCTGGCTTGAGCCAGGTGTATTTCCTGTCCGTAAACTTTCTTAACTTCGGCTCGCAGATGAGGAACTACCCATTCCTTAACAACATCAAAACCCTTGCTATTGTCAACAATAGCTGCCCAATCAGCTGTTATGTCGTTGGCCAATCCGTCGACTTCAATTTCGCCGTAAATCTTCCCGAGCAGCTTAGCAGGGAAATCGTCGGATTTATCCAGCCCAAAAAAGCGAGGTTTGCCAATCGACTTACCAGCTACGCGTACCACAATACCGGATCTCTTAATTTGCTTCCTGCCATCTGACACTGTAAAGCGAAGCTTAACAGGGCCGATACCGGGCAGGGTCACTTCATGCGTTATGGTCGGCCCAGACAAGTCCTCGATGTCCAGGGGCTTTTTATTCACTCGAATTGCAAAATCCGTCTCTCTGCCATAGTCATGAATTAATAATTCCCTGAATTTTTCCGGCATAGGGAAATTTAGTGCCTGATTCAGGTGAGAAAGTGTAATCACAGTACCGCAAAGATCAGCATTGCAGGGCGTCGAGATAACATCAATAGGAACGCGTTCTATGTCTTTGCCTGCCTCGATTAGCTTCTTTTTGTCAATGGTAATTGTCGTTGTATTACCTCGTGCATTTGTTTGAAGCGACATCAGTTCTGCGGCCATAAGACCTGCAAATTTACCAATACCCTTACGCCCTTTAACAAGACGGTTTTTCCCTGACGTTCGATCACCTTTGCGGCTCCGACGGTCATTCGCGACAAAAAGATACTCCGCCCGCACTTCGCGCTCCGTCATACCAGTCCCGTTGTCCATAATAACAATAGGATCAGATGTATTCGGCGCCGGTAATGTAATCGATACCTCCGTGGCATCTGCGTCCCAGGCATTGTCTACCAGCTCCTTCAAAGCATCTTCAGTGGAAGAGTATGTTTCTCCCAGCAAGGATGCTAATCGCGAGTCAACTTGGAAGTGAGCCGCTTTCGTCATACGTTTTTACCTCAATTGAGTGTCCAGCGAAGACTGAACAGGTTTGCAGCCGATATAGTCTGGTTCAACTTTCCCTCTATCTCACCGATAAGTTTTTCTCTCTGGCGGTCAATCTCGTCCTGAGCTTCGAACAGCGATTTCCTCTTCTGACTGCGTTGATGTTCAAGCGCCTTGATCTGTTTTTGCCCAACAAGCTTGTCCTCTAAGGTAAGCGCCGCCGTCGTTGCACGTCTGGTTTCCTTGATCTGTCGATCAATATCCTTTATCTCCCGCTCCAGCCCCACTTTGAGATCGTCCGCCCACCCGTCAAGCTTATCTGCTTCAACTTCAAAGAATCGGGCATTTCTTTCAGATATGGTTTTCTGGATGGAGTTTTGCCTCGAGGCGATAATCGCTTGTAGTTTGTCATTATCAGGCATATATGTCAACAGGGGAATGGCCTTTGCCGGCAAGGATAGTAGCCTTTGCGCCAGGTCCTCCTCCATAGTCTGTCCGTCATCAGTAATCGCCGCGCAGAGGATATGATCTTCTGCCTGATCGAGTGATTCCACGGTAAAGAGCCTAAGAAGTAGTTCACCGCTGCGCCCAATATAGGGTTCCAGCATGCTAACCTTGCCCTCATGGCCCTTATAGTCAAAGGTGATCTCTGCTGCCTGCAGAATCCGGCTCTTTGCGCGTTCGAGGACCCCCGATGCGAGCGGATGAGTCAGACGGTACAGATGTGCCTCACCAGAGCGACGCGGTAGTTCATAGAGACCAAGGGGAATATCGTCGCCAAAAGGACTGGCCTTCAGCTGAAATGTCGACTCATCCAGGAACTCTGCATGATCCCGCAACTCATAACGCGTAATCTGCATCAGCAGCCGCTCATAGCGGTTTAGATATTGCCTTGAGTTTTCATCGCTTACCCTAAGCTTTTCCCGCACCTCATCGTCGAAGTTTTCAAGCAGCTGTCTCCGAGTACGCGTCATCGCATCGTCGATCTGGAGGTTGAGCTCAAGCTGTAACTGGTCAAACGATGCCTTGATTTCCTCAGGAGTGCGACAGCGTTGATAGATGTCGGCGATTCTCTTTTCAAAGTCCACGCCGGATTCGATAGCCCCCAGGACCTCATCGCTTGCGCCGAACACGCCCTCGAAAAGCATGAACTTCTCGGAAAGGAGCTGGAACACCCGAAGATCAGCCTCGTTGTTCCGATTCAGAAAATTTACGACAACAACGTCGTGTTTCTGACCGTACCGGTGGCAGCGTCCGATGCGCTGCTCAATGCGCTGAGGATTCCAAGGCAGGTCATAGTTCACCACAAGGGAGCAGAACTGAAGGTTGATGCCCTCGGCGCCGGCTTCCGTGGCGATCATGATCCGCCCCTTTTCCCTGAAGTAATCAACCAGCGCCGACCGCATGTCCGCTGTGCGGGAGCCTGTGATTCGATCCGTTCCTTCGTGCTCCTTGAACCAGTCCTTGTAGATCTGGCGTGAACTGTCGTCGGTATTCGTCCCATTGAATAGAACGATACCTTCGCTCCAGGGGCTTTCTGCAAGTACGCGCAATAGGTAGGACTGGGTACGGCGGGATTCAGTGAAGATGATCGCCTTTTCCTCGGCACCGATCTCACGCGCCTTGGCAAAAGCGATTTCTAAAGCCTTAAGAAGCGCTCTTCCCTTTGCATTGTACTGGATAGATATTGCGAGCTGCCTAAAGCTTTCGAGATCTTTGATCTCGCGATCGATCGCTGCCAGATTTTCGGCAGACAATGGCGCATCTTGCTCTCCATCAGTCCATTCATCCGCTGTCTCACCAAGGGCTTCATACTCCTTGTCGAGTTCATCCGCCAATGGCTCTTCCGGTTCCTGTTTTTTGAGGCGAAGGTGGAGACGCTTGCTCAGGGTTTCGAGCGAGCCAGCTATTGCAAATGATGAAGACGCGAGTATTTTGCGGAGGACCAGGGTCATAAGTGACCGCTGGCTCGTAGGCAAAGCCTGCAGATTGTCGCGACGGAGATAATCGGATACCAGATTATACAACCGATCTTCGCTCTCCTCAGGCGTAAAGGGCTGAACGATTGAATACCGTTGTGTAAACCGCACGTAGGGTAAGACTTGCCGTCGAAGGGTTCTATGGCAAATCGGCTTAAGCCTGGCCTTAAGTGCTGTGAACGTATTTTTATCACTCAAGTCAGAATACTGCTCCTTGAAACTCTTCAAATCGCCAAAAGTATGCTCATCGATGAATCCAACCAGGCCATAGAGCTCCAGAAGTGAATTCTGAAGCGGCGTGGCTGTCAGTAGAAGCTTGGGTGCCTGCTTCAGCGCCTGCTTTAACGTATTAGCGATTACATTAGATGGCTTATAGACATTCCGCAAGCGGTGGGCTTCATCGATCACCACAAGATCCCAGGGAATGGCGTTCACATCCGCAGCTTTGCTCCGCGCAAATTGATAGGAACAGATGACAAGCTTGCCTGACTCGAAGGGTCGGAAGTTGCCGTTCTTTATCGATTCGTTGAAGGACTTGCTTTCAAGGATGACGGACGGGAGGAAAAACTTCTCTTGAAGTTCCTGGTGCCATTGTTTGCGGAGGTTGGCTGGAGTGATTATGAGGATGCGCCGATGTCGTTCCGCCCAATGTTGGGAGATGACCAGGCCCGCTTCGATGGTCTTTCCCAGGCCCACCTCGTCTGCCAGTATGCCACCTCGGGAAAGAGGGGACCGGAAAGCAAAGAGCGCAGCATCTACCTGGTGGGGATTGAGGTCGACCTGAGCATCAACCAAGGCGCCTGCAAGCTTCTCGATATTGTCAGAAGCGCAGCGTTTCGTCAGCTCGTACGCATAGTATTTGGCATGATAATCTGTGAGCATTCCTAATATATTGCAAAGAACGGTCAATTTTGATTCGTACGTAAGCCATAGAATATATTAAATATTGTCTTTCTTCAAGCAATAAATTTGGCTCAACAAATAACGTCAATACTTTGCTGGCCGGAGCGTATTTTGTTAGGCAGGCTTCAATTGACTTGCAGATGAGCTAGAGCGAATGGCAGCACATGGTCCGGCTAGAGCAGGAAAACGGCTTCTGTGAACGCACAGGGGGTTTTTTTCAGGGATCAGGATACTTAGAAACGTCAGTGATTATCTCTGCCGTGCGGCCTTCACCATTCTTTAATCCTGATTAATGGCGCAAACCGATAGAATGGCGCGATAAAGCCGATTGTTAGTCCGAAAACAGCTCCGACCTTATGAATGCCGATGATTGGTATTTGAAAACCGAAAAGCGCAAGCCCCACAGATATCGGCTTGCAGAACATCCAGCTTATCACCAGTCCCAGAATATAGCCAAGCATTGCATTCAGAAAAACACTAGCGCAAAAAAACAATATGTTCAATATCCAGGTCAGTGTTACACGAGATAAGCTGATGGGATTGAAGAGACGCTTCAACCCTTCATGATAGACTGTCATATGTATTTGCCCGTTGTGCCCTTAAGCCCGATCATTAACTCCGCTAGCCGTTTCGATGCTTTTAATAAAACGAATCACGAACTGATGAAAAGGCAAGCCTTCAATCGCGCCGATCTTTCCTGTAATCTTAGCTACATATTTATCACGATCCGCCCTGACACTCGCGATCACATCGCCATAGTTGATAGAAAGGCTCATATTTGCCGAGGGATCAATGGAAATGCCGGCCTTCCCGGTTTCAGTCTTTGCCTTGCGAGACATTGTAAATCTCCTTCCACAGGTCATTTATTTAGCGGATTCTAAAGCTTGGCGGTTCGAAGGTACGCGCCTAAGTCTACATTATATGACGAATTTGTCAATAATTATCTACTCCCTATGTTGTGTTAAAAATCTCCCTGAAAGTCGAAGATAACAACTAGGGAGGTTGCATGAAGACAACGGCAAAAAGATTACTGGGAGCAAGAATCAAGGAAATACGGAAGCTGAAGGGTTTTTCTCAGGACAAACTTGCGGAGAAAATCGATATCGACACCAAGCATCTTAGCCGCATCGAGGTAGGCGGCAGCTATCCTTCCCTGGATACTCTTGATCGGATTGCCAAAGCCTTGGGCGTCGATATGAAGGATTTCTTTGAGGTGGTCGAGGAATCGAAAAAAGCTGATCTCGTTCGATCAGCAGTAAACCTCATAAAAGAGGCAGACGAGGCTAAGTTGAAGCTCCTCATCAAGATCGCACGTGCGATAGTTCGCTAATTGCAAGTTGCATTTATAATTCAATAATCAGGTCAAATACAGATTACCCCTCGTTTATAAAGATCATCAAGGATTTCTCGATCAAGTTCGATTGTCCAACGGACATATTTACCAATGTGCAAATAAACAGATCAAGATTATTGATATTACTATATTTATCAGAATGATTGAACCCTAACGCCTCGCTCATTTATCGAGTCCCTTTTTTCCATATATAATTCTTATTTTGCGTTTTGCAATATCCAGTTCTCCTCGGAGAACTTTGACTTCATGGTCGAGAGCATCACGGCAAGCGATGACTTCTTTTATTCTTTGACGCTCATTATCAAGCCGCTGCTCAGTTCTCAACAACCTTTTTGCAAGGTCATCGTTTTGACGCAGCAATTCATTAAATCTGTTTTCATCATAGACAATACTGCTTCGCAGAGACGATACCAGTATCTCCTTTGCACCAATACCAAACCGTTTAAGCAGAAATTCTTTTACATGCTGCTTACAAAACGTGGACGCAGCTAAACCAGATGTTTCTGCGATTCTCGACCGAGTGATAATACGACCTTCCGTCTTTAATAAAGAGACAGCAGCTTCTATTTTCTTATAAGTTTTCTCTCTATGGGCTTGCTGTACCTCTTGGAGTTTCAGTGGTATTTTCCTAGGCATCGTCTCCTCCCTGTTCTTTAGACGCATTCATTACCATGCTGAGACTGATCTTATCAACTTGACTTTGAAAGAGGTTAGACATGCCTTGTGCATGCTCAGCCAAGCTCTTATTGCCCTTCTCGAGATGGAGGGAAGCACGTTCAAGCCATATGGCACACTGTTCCATGTAATAATCCTTGTTTTCAGCATCAGGAACAAGGAAGTCGCAATCAAGACACTCAAAAAGGTCACCTTTACATGAGGTGATGTCTGAGCAGATGCCTAATTTTCCAATGCGGTATGCTCTAGGGTTCCGAAGCAGTTTCATTTCTTTTTCGGGGGACAGATTCAGGATTCTTCCTCTAAACAGAATTGGCGTTCCTAGCTCACCTCTTGCGCGTTTTTTTGCTGCAAGAGCTTTAACTTCCTTGCCCTTAACGTGCACGTAGGATGTATCAATAATCATCTCGTTGCCCTTATGCCCTGACATGTCACGTATTTCGACATAGCTAAATCCTTCATAGAGACGCTCCGTGATACCGTTGTGCCGAAAACAATGTGTAATGGCATCATAATATCCACCGTTTTCATCACATACGTTGAAATACTCTGAAACCTTCTTCATGCGCGTCCGCACGACAGGTCCCGTCAACACGAACGGACCAGTCAGGTTGTTATAAGAAGACCTACAAGCCATCTTTCCATCCTTATACCGCGCTGACATCCTTTTATAAGGGGAAACCATTAAATATCCTTGAGACTCATCCGAAAGTTCGATTTGAAGATTAGTCGATACTCTTTGCTGTTCTTTTACCAGATCGAGTAAGAACTTTCCATGTCCCTTGTCGAGAATATGGATAAGCTTACTTTGCGGTTCGCGCAACTGGGCTGACGGTTTGTATTGAGGAATAGTTAAGACATAACCGTCTCTATATGGCCGAATACAACTAAGTTTGATAGATGTTATTTCCTGAACACGCGAGGGGATACTTCGAAGAATCCAATATATAAGTCGGTCCTCTAGAGGAAGATTGCTATTACGATAGATACGATCAAGTTGATCAAGGACGATGTCCGGAACAAGTCGTTCATTGTGCTGACGATCTAATTCGCTTCGGATAAACGGATTACCAGGTGCTACAGGATAATTAATGGGCATTTGCGGCCATGTTTGCATATCCTTGAAGAAGTTTGCCATTGCAGTCCAATAGATCTCTTTGGAAGCTTTCTTAATATCAGCACGTTCGTAGAGGCTTTCCTCATAAGCCTCAATAGTCATTCTGTTAACATCCGATAAATCTGGGGCACCGCATTCTTTTTCAAGAAAGATCAAAAAGTGGGCAATACCACTGACATTTAATGCCTGCGTATGTACAGCAATACCATTTCGGATCCTCAATATAACCCAGTAGCGAACTATTTCGCTGTATACCTCCGGGACACTCGCAAAGTAAATCTTGTAATCGTCGCTACTATGCCCCGCTGAGCGTTTGATAACATCAAAGAACCATATCCCATCATTAAAAGACGAGACAGTCGTTACTGAGGTCATAAAATTTCTTAGTTCTTCCTGGATATCAAAGGTAAACTCGTCTGCAATTGCAATGTTTGGAAGCATTCTGATATCCTAGCCCTTAATAACACCAAGAGGATCGAGTTTAACAATAATATCTACAAGGTCAGCCTGAGACGCTATCACAATATCAATATCCTTGTAAGCTCCATCCGCCTCATCTAAATCTCTAACTCCTCGAACAGCATGTATGATACCCTTATCGTCCAAACGCTTCTTTTCCTCTTCAAGATTCAATGTTCTCTCTGCTTGTTTGCGACCCATTTTTCGGCCTGCTCCATGAGAGCAGGATTGGAAACTTTCACTATTGCCTTTGCCGCGCACGATATAGCTAGCCGTCCCCTGCGATCCAGGTATAATACCAATTTCACCATCACGAGCAGATGTTGCACCCTTGCGGTGGACAATGACGTTCTTCCCAAAGTGGCTTTCCAACTTTGCGTAATTGTGCGCAATGTTTATCATTTCATCGAAAGTGCCACCCGTAGTATCGTAGACTATCTCAGCAATTCGGTTCATCATCAGCTTTCTATTAGCAAGAGCAAAATCAACCGAATATGTCATTCCGATTTGGTATGCCTGACCTATCGCACTATTTATCGGTAGTGATGCAAGATCCCACGCCTTTGGTACAGATATGCGCATCCGATCATTAAGCTCAACAGCCTTCCTGTTGTAGAAATCAGCTACCTGTTTTCCGAGGTTTCGACTTCCGGAATGAACCATAACCCAGATATGCCCATCACTTCCCATAGAAAACTGAATGAAATGATTTCCGCTGCCCAATGTCCCAATCTGATGAAGAGCATGACCGTATTCACGATCAACAATAATATCCGTATTGCCAGCAGGCATCAATACGGGATCCTGTCTATCTCGGTGCCTATTCATCCCAACAGGAATCCGCCTCCTGATCTCACCAATTATCTTTTTTAATGCATCAACAGATATTTCATGCAGCGATGTCTTTGCTGCGCACATTCCACAACCGATGTCAACACCAACAGCATTCGGAACGATCACGTCTTCAGTAGCCATAACTCCACCAATTGGCATCCCATAACCTTGGTGAGCATCAGCCATGAGAGAAATATGACGAAATGCAAACGGAAGACGTGCAAGATTTCTAGCTTGTTCAAGTGCCCCAACTTCAAGCACATCACTCCAACTCTTGATCATCAAACCGCCTTCGACTTTGATTATCTTCATGATCGACTCCACGAATGACGACAACCCAACTTAATTACTGCACTCATCTAATATCTTATTTAGGGCAGCACCATATTCGGCGAGCAACTTCTCCGCTTTTTGATATTCGCGATAGAATCGGTATTCCTCTTCAGATATCCCAGACTTTTTATATACTGCTATAAACTCAGCAACTTCACGTTTTTGCGATTCGAAGAGAAGTCTCCACTTCGCTTCATATTTCGGGCCTGTACAGAGGTAGGTACATATAGCACAATTAGTTCTTCCAACTCTTTTTCCACAGGGCCCTTCGCTTGCATGTTTTATGCACTGTCCTAGTTCAACTTCTCGCTCTCCCAAGGCAAACTCGGCATACAGGACTTTACGTTCTTCTTCGCTAAATTGACTTAAGTGCTCTTCAGATATCTTTGTCATAAATTTCTTTTCAAAGAACTCATGGTTCATAGTAGCCAAATTCATTTTACGAACTTCAGCATACACACTATCTGTTGTCCTCTGACTAAGGTGGCCGAGAAACTGTCTTACTTCAATCGGAGATGCTTTATTTTCGACCATGTTCACCGCGACAGTTTTACGACATTGGTGCGAATTAAAATCCCAGATATTTCCATCATGATCCGTAATAGAATGTTTAGCAATAAGCATGCGAACTGGCAGTGTAAATCCTGTCGCACTAAGCACACTAATCTTACTCGTATAATCTGTTGTCTTTCTAAGAAAGATAAGTTTAGATTGTGCCAGTAACCGGAGATCAGCTGTCAGCCGTTCCTGTGCATGAATTGCATTGACCACGTCAAGATCTTTCACTCCTATTTCATGATAGTCGGGAAGCCCTCTTTTGCGACGTTTCTTTAATATTTTAGGAGACACGAATCTAAGTATATGCATTCCAAGATCATCGTCATACGTCAAACACCCTTCTTCAAGAAGAGATGCTTCCTGGTAGCGTAAACCTTGCCCCATCATGATTACTAAGCAGTTGCATACATCGTCGGGCAATTCCAGGCGATGTAGCAGTAGTTGTTCTACAACCTCCTCAGCAATGTATTGAGCTGAGTCATAATAGTCTTGCATGTTCTTAAAGCTAACACTTCTGAAAGGATTAGTTGAGATTGTCGGCTGTTCATTGAGCACTTTCTCTTCAAGTTGTATTAAGTAGTCCCACATTTGATTTAAAACCTTAAAATGGCCACGGATTGAAGCCATCTTTAATTTTTTACCCTTGTACGATGTTGCCTCATAGGACAGATAGTTTAAGAGCTTTCTGACGTCAGTTATTGAGACAGCCGCAGGATAACTTACTCCGGCATTCTCCGACAAAAAATTGAGCGCTCTAGCTACCATACCGACAATATTATTGCTCCGGAAGCTATCAACTTTCTTAAACCACCTTTTTTTAGCAAGGTACCGTTTGAATGCTATCTTGAAATGATGATTCCTTATTACCGAAAAATCAAAAGTTGCACTCTGCAGACTAGTTTCAGCATTAGTCCAGAAAACAGTCCATAGATCTAGATCCAGTCGCATCGCATCGCTATTTGATAATGGCAACACCACGCGCTGCTTCCTTTCTTCATCGCCAATCACTTCATAAATGCACTTCATATGCTTACGATAATCATCCCAGCTATCATCGTTAGCACCTGCCCGATAGGATTGAGCTGCCGCATTGAATACAGCATTGAAGAAAGAAGCTTCTCTGATGATTATTCTTTTTTTCGTTAGTAGCGATGCTTGGCGCGACAAGTAATTGCGGAACGCAACTGGCCATAATGTAAAACCGACCCTGATAATTTTCGTTATACCGAAGCGCCGTCCTATTAAATCATGAATCGGCTCATCAGTTTCCAATCGGTCTTTCATAGCAAATAACAAATCTCTATAGATAGGCCCTATACTGCGTTCGTGACTTTTAATGAGCAGCAAAAATAAATCTTCCTCATTAAAATGATCCAGCGTTTCGAGACGTGAGAATGATTTGCACAGCTTATATATTGGCTGGCTCCTTCCTCCCCAATGTTTTGATTTATTTTTAACGATATCCAAATTGTTCATTTACTTCTCGATTCCATATTGACGCGCCTACGAGCCTTTTCTGCAGCGTTTTTAATAATTACCTTACTTCGCAGATTTCTGTAATTCTCTAATGGCGCAAGTGATGCCCACCCAACCAGTTGGCGAATAGTTTCATGATTTTCGCCAGCTTCAAGCAAGCCCTGAACAAAAGTTCGCCTACCAACATGTGTTGCTACTTCAGAAGAATCAATCCCTGTTTTCTCTACGGCCGTCTTCAGAACACCCCACCAGTTCCGATATTTCACTGCCTTGCCGTAAGAGTTCTGACGTTTTTTAAGATTTAGAAACATCCACTCGAGATAATCACCAAGATCACTCTCGACATCAGCCCGTTCTGTTGTGATGTACTTATCAAGAAAGTGACCTGTTCGTATGTCGTGAAAGGCGACAGTACGTATTAAATCTTCTTCTGTACTGGGACGACCTTTTGAGCGTGAAGGTTTGAGTGTCAGCTCTCCTGCATTATACGATGAATACTTAACGCTAAGAACTTCGTCGATACGCATACCTTCACATAGCAGCATAAATATTGATTTATCTCTTACTGTGTTAAATTGTTCAAGAATAGTCGTTATCTCTGAATTTGTAAGCCAATGTTTCTTATATCCAGATGGCTTGAGTCTCATGTGTTCAATATCGATAAACTCATCAGCTGACTTATCGTAAATCATGCCATATTTAAAACCTCGAGATGCTTTAAACCGTACTCTCGACTTCTTTTTTGCCGATGTCTGCGGTGAATAAATGCTAACGTATCCATCAAACCATCGATAGAATTCCTGAATCGCAGTGATTGTGCCAACGAGAGTCCGAAAGGTAATGTCGGAGTTGATTTTCAGCACCGTTTTATTACTGTGTAATCCGTATGCGATGTAATCTTTGAATGTTTCGAGATCAGCAACAGTCGCATCAAAATATTCTGTCTTGTGCATATGAAGATAATTTAACCATGAGGCTAAACTGTAAGCATAAGTTCTCCCAGTTCCTGCAGAATTGGCGCTCTTCCTGTCTAAGAATTGATTTACAGAGTCAACTGGTAAAAAATCACGATATATATACCACCGCTGTAGATAACCATTTCTTTTTTTAGGGAGAAGGGCCTCCTTAACCAAATAGGTTGAAACTGTTAACTGTCTACCCAAAGTACCACCTCCATAACAAAGACTCAGAGAGACCGGTTTTTAGCTGAGCGGAGGTAATATATCACGATCACCAACAAAAAAAAGACCATTAAATTAATGGTCTTATGATATTCTATATCGTTAATTAAATATATCGTAATTAAAAACTAAAGAAAACCGAGCCCAGTGTGCCCATTTCCCGATGCTGTCGCTTTTTGGCCGTGTCGGAAACCGCATCCGGATCAGCCCCTTCCACCCGGCCGTGGTTCTCTATATACTCCAGGTCCTCGGATACACCATATCCCCTCTTTACAGCCCACTCGGCCCCGCCCATCAGCATTTCGTCAATCTGAGCGCTGTTCAGCGCAATGAGACCTTCCGATCCGACCCCCGCAGGAATGCGGTTATAGAACTGGTCCACGAGCCGTTCCAGCTTTGGTGCGATCGCTTCCAGCGACATGCCTGTTTTCATGGTCCTGACCCCGCAGGAAATGTCGAAACCCACCCCTCCCATGGAAATGATACCCCCCTCTTCGGGATCGAATGCTGCGACCCCCCCGATGGGGAAACCATAGCCCCAGTGAGCGTCAGGCATTGCCATTGATGCAAGCTGTATTCCGGGAAGCATCGCAACGTTCGTGATCTGCTCCCGTACTTTTTCGTCCATTTCCAGGACAAGTTTTTCCGATGCAAAGATCCTCCCGGGCACCCGCATATCGCCGGTCCTGGGAATCTCCCAGAGATGTTCGTTGATCTTGTCCAGTACTCGGATATCCATATTTGAAAACTTACTCAAAGACCTGTGCGTTGATTAGAACGATCCAATCTCCCGATGTCTGCACAATACCCCGATGGCTTATGTTCAAACATCTACCACACATTCCGCAGAGTAGCCCCCGTTCCGTTCTACCACCGATAGCATGTGATAGGTGGCCCCTTTTACTTCCACATGGGCATCATGCTTCTCGCGGTCCAGAGGCTCACCCCAGACAATGCCTCTCAATCTGCATCCGTCGATAATGACTTGGAACCGGGAGAATACCAGACGCTCTATATCTGAGAGCGCGAGCAGGCCATTCAGCCACTCGACCAGCAGCAATTCCCTGTCCGGCGCCTCAACTTCCACTTCCCTGCAAACAATGGGAGTTACGCGGGAGAGATTTACCATAACTGAATAGAGTGCCATTGCTGCATGTGCGAATGCTTCCTCAACAGTCGCACCATTCCCCCGGATTCCAATATCGGCCTCATGTTCGAATGTCTCGTATGCTATCATCATGAATCCTGGCTGCAAACAGGAGCAACCTTTACGTCATCGGCATCCTTTTTCATGACCATATACCTGCGAGCGGCTCATGACACACCCCGCAGGCGCCCCCCTTGATAGTATTTTCCAGGATAGTATATCCGAACCGCTTGATCACTGATGCTCCGCATTTGCCGCAAAATGTCACTTCACCCTCTCCCGGCACATTCCCTTCATACACATAGCGAAGGCCCTCGCGAAAACCAATTTCCCTTGCCTGTTTTAAAGTTGCCATAGGAGTACTGTCTCTGTCGGTCATTTTATAGGTGGGATGGAACCTTGACACGTGCCAGGGAATATCCTTCGAAATCGACCGGATGAAGCGCGCGATTGCGGTCAATTCTTCCTCGCTGTCATTATGACCGGGTATCACAAGCGTTGTGATTTCGGTCCAGATTCCGAGTTCCGCATAAAGCCGTATAGACTCAAGGACCGGATCCAAACGCGCTCCGCACACGTTCCTGTAGAACTCGTCCGTAAATGCCTTCAGATCGACGTTGGCAGCATGGAGATAAGGGCGGATATCTTTGAGCGCTTCGGCAGAGATATAACCGTTGGTAACAAATACATTTCGCAACCCTCGTTCAGAAGCAAGCTTCGCCGTATCCAGGGCGAGTTCATAGAATATGGTCGGCTCCGTATAGGTATACGAGATGCTGGAGCATCCCGAGCGCTCAGCAGCATCAACGATCTGCCGCGGGGAAACGCTTGTACCTATCATCGCGGCCTTATGGTTGCGCGGCAACTGCGAAATGTCCGCATTCTGACAATGTTTGCAGCGAAAATTGCACCCCGGTGTGGCAATTGAGTAAGAACTGCTGCCTGGCAAAAAATGAAAGAGCGGCTTCTTTTCAATGGGATCTATGTTCTGCGCGATTACGCGGTCGTATACAAGTGAGTACAGCACTCCGTCGCGGTTCTCCCGGACAGCACAGATTCCCCGCTTACCAGGCTCGACCAGGCAATGATGCCTGCAGAGTCCGCACCGGACCTTTCCGCCCTCAGTTCCATCCTGAAACAAAGCACGCATCGTCATACTGTTCCTTGCTCCAGAGCGATCAACGGCCATGCTGATGACTATCGATAGCCATCCCTTTTTCCTGCAGCCGCTCATCCTTGCGTTTGTGGTTCACTGCTTCCGCCTGGATTTTTGTCTTACAGCTGCCGCATATAATATCCGGCGACTGCGATCCGCATACCAAGCACAGACGGTCCAGTCCGCTCGCCTTTTGCCCTTCGGCCTGGAATATCTTCTCCAGAAATTCACTTTCAGGCACATGTCCTTCTAGATGGAGTGCCTCTCCAAAAAGCGTATAGGGGAGAATTCTGACCTTGTGCTTCGACAGCAGTTCAGGGTATTCATCTGCGACAATGATCTCAGTTGACACAAGACGGTTCGTCAACGCTAACCCCACCGCGGTCTGCGCTACCGGCATGCAGAGAGAACACTCATTTTCAAGCAACACCTTGACGGACACTCCCTTTTCAAGAAACGCCAAGGTTCCCGAGATCTGCGACGGGAACCATTCCCGGTCCGTCGATCCGGCAGTGAGCGCTTCGAGCAGCAGCAACAGAGAAACACCTTCCATAGAACCGCTGAACGAAACTGTTCGGCCGCCAGCACACTGGACTACGAAAGATGGCGTGCGTTTGACACCATACTCAGTGGTCTTATCCCGGTCCATGACAATATCATAGACCTCCAACGCTATTTTGCCTGATGCCGCTTTGATCGCACTGGCCAGCTCGCGGGCAGAGTGACATTCATCGCAATTCGTTTCTCCCGTAAAAAGCACCAGCCGGACGGGATTTTTCATTCCCACCAGCGCATCCCTGATGAGTTTTAGCGTATTGTCCCTCAGCATGATGTCACCTCTTTTTCAGGATTTGCCGTTCGAATTAATTATACCAGAAGGAACGTCCCGAAACGTGCTGATGCCAAGAAATGCTTGTATTTCAGGATAGGTATGCTATAATCTCAGCCAAGATTACATTACGTGAAAGGGGGGTTGCACGGCCATGGTGAAAAAGATTTTGACACTCGCGATAGTTTTAGGGTTCGTAATTCCCATAGCAGCAGCTGCGCAGAAGGTTGGTGGAGGTGACATCAAGTTCACCCCGAAGAACGCAAGTCCCGTCACGTTCAGCCATGAACTTCATGTTAAGGGAAAAGGGATCAAGTGCACCGGTTGTCATTACCAGATTTTTCAAATGGCACAAGGGTCCTATAAGATGGACATGTCCAAGATCACCAAAGGAGACTTTTGCGGCAAATGCCACAACGGTCAAAAGTCGTTCGACGTGAAAGGCTCGGAGAATTGCGCCAAGTGTCATAAATAAGAGGGGGTATCATGCGGCGAGCCGAGCTTCTTATCACACTTATAACAACCTTGTTCATAGCATCCTCCGTATGGGCTATCGGCGGAGGCGACATTACATTCAAACTTGCCAATGCCGATCCTGTTCAATTCAGTCATGACTACCACGCTAAATCACGAGGCCTAAAGTGTGCGGCATGCCATTTCAACAGGTTCGCGCGGGGCACGGGCTATGAAATGACGAAAGAGGCCATCACGAAACGGGGATTTTGCGAACATTGTCACAATGGCATGAAGGGTTTTGATGCTGCGTCCGATCGCAACTGCGCTCGGTGCCACAAAAAGCAACCTTAAGGAAAGGACCCTTATGAAAATCGGATCAGGAATAGTTCTGCTGCTGGCATTCCCTCTTCTATTTGTCCCGGTGACTGCAGTGGCGAAGATCGGCGGCGGTGATGTGACTTACGAGCCGAAAGGCGCTGGCAAGGTCGTGTTCCAGCACGAATATCATGTGAACTTGAAAGGGATGAAATGCAATAGCTGCCATTACAAGACGTTCCAGATGCGCGGCGGGGAATCACAGTACAAGATGGATATGGCGACACTGACCAAAGGGATGTTCTGCGGCAGCTGCCATGACGGGAAAAAAGCCTTTGCTGTAAAGGACGCAGCCTCCTGCAAACATTGCCATAAGGAATAACGCTTCAACAGCTTATCGGTCCCCGTTCTGGGGATCAAGGACGCCCAACATAATTTCAGCCACTTCAGCGGGTCTCGACGTCATCATGTCGTGACCCGCATCCACTTTGTGAGGTACAACGCCGAGCCGTTCTGCGAAAGGTGTGGTCATATCAGGCGGCAAGCTTTTATCTCTCAATCCCTGAATATACGTTCGGGGTATCGTTACTTTCGGAAAGATCTTAAACCGTATCTTCTCAAAGAACACCTCAAGAGGCTCCGGCGTCAACTGCCTCAAATAGGATTCTTGTTCAGCACCCTCCAGATCGGTGAAATACATCGGCCTCAAGGCTTCAATAGTGCCAAATACCTCTTTAGTCTTTCCCCGCAGAAAGCGAAGAGCATCTTGCCGTTCCTTGGGAAGAAGATCTATTAGCGCCACAGAATCATAAGGCACTACCGCTGCGAGATAAACCAGATGTCTGATCCTTTCGGGAATATCCTCTGCAAGTTTGCTTATGACAAAACCCGACATGCTATGTCCCACCAGTACAAGATCATAAAGATTCTCACGCCTGATAAACTGCGCTACATCTTCAATGTAGCTTGTCATGGTGAGACCCTTCCGGTCGTCTGACCGGTCCCCATGCCCGGGAAGATCCACTGCAATCGGATTTGCTCCACCTCGGAGGAGCCGCGTCATCAACCGGTCCCATAACCATGCACCGCGCATAGCTCCATGGATCAGCAAATAGTTTGCCATGGATTCAAACACTCCTCATCGCGTCTACCGGAAAACAAGTTGGCTTCTCCTCTAAACGGAACAATTGTCCATAATACCAGGCCATCGTTTAACCTGAGATTTAGATATTGTGATGATTGATCCTAACTTATGCGCGTGAAACATCTGATGAAGCAATCGGTTATGTTGACTTTTCACATTCCCTGTTGACAAGTTGTGAGTAAACCTGTGGGAAATAAAAAAGTTCAAGCCTATAATAAGCCAATCGTGCAAAATGCTTAATAAATAGGCTTTCAATAACCTTTATTATCAGTGCGTTACAGAAGCCCCCATTGTATCGCTCTCAGATACAGCATTTATTGCAACATCGATCTCTTTTCCAATATCTGCCTCTACAGCTCCTGAAACAGTAACTCTGATATAGTTATCAGTCATCCCTTTGAATATCGAACCATTTTGCTGATGCTCGCCAGACTCGATCGCTACCCTGAGTGTGGAGCCAACGAACTTTCTCCTGAATATAAGGTTTTTTTGCAGTGCAAGTTCACGAAGGATCCTGCTTCTTTCCCTTTTATCTTCCTCATTAACCTGGTTTGGCATGGCTGCTGCGGCAGTACCGGGTCGCCTGGAATAGGTAAACACATGCAAATGTGTGATAGGACAATCCCTGATCAGGCTCAAAGTATTCTCAAACTCCCGATCGCCTTCGCCAGGGAATCCCACGATCACATCAGCGCCAAGTGCAATTCCGGGAACTGATGCCGCAATGGAATGCATCAACTCACGGTAAAATCCGGAATCATAGTCTCGATTCATTGCCTTCAATATGGTGTCGTCCCCGCTCTGGAGCGGAACATGCAAGTGCCTGCACAGACCTCTGCCTGCCATAGACACAATATCCACAGAGACTTCCCGGGGTTCGATCGAACTGAGACGGATTCTGGCTTCCTTCCTTCGCGCAAGCAGTTCAACAAGAAGCTCTGACAAGGTTCTCCCGGGCTGTAGATCGAGCCCGTATTTCCCGATATGGATGCCGCTCAGAACGACTTCGGGAGTTCCCGATGAAACGGCTGTATCGAACTGTTCTACGACCTGCTGAAAATCTACGCTCCGCGACCGTCCCCTGGCATATGGGATGAGACAATAAGAACAGTAATTATCACAGCCGTCCTGGACCTTCAAGAACGACCTGGTCCTTCCCCCCGGGACAGGAACATCGGCCTGCTCCACTTTAGATGCGGATTTCCGCAGGTCCGTCATAACCGCTGGGATGAGACTGTCTTTATCCCGGTTGCTAATGACCGCGCTCACACCAGGTATCTTTCGTATCTCCTCTGGCCGCATTTCTGCATAACAGCCGGTCACAATGACCTGTGCTCCTTTGCCCCTCCTTACAGCAGCCCTGATGGCCTGGCGGCACTGGTAATCGCTCTTTCCGGTGACGGAGCAGGTATTTATGACATAAACGTCTGCTCTGTCCTCAAAGGGGACGATGGAACTCCCTCCGTCGACGGCTGCACGCACCATCTCTTCCGTCTCAACCTGGTTTATCTTGCACCCGAAAGAGGAAAATGCTATTCGCATAGCTCACCACCCAAAGAGTTTGGGCCTGCTGAAGTGATACGCACCTTCGCCAGACTACCAACGAGGGAATCCGGTCCGGCAACGTTCACAATTTTGTTGCCCCTGGTCCTCCCGGTAAGTTTTCCACCCCGTTTGCTCTTCCCTTCCACCAGGATCTCCTGGACTGTTCCTTTGTGGCGGTTGTTCCTTTCCAGCGTGATCGGTTTCTGTACTTCAAAGACCTTGTCCAAACGATCTTCTTTTACCGCCTCAGGGATGTGCCCAGCGAGTTTGAGCGCTGCGGTACCCGGCCGCTGTGAATATTTGAACGCAAAGATATTATCGTACCGCATCTCGCCCAGCAAGTGCAGCGTTTGTTCAAAATCTTCTTCATGCTCACCAGGGAAACCAACGATAATGTCCGTTGTCAGGACCATGTCCGGAACTGCATCCCGGAGTTTCCTGACCTTGTCCCGATATTCGGCTATTGTATACTTCCTGTTCATGGTCATGAGCACCTTATCAGATCCATGCTGAACAGGCAAATGCATGGATTCGCATACTTTCGGCAAATCCCGGAAGGCCTGAATAAGATCGTCGGACAGGTCCTTGGGATGCGAAGTGACAAACCTGATCCGCTCGATGCCGCTGACATCGTTCAGTTTTCGCAGCAGATCCGGGAAGCAGTCTCCGGCAGCCCCACCCTTTCCGTAGGAGTTGACATTCTGCCCAAGCAGGGTAACCTCTCTATACCCCCGGCCCGCCAGTTCGCGGACCTCTTGAACGATATCCGCAGATGGGCGCGATCGTTCGCGGCCACGAAGATAGGGAACCACGCAGTAGGTGCAGAAGTTATCGCATCCATACATGATAGACACCCATGCCTTGATGCGATCGCTGCGCGCAGCCGGCAGGGAACTGACATGATAGTCAGAATCCCCTTCTGTCGCGATCTCGGGACCACCGGTGCTACTGCTGCGTTTGATCATACCAGGCAGCCGTGCAATATCCGACGGACCGAGGATCATATCAACTGAAGGTACACGAGCCAGGATTTTACGGCCTTCCTGCTGGGCGATGCACCCGGCCACGGCGATAGCAACCTTCTTTCCGCTGAGGTCTCGCATTCGCGTTAATCGTCCTAGTTCGCTGTAGAATTTCTGTTCGGCCTTTTCCCGTATACTGCAGGTGTTCAAAATGATCACCTCAGCCGCATCCGGAGTATCAACTGCACAGAGCCCTTCCTGCTCAAGCAGACCGGACATGCGCTCGGAATCGTGCTCATTCATCTGACAGCCGAATGTTATGATGTGGAACGATTTCATTGTTAGGGTATTATAAAGCCGGAAGGGCAGCGTTACAAGGACTTAGACCGGGCCGGGATCGAACCTTAGTTTATGCGGATTTCGACAAAACCCTGATAACCTCACCGCGCTTGAGCGACAGGGCAGATCGCGCATTCTGACGGAACATGAAGATCTCCAGATGGCCGTTGCTGTTGATAAGAGCACCCAGTTCCCCGGGCGCGGCTTCCGCATAGAACTTCTTCAGCCCACGGATCTCCTTACCACCGATCTGAATGATCACCGTTCCTTGCTGCCCTTCCGGAAGGAACGCCTGTAGATCCTTGGACATAACATTGGTGATCATGTTGCCGTAGCGGTCAATATGGACAACGTGACCATCCAAACCGGTATCGGTCCCCTTGACCGAGGGAACATTCAGTTTCACAAAATCAGTTATCTCGTCACCGAAATTCCCTGATGGGATACCTTTGGTCAACCACCCGGCGACCGGCGCGAAAATGTCACGGCCATGAAATGTGGGGCCCGGATTGGATATGAAATAATGCGCCGCAGTGATATGATGCACGCGAAGCCGCTCGGCATCCCTATAGACCAGGCTGAAGAGCCCGTTATCTGGGCCAACAAAATAATAGCTTTCAGTAACCACAATAATAGGACGTCGTCCGCTGCCGACACCTGGATCAACAACCGCGAGATGGATGGTTCCCTTGGGGAAATGCGTGTAAGATTCGCGAAGGGTGAACGCCGCTTCCCATATGTCCTGGGGAGCGATCTCATGAGTGATATCCACGAACTGCGCCTGAGGACTGGTCTTAAGGATCGTCCCCTTAAGACTTGACACGAACGAGTCGCGGGTTCCATAATCGGTCAGCAAAGTAATCAAGTTCGCCATTCATATCCCTCGCGTACAGCCATCAGCTTCATGAAGCTGCAAAAAATAATATCAGTACCTGAACGGGAAGTCAACTATGCTAAAAGGAACAATTTCCGCCAGCCGAGGAGTCATGGTCACCGGCTGCCGGGAGGCTCATTTCCATTCTGTGACGCGCTCTAAACCGTTGTACTACCGGTGACAGGCTTCTTTTGACCGATCTTCGGTTCCTCACCATTCACAAGGCGTTTTATGTTCTCCCGATGGCGATAGTAGATCATGGCGAACAGGAACAACGCAAGGAGCTGCTGTGCTCGGTCATCCGGCTTCAGAGAAAAAACCATGAGCGGATAGGCTGCAAAAGCTATAAGAGCCGCGAGCGACGAATATTTCCACAGGATTGCAGATCCCAACCATGTCAGAAGGCATATAAAGCCGAACCACGGCGCCATCCCCAGGGAAACGCCGAATCCAGTCGCAACCCCTTTGCCGCCCCGAAAACTGAGATACAAAGGATAGAGATGTCCGAGAAACGACGTAACGCCCGCAGCGACCTGCACGACAGGATCATCAAAAAACCGTCCGGCAATATAGACGGGAAGAAAGCCTTTCAGACCATCAGCAAGCAGTGTCAGTACCGCGGCCTTCTTGCCAGCTGCCCGGAGCACATTCGTGGCGCCGATGTTTCCGCTGCCTACGGTTCTGACATCGATACCGCCAAAGAGCTTCGTAAAGAACAGTCCGAACGGGATCGCTCCGATGAGGTAAGCGGCCACAATATAGATATACGCGGTGATATCCATTACGACCTCAATCGAGGTTCCTCCAGTAGTTCACGAAATACTGCGCACCCGACACGATGGCGAGGACCAGCGCGGACCAGAGCGCAGCACTGCCGAGCAGTTCAATCCAGGGGGATTCAAAGTAGTGATTGGACACCAGTGACAGTATGGCCGTTATCTGAGCGCCAACCTTGTACTTTCCCATGTTCTCGGCCGGGATCACAATCCCGTCGCTCGCGGCCATGGCCCGCAGGCCCGTCACCGCGAACTCCCTGCCGATAATGACTATGACAATCCACGCCGGTGCTCGGGTTGGGTCCACTTCCACCAGCATGATGAGCGCAGATGCAATGAGCAGTTTGTCCGCCACCGGATCGAGCAGTTTCCCGATCTTTGTGACCTGGCCCCACTTTCTGGCAAGATACCCGTCGAGCCAGTCTGTGATCGATGCCAGGGCAAAGATGATCCCGGCAGCCAATGCCCGAGTCGGTGATGGATGCAGCATGAGCACGACGAATATCGGTATCGAAAGAATCCTGCTTATGGACAGCAAGTTCGGCACATTCACGGCTGTCGCCTCCACCTGCGGTGCATCCACACCCATTGTTCGGGATGACGGTAGATAGCTTTCTCAATTCTTTTTGTCAGAACGGCGGTATTCACCAACACATCCTTTTCCGCATTGCCGGTCTTTTCTATGTCCAACGGTCCTTCGATGGTAATTCTGTGACGATCATCAGGAAGCCGTTCTATATACCCAAAAACAACAGGAGCATCGAACTTGATCGCCATCGATGCCGCGGCTGAAGGTGTCCAGGCTGGCCTGCCCATGAAATCTACGAACACCCCGTCCACATCCGTATCCTGGTCGATCAGCAGCCCCATAACGCGCTTTTCGCGGAATACCCTGATTAGCTCCTTTGTGGCGCCCGGCCTGCTCCTGACGATCGTGCGCACTCCCAGCTTTTCCCGCAGATCTATGATCGTGTCATTGACGGCATCAGGTTCGATAGGCGCAGCGATAACGCTCAGTGGGCATTCTGCTGCAACCGCTCCTGCCATGATCTCCCAATTTCCGATATGACCGGTCACGAAGACCAACCCTTTCCCCTGTAAGAGCGCTCCATGCAGATTCTCGAGGCCTCTCCATTCGATGAGTGCCTGGATCTTATCGCCGGTAAGAGCGACGGCCTCAAGAAGCGACTTCCCCAGATGGACAAACATCGCTTTCGCAGTTCTGCGTACCCAGACAGGTCCCTTTTCTGGAAACACCGCTGTCAAGTTGTCCATGGCGCGTTTACGATCGCGTGGAAGGAGATAGAACGCTATCGACCCGAGCCATCCGCCGGACAGCACAGCCAGGCGAAAAGGGAGAAAACTTGCCACGGTACGGATGCAGCCAACAAGAACAACGAGCGACATCCTGCTAAGGCGCTTTCGCGCTATGGTGAACCAGCGTCTCATGCCGCTGGAAGCGCATTCTTGCTTTTTAAAATGAAACTGACCACTTCGCGGACAGCACCCCGTCCGCCAGCGGCGAGCGTGACCAGATGCGCCGCTGGCAGCACTGAAGGATCAGCGTCAGCGACACAGGCAGCAAATCCCACCCGCTGCATAATATCGAGGTCGACTACATCATCCCCGATGTACGCAACCTGATCATCGGTCAATGCGTATTTTGCAAGAAGAGACTCGTAGACCGCGATCTTTTGCTTGGCTCCTTGGTGGACCTCGTCGATCGCAAGTTCCCTGGCCCGAACGTTCACCACTTCGGCTTTTCTGCCTGTTATGATCCCAATAATGATGCCTGCCCGCTGTGCCAGTTTAATTCCATGGCCATCGCGAACATGAAATGCCTTCAGTTCATTCCCCTGGTTGTCCAGGATTATCCGGCCATCGGTCAGGACACCATCAACATCAAGAAGCAACATCCGCACAGAGCGAGCTCTGGACCTGAGAGACGGCCGAGCCGGCCCCTTTTTGCTCTTTGATTTCATCGCCATCACACGACCCCCGCTTTCAGGAGATCATGCAGATGGATCACCCCCTCAGGCCTGCCATCCCTGTCCAGGATGAGAAGACAGGTGATCGAGTTTGATTCCATGATGGAGACCGCTTCGGCGGCAAGGGCGTCCCGGAATATGACCTTGGGATTTTTCGTCATGATCTCAAACGCCTTCTTTGCCAGAAGGTTCTCACCGTTCCTTTCCGTTCGTTCCATCCATCTCCGGAGATCGCCGTCTGAGATCAGCCCGACGAGCCTCCCCTGCCCATCCACCACCGCAGTGATACCCATCTTTTTGGATGAGATCTCATAGATTGCGTTCTTGATCAGAGTGTCTTCAATTACCATGGGAACGGCATCACCCGTATGCATCAGATCACGGACCCTGAGAAGCAGCCGTTTCCCGAGCGATCCGCCAGGATGATAACAGGCGAAGTCCTCCTCCCGGAACCCTCGTTTGTCAAGCAGCACAACGGCAATGGCGTCGCCCATTGCCAATGTAGCGGTAGTGCTTGCTGTCGGAGCAAGACCTAGCGGACAGGCTTCCTCGGCGACACCCACATCGATGACCACATCGCTGTTCTTTGCAAGAGTAGAGTCCTTGTTTCCGGTCAATGCGATGATCTTGATGCCGATCCGCTTGAGCGACGGCAGCATGCGGCTCAATTCGTCGGTCTCGCCGCTGTTTGAAATAGCGATAACGACATCGCCCCGCGTTACCATGCCGAGGTCACCATGGATACCTTCAGCAGGATGCAGAAACAGCGCCGGGGTGCCTGTCGATGCAAGGGTCGCGGCGATCTTGTTGCCGATATGTCCCGACTTCCCCATGCCCGTTACCACTACGCGGCCCTTGCAGTTCAGGATCATATCAACTGCCGTCTCAAAGCCCGCGTCGACCCGGTCTATCAACCGGGCGATCGCGTCGGCTTCGATCCGCAAGACTCGTTTTGCCTGTTCAATGCTCATCCTTTCACCGCTTTCTCTATCTCCTGAACCTGCTTCAGCAAAGCGGGCAGGTCGTCCATGCTGAGCATGTTCGGACCGTCGCAGAGCGCCTTTTCTGGACAGGAGTGGACCTCCATAAAAAGAGCATCGATCCCGACCGCTGCTGCGGCGCGGGTCAGATGCGGCACGAACCTGCGGTCCCCTGATGACGCCGTACCGGCGCCTCCGGGCATTTGCACGGCATGGGTCGCATCGAACACCACAGGATAGCCGAAATCACGCATGATGGGAAGTGAGCGCATATCTACCACCAGATTGTTGTATCCAAAAGACACCCCCCGTTCCGTGATCAGGATATTCGAATTGCCGGCGGACTCCACTTTCTCGATTGCGTTCTTGATGTCCCAGGGGGCCAGGAACTGTCCTTTCTTGATGTTCACGACCCTGCCGGTGCGCGCGGTCTCCACGAGCAGATCGGTCTGGCGCGACAGGAATGCAGGGATCTGGATCACATCAAGCACCTCGGCTGCGGGAGCGATCTCCTCGAAGCGGTGGATGTCCGAGAGGACCGGCACCTGCAGATCCTTCTTGATCACCGAAAGGATCCGCAATCCTTCCTTGATACCCGGTCCGCGATAGGAGCGCGCCGAGCTCCGGTTCGCTTTGTCGTAAGAGGATTTAAAGATAAGAGGGATCTTGAGTTCCGTAGTGATCTTAACAAGCCTCTCCGCCGCATCCCGCGTGGAGGACTCCGATTCTATAGCGCAGGGCCCTGCGATAAGGACAATGGGCCGGTTGCCTCCGATGGTACGACCTGCGAAGGATATTTCCCTGGTCACGGTTTGTTCCTCTGCTCACGGTTCTTGAGCGAAGCATCGATGAACGCCGTAAAGAGCGGATGGGGATTCCGCGGAGTGGATTTGAATTCGGGATGGAACTGGCAGCCCAGGAACCAGGGGTGGTCCTTGATCTCAACGATCTCCACCAGGTTGCCGTCGGGAGATGTCCCGCTGATCACAAGCCCTGCTTTAACAAGCTGTTCGCGATATGCGTTATTGAACTCATAGCGGTGACGATGCCGCTCCATGATGCTCTGAGCGCCGTAGGCATCCCCGGCGAATGTCCCTGCAGTCAGGTTACAGGGATAGGCGCCAAGCCTCATGCTCCCACCCTTGTTCGAGGAGCTGTCCCGTTTCTGGACCGTATCTGTCCGGTAGTCATACCATTTCTCGATAAGATAGATCACCGGGTGGCTGGTGTTCTGATCGAACTCGGTGCTGTTCGCGCCGGGAAGCTCCGCAAGGTTGCGGGCAGCTTCGATCACAGCGCATTGCATACCGAGACAGATGCCGAAATAGGGTATCTTGTTCTCCCGGGCATACCTGACCGTCGCGATCTTCCCTTCCACGCCTCGGATACCGAAGCCGCCCGGCACCAGGATGCCATCCATGCCCTGGAGCATGGCATCAGCTCCTTTTGCCTCGATCTCTTCAGAATCCACCCAACGGAGGGTAACTTTGGAATCATTGGCAATTCCGCCGTGGGTCAAGGCCTCACAGAGACTCTTGTAAGATTCTTTCAGGTCGACATACTTGCCAACCAGGGCGATGGTCACCATTTTCAGGGGTTCCTTGACCCGTTTGACGATCGCTTTCCACTTGGCCAGATCCCCCTGAGGAGCCGCTTTTAGATTTAACATCTCCACAATGCGATCGTCGATGCCCTCTTCATGCAGGTGGAGTGGAACCTCGTAGATAGTCTCCACGTCCTGCGCAGTGATCACCGCGTTCTCGTCCACATTGCAAAAGAGCGCGATCTTCCGCTTCATTTCCCGGGGAATCGGCATTTCACTGCGGCAGAGCAGAATGTTCGGCTGAATACCGATGGACTGGAGTTCCTTGACGCTGTGCTGCGTGGGTTTGGTCTTAAGCTCGCCGGCGGCCCTGATGTAAGGCACCAGTGTGAGATGGAGATAGAGATAATTCCCTTTTCCCAGGGTGTAGCGCATCTGGCGGATCGCTTCCAGAAAAGGAAGGCTCTCGATATCGCCGATCGTACCGCCGATCTCAACGATAACGATATCCTCGTCGTTCGCAAGGTCCGTGATGGCGCGCTTGATCTCGTCGGTGACATGCGGGACCACCTGTACGGTCCCGCCGAGGTAATCGCCCCGCCGCTCCTTGGCGATGACGTTATAATAGATCCTGCCGGAGGTGTAGTTGTTCTTCTGGCTCGTGGTGACCGTGCAGTACCGTTCGTAATGCCCCAGGTCGAGGTCGGTCTCGGCACCATCGTCGGTCACAAAGACCTCTCCGTGCTGAAAAGGACTCATCGTGCCGGGATCAACGTTTATGTAGGGATCGAGCTTCAGGAAGGTGACCTTGAGGCCGCGCGCTTCGAGCAGGGCGCCGATCGACGATGCCGCAAGCCCTTTTCCAAGAGAGGAGACCACGCCGCCGGTGACGAAAATATACTTGGTTGCTTTTTTATCGGCCATGCTATCCCCTGCCTTCCTCAAGACATTTCAGTATTTTACTCAAATCATCCGGGATGTCAACTCCAAAGGACTGGTGCTTAGTTACGACCACCCGTATCCGATACCCCTGTTCCAGCGCGCGTAATTGTTCGAGCTTTTCGCTCTCTTCGAGCGGCGTCGAGGGCATCTTCGCGTAGGATAGCAGGAACTCACGGCGGTAAACGTACAGGCCGATGTGCTTGTATCGTTCAACCGGCGAAGCGAGCTGCCCTGATATCCCTATTCCATCCCTGTCCCACGGGATCGGGGCTCGGGAAAAATAGAGCGCGAATCCCTTCTTGTCCATAACGACCTTTACTACGTTCGGGTCGGTTGTTTCCTTCTGGTCAGTGATCAAGGTAGCTATGGTTCCCATGGGTATCAAGGGGTCATCAGCCAGCGGCCTGACGGCCTCGTCGATCATTTCGTGCCGGATCAGCGGCTCGTCTCCTTGCACATTTACCACGATATCGCAGTCAAGAATTCCGGCAACTTCAGCAATACGATCGGTTCCTGTCGCATGGTCTACCGAGGTCATCATCGCCTCTCCGCCGAACATCATTACTGCGTCCCTGATGCGAACGTCATCGGTCGCAACGATAACTCGATCAAGAAGTGCTGACCTTTTTGTCCGTTCATAGACCCATTGGATCATCGGCCGGCCCTGGATCGAGGCAAGTGATTTTCCGGGAAACCTCGTTGATCCAAATCGCGCGGGGATCACGGCAATGATAGAGGGTTTCTTATCTTTCATAATATTCGGCCTCGAATGTTTCGACCCTTTACCCCGCCAACTCCGCCTTGAAGAACGCGATCGTACGCTTCAGTCCTTCATCGACGCTCACCTTCGGCTGCCATCCCAGTTTCTGTTTCGCCAGGGTGATATCCGGCTGACGCTGCGTCGGATCATCGGACGGAAGCGGTTTGTACACGATCTTTGACTTCGATCCGGTCATGGCAACGATCTTCTTCGCGAAATCGAGAATCGTGTACTCCTCGGGGTTACCCAGGTTGACCGGTCCGGTGAAGTCAGGCGTTTCCATCGTACGCACGATACCGTCGATCAGGTCATCGACGTAGCAGAAGGATCGCGTTTGCTGGCCTTGCCCGTAGACGGTAATGTCATTACCGCGCAGCGCCTGAACAATGAAATTGCTAACCACCCTGCCGTCGTCGGGCAGCATGCGCGGCCCGTAGGTGTTGAAGATGCGTATGATCCTGACATCCACCCGGTTCTGGCGATGGTAGTCCATGGTGAAGGTCTCTGCAACACGCTTTCCTTCATCATAACAGCTCCGGATGCCGATCGTGTTCACGTTCCCCCAGTAGTCCTCTTTTTGGGGATGCACCTTGGGATCGCCGTAGACCTCGGATGTCGAGGCGAGCAGGAACCTCGCCTTGACCCGCTTGGCAAGTCCGAGCATATTCAATGTTCCGATCACATTTGTCTTGGCCGTTTTGACGGGATTGTACTGGTAATGGATCGGCGATGCGGGGCAAGCCAAGTGATAGATGCGGTCAACTTCCAGCAGGATCGGCTCGACAATATCGTGGCGGACCAGTTCAAAAGCAGGATTCACGAGGAACGGCAAGATGTTCTTCTTGCTGCCGGTGAAAAAATTGTCCAAACACAGCACTTCGTGACCTTCCCGAAGGAGCCGTTCGCTCAGATGGGACCCGAGGAATCCCGCGCCGCCTGTCACCAGTATTCTCATATTGTCCTCTCGCACACGCCCCTGATCCGTAGTCTAGACTCCGGCAGATGAGCAGGATAGCATCGCCCTTCGTTCTAACGTTTTCGTCCCACGCCGTAATAAGTGAATCCGTTCTTTTTAAATTCTTCCTGATTCAGGATGTTCCTGCCGTCGAATACCACCGGATGCTTCATCAACTTCTTCATCCTTATGATATCGGGCGTACGAAACTCGTTCCACTCCGTGACCAGCGCAAGGGCATCGGCATTCTTCAGCGCTTCATAAGCATCATCGGAAAGCACGATCCGGTTCTTGAAGATCTTGTATGCCTCCGGCATGGCAACAGGGTCATGTGCGCAAACCTTTGCGCCCGCCCGAAGCAGATGATTTATAATAACGACCGCCGGCGCCTCGCGCATGTCGTCGGTCTGCGGTTTGAACGATAAACCCCACACCGCAATCGTCCGGCCTGTCAGCGGTTTCGCTGTCTTGCCACGGCTCTTTGAGGACTTCGCGGAAAAATACCCCTTTATGAGATCAAAGAGCACCCTCTTCTGCCGGTCGTTCACTGACTCAACAGCCTTAAGCACCCAAGCCTCAACAGCACAATCCTTCGCGGTTTGCACCAGGGCCTTGACGTCCTTGGGAAAACAAGAGCCGCCATATCCCACGCCGGGAAACAGGAACTCGAAACCGATACGCTTGTCGTACCCCATGCCTTTGCGCACACTATCGATGTCAGCGCCGAGACTGGCGCAGATATTCGCCATCTCGTTGATGAACGAGATCTTTGTCGCGAGCATGGCATTCGCCGCGTACTTGGTCATCTCGGAACTTCTGATGTCCATAATAAGGATCGGCCTTCCGGTCCGGACAAATGGCGCATAGAGCTCATTCATGATGGCGGCGGCCTTTGAACTTTCCGTCCCGATGACCACCCGGTCGGGCATCATGAAGTCATCGATGGCCGCTCCCTCTTTCAGGAACTCCGGGTTGGAGACCACGTCAAAGGCATGCTTGGTGCGAGATGCCACCGCGGACCTGACCTTATCTCCGGTGCCGACCGGCACGGTGCTCTTGTTCACGACTACTTTGTATCCGTTCATATGCCTGCCGATCTCACGGGCCGCGGCAAGGACGTATTTCAGGTCCGCGGAACCGTCCTCTCCCGGCGGAGTGCCCACGGCAATGAATATGACCTCGGCGTTGCGCACCGCCGTGGCTATATCAGTCGTAAAGGACAAGCGGCCGTGCGACACATTGCGTTTGATAAGTTCTTCAAGTCCCGGCTCATAGATCGGCACTGTCCCTGCGTTGAGCAGCCCGATCTTCCGGGCGTCAATGTCCATGCAGATGACGCGGTTTCCGCTTTCCGCAAGACAGGTCCCGGTGACCAGTCCCACATATCCCGTGCCGATGACCGATATTTTCATAAGTCTCCTTCAGTTCCTTGATGCATCACGAAGATCTTTTTGAATAGTTTTGATCCAGCCATTTCAGGTATTCGCCGCTCCGCACGGTGTCCACCCACGCACGGTTGTCAAGATACCATTGTACGGTCTCGCGAAGACCCGTTTCGAACGTATGCCGCTGCTTCCATCCCAGTTCGGACTTGATCTTGTCACAGTTAATGGCATACCTCCGGTCATGTCCAGGCCGGTCTGCAACATAGGTTATGAGGTCGCGGTAGCTTCCCAGATCTTTTCGTCCTGCGAGGCGGGGATTGGCCGTTACCGGGCAGAGCCGGTCAAGGGTGTCGCAGAGAGACAACACTACCTCGATGTTCTTTCGTTCGCATTCTCCGCCGACATTATAGGTCTCGCCTGCCCTGCCCTGTTCCACGATGCTCCAGACCGCCTCGCAATGGTCCACCACATAGAGCCAGTCGCGGACGTTCTGACCGTCACCGTAGACCGGCAATGGCTTTCCTTCAAGTGCATTCAGTATCATCAGCGGGATGAGCTTTTCGGGAAAATGGAACGGTCCGTAGTTGTTCGAACAGTTCGACAGGGTGACCGGAAGACCATAAGTATGATAATATGCCCGGACAAGATGGTCCGACGCGGCTTTGGAGGCTGAATAGGGGCTTCGGGGATCATAGGGTGTCGTTTCGAGAAATGAACCCGTTGGTCCCAGAGACCCGTACACTTCATCGGTGCTGACGTGATGAAAGCGCACATCTTGCCGTTTGTTCCATACCTCCCGAGCGGTTTCCAGGAGTTGGAACGTCCCGTTGATATTCGTTTCGACAAATGCCGCTGGTCCGGTGATGGAACGGTCAACATGACTCTCAGCTGCAAAGTGCACGATCACCGTGATGTTGTGCCTGCCGATGACCTCCCGCAGCTTGTTCCCATCGCAAATGTCTCCGCGCTCGAAGAAGTACTTGCTACCTCCATGCTTCGCCTCGACATCAACGAGGCTTGAGAGGTTTCCCGCATAGGTAAGCTTGTCGTAATTCACTATCGTGCCGCGGAAATCATCACGCGACAGTACCGTGCGGATGAAGTTCGATCCAATGAACCCTGCCCCGCCTGTCACGAGAATGGTCGAATTGCGGAACGGTCCCGCTCCTGCTCCCGGTGTTCCCTTGGCATTGTCCCTGCTCACGAATGTCCTCTTAAAAAAGACCGCACCGCATCTTCCCACGAGGGAATGCTGATACCGGTCAACGCTCCTATCGCGCGATTGTCCATGGCTGAGAATGCCGGACGCTTCGCCGGAAGCGGAAATGACGCCATGGTGACCGGCCGGATGAACTTATCGATCCCCATTTCTTTGACAATGAGTTTCGCCCATTCATAGCGTGAACAGTATCCGCTGTTCGTCAAATGGAACATCCCTGTGGCGCCCCGCTGCACAGCACGCAGTGTCACATCCACGACCGTTTCCGTGGAAGTGGGCACGGAGAACTCGTCGCAGGTCACCTTCAGGGGTCCGCTGCGCGCTGACCACTCAATCAGCTTGACAATGAAGTTCTGCTTGCCTTCCCCAAAGACCCAGCTGAGCCGAAGCACCAGGGACTTGTCATTGTTCCGAAGCGCGTTCTCTTCGCCCTGACGTTTGCTTGATCCGTAGACACTGAGCGGATTCGGGGTGTCATCCTCGCGGTACAGGCCCGTTTCCTTGCTGCCGTCGAAAACATAGTCTGATCCGAAATGCACGAAATACGCTCCGCATGCTTGTGCTGCCTCGGCCAGGATGGCCGGCCCAACCGCGTTAACCTTGAAAGCGGTATCGCGGTCTTCCTCGGCGCGGTCCACCAGATTATAGGCCGCGCAGTTGATGACCACATCCGGTCGATAGCTTGTCATCAGCTCACGTATCTTGACCGGGTCCGTGATATCCGCAACGTTCTCGTCCGGCGCCGCATGATCCGTTCCCGAAGACTCGAACCGTCTAAGGAACGACCGCGCAAGCTGTCCGTTCTTTCCCGTAACCAGGTATCTCATTCCGCGTATTTGAAGTTGATGTCCGCGTCCCGAAGCCGGGGATGGACAATATCCTTTCCCGACAGGAGCGGCTCGCCGGTCTGCCAGGGAATGGCGATCTCGGGATCGTTCCAGATGATGCCCCGGTCGTTCTCCGGTGAGTACTCCTCGGTGCACTTATACAGGATGTCCGCGGTTTCGCTCAATGTCAGGAATCCGTGGGCAAAACCCGCAGGAACATAGAGCATCTTCCGGTTGTCCGCGGAAAGTTCCTGGCCGATCCATTTGCCGTAGAAAGGAGATCCTTTCCTGATGTCCACGGCAACATCGAAGATCTCTCCGGCTATGCAGCGGACCAGCTTGCCCTGCGCCTTCGGGTTTTTCTGGTAGTGCAGTCCCCGCAGCACCCCACGCGACGAGCGGGAATAATTATCCTGGACAAAATGCTCGGGGATCCCGGCACGGACAAAATCCGAATGTTTGTACAGCTCAAGAAAAAAACCGCGCCCGTCCCCGAAGACCGCTGGTTCCACCAGGACCGGGCCAGGGATATCGAAACTATTGAACTTAAAGGGCACCGGGAACCCCCTGCTCTGCCACCATCCGCAGGTACTGACCATAGGCGTTCTTCTGATGATCATCGGCCGCTTTGAGCAGCTGCTGTTTGTCAATATATCCCAGCAGGAAGGAGATCTCTTCGATGCAGGCAAGCTTCAGCCCCTGCCGCCGCTCGATCGTGGCAATGAATTCTCCTGCCTCAAGCAGGCTTTCATGAGTTCCCGTGTCCAGCCAGGCATAACCCCGCCCCATCAGTTCGACGCGAAGTTTTTTATTGGCAAGATATTCACTGTTCACATCAGTGATCTCCAGTTCGCCCCGGAGCGACGGTTTGATCCCTTTGGCGATCTTGATTACTTCGTTATCATAGAAGTACAGCCCGGTCACCGCGTAGCGTGACCGCGGGTTCTTTGGTTTTTCCTCGACCGACAGCACCTTTCCCCTCTGGTCGAACTCCACGATACCGTAGCGCTCGGGATCCTTCACATAATAGCCGAACACGGTAGCACCGCCAACGGTATTAACGTCGTTCACCGCGCGCTGAAGAAGTTCACGCAATCCCTGGCCGTAAAAGATGTTGTCCCCCAGGACCAGGCAGACAGGATCAGAGCCGATGAACTCTTCACCGATCCGGAACGCCTCGGCAAGGCCATTCGGCTTCTGCTGCTCCGCGTAGGAAAACCTTAGTCCCAGGTCGCTTCCATCCCGGAACACGTCCCGGAAGCGCGGCAAGTCAAGCGGAGTGGAAATGATCAGGATGTCACGGATGCCGGCAAGCATTAAGACCGACAAGGGATAATAGATCATGGGCTTGTCGTAAACCGGGAGAAGCTGCTTGCAGACGCCTCGGGTGATAGGGTATAAGCGTGTGCCGCTCCCGCCTGCAAGGATGATCCCTTTCATCAAGCCCTGCCCCCTTTGCGGTCATGGATCCGTTGTTTGAGCTCGGTAGGTGTGACGGTGGCCGTTCCCACTACTGCCACAACGATGCCGGCAGCGAAATTGGAAAGACGGGCCGCGTCTATCGTGGAAGCTCCCGCGGCCATGGCAAGGGTGAGCGTGCTGATGACCGTATCCCCTGCGCCGGTCACGTCAAAAACGTCCCGCGCTTCGGTCGGGATATGGATGACCCGGCCGCTTCGTTCGAAAAGGCTCATGCCATGCTCTCCGCGAGTGATCAGAACCGCCTCACAGGAAAGCTTCGCGAGAAGCCCCTTGCCTGCCCGCAGGAGACTCGCTTCGTCCTCGATATCGATGCGTGAACCGATGGACGCCTCCTTGGTGTTCGGCGTTAATATAGTCACGCCGCTGTAGATGCCGAAGTGGGACACCTTGGGGTCCACGGATACCACGATCTTCCTCCGCCGGGCCAGCTTGACGATGTCCCTGACAAGGTCACGGGTGACAACGCCCTTGCAGTAGTCGGAGATGACTATGGCATCCAGCCCTTCCGCAGCCTTTTCGGTTATATGGCTGAGGATCTGCCGATGAGCATCCCTGCCGATGCCCTGTTTGGTCTCACGGTCGAATCTCACCACCTGTTGATGGTGGGCAATCACCCGTGTCTTGATGGTCGTCGGCCGCTGGGTGTCAACGATCAGACCATCCGTGGCGATCCCCTTCTCCTTCATCATATGCTGGAGGCGCTTGCCCGCATCATCGTGTCCGATGACACCGCAGACGCCGACAATGCCTCCGAGAGACCAGATATTGTTCACCACATTGGCGGCAGCGCCCAAAAGCAGGGTCTCACGGGTTACATTGACCACCGGCACCGGCGCTTCAGGTGATATGCGGGACACATTGCCCCAGATATAATGATCAAGCATCACATCGCCGACGACCAATACCCGCGTTTTAGGAAACAGGTCAATGTACTTTGTCAAACGTTTTGCCTCTGCGAACATCGTCATCGCGCTGATCCCCCGGGTATCATTTCGGTCAGGGTCGCCACGATCGAACCGATCGTGATGGTGCTTTTCATCAGCACCGGGACCCTGCGGCTGTCATCGGTCAACCACATGAAAATCTCTCCCTTGTGCATGAAGACCCCCTCATACTTCGGATAGGTCCTCACTTTGATCGTATCGAACTCGCCCACAGGGGTCTTGATGCGCTCCCTCCCCAGGACCTGAATCTCCACTGCCCAGTTCTTACCGCTGTCATGAACGTCGAAGACAATGGTCTTGCCCGGCTCCAGGTCCTGACGGGACCGGAGATAGTAGAGCGATGAAAGCGCATCCTGAGTCTGTGCCGGGATATCAAGGACCTCCTGCACACCGTCAGCTCTATACGTCACTTTGTTCCGCTCCCGGTCAAAGTGCAGCTCGCGCTTCTTCTTTCGTTTCCCGTGGCTCTGATCAAGGAAATAACTCAAGCTCTGGCGGGTCCGGGGATCGAAGAGGCTCTGGACCGTATCACGCACCGGATAGACCGAATCCACCATGCCGATGGACCGGGCCGTGGAAACGATCCGGAGCAATTCCCTGCCGTCCGCTTTTTCCCGCCGAACCTCCATTACCGCGGTCCCTGCGCTGAACACCTTGGACCAGCTGATGGTATAGGTCAATTTTTCACCCGCCAATACAGGTTCGGGAACGCTCTGCGGGGATATTTCGGGTACTTGCTTCGATGCTCCCGAGCCTCCTGATACAAATGTCAGAAGCAGTGAGCAAGAGACCACAAGCAAGCCCATCTGTCGGGAAAACAAGAACAATTTCCGTGAGTTCATCGGGCTTCATAATAGGGGAAAGCTTGCTTTTTGTAAAGAACATTTTCTTTCCGCCGGAGGCGATATCGCCGAATTTGCCTTTCATGTTGCGCTTACCGGTGAATTGGAATATGATTCACCTTGGTGTGAAAATAACGACTTCTGACATGAAAATCATCCCCTACCGGAACATCCTGGTCATCAAACCCGGGGCGATCGGAGACCTGCTCCAGATGACTCCGGTTTTCCGCCTTCTGAAGCAGGCCTATCCAGACAGTCGCATCACGCTCATGGTCGGCTCCGCCGGCTCAGCAGATATTTTTTTGAACAATCCCAACATCACAGAAGTGATCATCTACGATAGAAAAGGACTTCACCGATCCCTCACGGGAATGCTCAGCCTCTGGAAAGACCTCCGATCGCGCAAGTTTGACCTCATACTGAACTTTCAGAGGAGCAATATCCGGACCTGGCTCCTTGCTGCGGCAGCATTGCCCTGCCGCATTCTTGTATACCACAAGGCTGAAAAGCGAACCATCCATGCTGTGGAAAACTATCTTGAGACCATTGCGCCGCTCGGTATAACTACGGACGATATTCACCTGGACTTTATCGTCCGACCGGAAGCGCTCAAGATCGCCAAAAGTCTGCTACACGACACAACAGCTGGCACCGGACCGATAGTCATTCTCAATCCCGGCGCATCCCATCCCGTCAACCGATGGCCCGCCCGCAAGTTCGCGGAACTGACCGATCTTGCAGTGTCGCGTCTGCAGGCCCGCATCGTTATCATTGGGGGACCTGGAGATGAGGAGCTTGCCGGGAAGATCGTAACCCTCTGCAAGTCTCATCCGCTCTCGCTCGCGGGGAAAACACCTCTTCCGGTGCTTGCCGCAGTACTCAAGCAGAGCGATATTCTGGTGAGTGGCGACACCGGCCCAATGCATCTCGCAACAGCCGTCGGCGCGCCGGTGATCGCGCTCTTTGGCGCCGCTGATCCCCTGCGCACCGGGCCTGTCGGTCTTCGTACGATGGTGCTGCAGGCCGGCACACCGTCCTGCATTCCCTGCCGCAGCCGGTCCTGCGGCAATTCTCGGCACCTTGCGTGCATGGAAAACATATCTGCTGAAGAGGTATGCGACAGTATCACGAGGATGCTCGGAAAGCCGTGATATACTCGGAATGGGGAATATGACGCACGTCATGGCCGGCCGTTGGGGACCGGGTTAGACTGGGCGTGTACTATAACTCCCTGTCGGAGAACATAAACATCCCCGAAGAAAGGCGGTTCACTATGGCAGATCCAACGGTAAATATGGACCTTTGTATCGGTTGCGGGCTGTGTGTCGAACTTTGTCCCAAAGTGTTCGAACTGAAGGATGACAAAGCCTGGGTCAAGGACCCGGCTGGCTGTGCATCATGCGATTGTCAGCAGGCCGTGGACAGCTGTCCGGTGCAAGCCATCACCCTGGAGTGATCTCGGTCCGCTTTCACCCTGCAGGGGAAGGACTTTCGCAGCCATGGTCCTTCCCTGCTTTTTCCTGATTCAGCAATCGATCAGATGCGAGGTGGATGAAATGAAAGGACGCGTCCTACGGTTTTCATCATTTTCTGCCATCATACTTGCAGCCTCTGTTGCCGCCTGTGCTGACAACTCAGCAGGCGCGAAGATTTTCCAGCGGGAAAAATGCATGGACTGCCACACCATGAAAGGCAGGGGCGGCGCCGTAGGGCCAAATCTCACGACCGTGGGAGCGAGGCGTAACAGCGCCTATATCCGGGAACAGATCAGGAATCCCTCATCTCAGAATCCGAACACGGCCATGCCGTCGTTCAAGGACCTGTCCGAGCAGGATATGGACAAACTTGTCGAGTATCTCTCGAATCGCAAGTGACCGCAAACAGCGGCAGTATGGCCATTTTCCGGCGATGATTTCCCTTGACAAGTTTGGATGTTTCGCCGATTATTCGTCCAGCCATCTGCACGCCGCTGTGGCGGAACTGGCAGACGCAAGGGACTTAAAATCCCTCGGGGGGCGACTCCCGTACCGGTTCGATCCCGGTCAGCGGCACCAATAATATCAAGCGGTTGTGATAAATTCTCACCCGCGCCCGGTTCGCCCGAACCGTCCACTTTGCCAGCACTTTGCACATTGGCACGCACAATCGGGGTTTTGGCCGCGATCCGCGCCTGTTCCTGCCGGTGAAGTTCCATCACCTTTTCCGAAGCGCTCTTCAGGTCTGCTTCGTTCACGATGTTGTAACGGTCGAACACTGATCGCGTCTTGTGCCCCGAGATTTTCATAGCCACTCTCTCGGGCACCCCTGCGCGAATCATGTTCCTGACCGCCGTCCTTCTCAAATCGTGAAACAGCTTACCGGTTAATCCGGCCTTCTCGCACGCTGTATCCCAGGAATCGTAGAAATGCCCCATTCTGAGCCCGCGAAGCGTGAATACATGCGGATGCTTCGGGATTTCCTCTCCGGCCCTGTTTTCTGCCTTCTCCGCGCTCCCCCATAGCCTGTAAATGGCCTGATAGAGTTCGCTGGCAAGGTAAATCACCCGCGCTTCGTCGTTCTTCGTGGTTCCTGCATCGAGCGTGATCTTGCCTTCCTTGAGATTGACCTTTTCCCAAGTAAGGGAAAGTATCTCTTGCTTCCGCATCCCGGTGTAGTACCCCATCATGAAAACCGGCTTCACGTAGTCCGGCAGTTCTTCCAGGAGCCGCCGGTATTCTTCATGCTCGAAATAGCCGGTCCTGACGTTGTTCTCTTTAAGGTGCGGTATGTATGGCCGGTTAATGACTTTCGGCGGGGTCTGTCGCGTTCCCAGGGAGTACATGCGTTTCAAGGCCGACAATTCCCGGTTGATCGTTGAATTTTCCGCTTTGGCTTCCTGCCGCTTTCGGATATAGACGTTGATCTTGTGCGTGGTGATCTCTGCTGCAGGTTGGCCCGCGAAGGACTTCTTGAGATGGTTTATGCTGCGCTGCGCCCGTGCGATCGATTTTTTCCCGTTCATCCGGTAATCTTCGATAACATCGGTTGCCAGTTCGTCAAACGTAACCTTGCCGATCCTCAGGCCGGGAAAGCGATGATCCACAACAGCGCCTTCCCGCGATTTCAGCATCTTCTGAGCTTCGCGGTAATCCGTGGTTTTCGTTGTTTCGCGGATAAGCTGGTTGTTCCAGTAATACCGCAGCGACCAATAAGGCGACTCTTTAACCGATCCATCGGCGGCCCTGTACTTCGACTTGAATAGCGTCCCCAATTCCGCCTCACCCCCTTGCCCGTGACGGTCTGCCCGCGTGAGGTTTCTGACCAATCCGCTTTTTCGTACACTCAAGGGCCAGGTGCAGAAAAGGCGGAATAGCTCTATAACCGCGCTCCCATCGGCTGATAGTAAGCGTGGTGACGCACAAGACTTTGGCAAGTTGACTTTGGCTATAGTTATTCTTCTTCCGCCATTTCTTGAGGTCCGCGGGCGTCATGGTTATATTATAGTCCGTTGGCTAGCAGGCCGTCAAGTTCAATTTCACGATGCTGCCCGCGTCTTGCTGTCGGCAATCCAGGTATTCAAATCCAAAATATCGAAGAGTATCCTTTTCCCGTCCTTGATGAATGGCAGCTTCCCCCTGTATCGCATTTCCCGCACAGCCCACAGGGACCGCCCGAGATATTGCGCCGCTTCCTTTTCGGAAAAGAGGCGCTTTGAAAGCTGCAAAGGGTCTGTGCATCCAACGTGATTCATTATCTCTACTCCGCATCCATTGACAGCGGCATGATTGCAGCTTCATCAAGTTCCGCGATTGACGGTGGCTGCCAGGGTGCCCGTCTGCCTGCCTTGCCTGTGTTCCCTTCTTTGTACTGCTCCCGGATATAGGCAAGATATCCTTTGATCCCCGCTTCCAGGTCAAAGCGGCCATGAGCAATAACGGGAATCACGCCATGTTTCGCAAGATAGAATATCTGCCCTTTCGTAAGCCCGAGATATTGCCCCAGGTCATCGGCATTGCAGGGAATCTCCGCCGGTGCCCGCCATGCTTCCAGGTGCTTCACGTAGCACAACAGAGATTCGACAAGGTTATAATCGCCCCTGCCGTCTTTTTTCAGCACGCCCTCTTTTGCAAGCTGCTGAATCCGGCGCGGGGTAAGATCAAGCATCTGCGAAATGGTATCAACGTTCACCGTGTCTTGCATTCTGAATATCCCTTTCTTTCGACGAAACGAATTGCCCGCTTTTCCCTGTTCAGCTATACAGATATCGCGGGTTTAATGATCCGCATGGGGTAGAGGTCTGGAAGGACCCATGAATTTTAAAGCGTGTCCATCGTGTAAGATTTTATTTTCCCCGCGCTTGATTCGTTCGTTGACATTGATTGAAGACCACACCCTTTAGGAAATCGGCACTTCCCTCATCACCTCACACAGCGATTAAACATATCCTTGCTGCCATCGCTTCACGACATTCACAATAGCCTTTGGATTGTCGTTCGCCAATTGCTCGAAGCTCCGTGCATCGACGGCGTTTATCGTGATATTGTTCACCGCTTGCCCCTCTCCCGGCCTCCAGCCCGTGCCGTACTTGGACTGCTCATAGTTGAAATAGCGATACTCGTTGTTGTCCCTTCCAACACCTGTGTAGTCCCGGACAGACCCGGACCCGCCGCTTGCATCTGCGCCGCCGCTCCCACCGCCGTTGAAGTTCTGTGCGCGGATCGCCGCAACCTTGGACATGCCGGCCGCCGTCGCAATTACAGACATAGTGGCACCCAGGGCCGGACCGCCAATCTTCGCGCCGAAAGCATAAGAGTCCTGAGCCGCCTTGAACGTGCTGATAAGCGTTTCGCTTATTGCCGCAGCTTTATAGAGCGTGAAATACTTCCGCGCATGGCTGCCGCCGAGCTGATAGAGCGTCTGGAAGGTCTGGCCAAGGCCGGTAGCCATATCCTGCGCGGCCTGAACTCGCAGCTTGTTTGTCTCTTGATCGTGGTTCAAGACCATTGTCTGCCGCTCCATCTCCCGGACCGCCAGGGTATCATAATAGTCCTGTTCGCTCGTAGCATTTGCCAGCTTATGTGCTGTCGCCGCATCGAAGTATTCAAGCTCTCCCTGGAAGATTTCCTGCATCGAATCGGAGCGCGCCTTGGAAAGAGAAACCAGTGCGCCCGAATATTGCTCCTGAAACCGGATATCATCCGAAAGCCGGACCTCGACAGCGCTTCGCTCTCCCGCTTTCCCGTCGGAAGTAAATTCCGTAAAGGTTTTTTCCCGGACTGCTGTTCCAAGCTGCTCCTGCATCAACCGGAGCTTCTTTTCTTCATACTGCAACTGCAGCTGAAGATTCTTATTTCGGCTCTTCCCGACCTCGATTGCCGCGCCCTCGATCACAACGAAATCCATTGACTGCCGCTTGATATCAAGGATCTTCTGCTCCTGCGCCAGGATGCCCGAGCCGAGCTTTTCCCTGTTTCGCGCGTGCTCGACGAGGTACAAATCATACTCTGCGCGCATTACAGATTGCGTCTTCTTGATTGTTTCATCGGCCTTGGTCAACCATTCACCGGCCGCTGTTGCTCCCATGATTGTTTCTTCCCGAAGTTTTTTCTTGGCTTCAATGGCCTTGCGCGTTTCTTCTTCAAGCCGCCTCTGCCGCTCCGTAATCATCCCGTAAACCCCATAGAGCGCCATCCCCGCAATCGCTACCCCGCCAAACGCCGCAGCCCCCAGGCCAAGCCTTGCAACCATGACCTCTACAGAATCCCCGAGCTTCCGGCTCATCTGAAACGGAACACCCCATGACTGCGCCATGTTTTCTGCGGCTTCACCCATACCCCAGAAGCCGATCTTTGTAGCCCGCGCGGTATTGTCAACGGACGCGCCTAGGTTCTCGATGTTTTTATACTCAGCGTCCTAAATGATTGCGCATAGACGACGAAGCGTATTATTTGGCTTGCGCCATGTTTCAAATTGCTTCGACACAGCTTGGATAAGTTCTTCTATCTCCGCAAAGTAGCGGTTATGCGTACAGAGAGTTCGAGTCAGTTTCCATACGCGCTCTGCGGTGTTCAGCTCAGGGCTGTACGGCGGCAGAAAAACGAGTTTCAGCATATGTCGGTGCTTTCGCAACCAGGGCTTTAAAAGTTTGGCATGATGCCAGCGAGCATTATCCAGCACGACGACAACTTTCCGGCCTTGCCGACGATGACGTATCAACTTTTGCAAGAACGAGAGAAATGTCTTGGCGTCAAACTTCTTCTCATGGTTTGTGACCAGGTATCCATCACTGCTGCGGACAGCTCCGAAGACCCCAATGCTCTTTCGGGTAGGTGCGTGCAGGACAATGGGATCGGTCTCTTCAGGTGGTATCCACATAGTACATCGTGACCCATGCTGTTGGAAGTGGCATTCATCTTCAAACCAGAGATCAACATCTTTTCTATGCGCCAGACGCCGCAGTTTTTTTAAACTTTTGCTGTGCCACAGGATCGGCTTGCGCAATAACGGGGCGAGGTTTTCTCCGGCGGAATCCCAATTGATGAAACAACCGCTGGCATTGTCGAACTCCGATGCTTACCCCGAACTGTTGGGATAAATGATGGCTCAGAAGCTTTCCATCCCACAGGTTCTGAGAGTAGCCTAAGTCTCGCGGAGAGCGACGCAGATCACGCCCGACACGCTTTTGAATGCCAGAATCCAAGGCCGTTGGTCGTCCTGGCCGTTGGACCTCTTGCAGACCGGCAAAACCGCTCTGCTCAAAACGATGGACCCAGTACTGTACAGTTCGCGGACTGTGACCGAAAAGCTTTGCCACCTCCGTGCTGCTGTAGCCGGAGCTTACCAAAAGGATTCCGTGAAGCTTATGATCGTATCGAGACTCATCGGATCGCAGAATTTCTTGTTGTACCGAAATCCGCATGATGTCCGCATCTTTAATTTCAAGTTTGCGCATAACACACCTCCCTCTCCAGGGATTATAACAGGTTAGTATCTTATGCGCAATTATTTATGACGCTATGTATAG
>Ga0224495_10000114_pt1 | contig 61517 bp, 54 predicted proteins | sample SF_Jul11_sed_USG_FD_168128 | JGI IMG/M metagenome (GOLD analysis project Ga0224495, IMG submission 168128) | Sediment microbial communities from San Francisco Bay, California, United States - SF_Jul11_sed_USGS_4_1 | ecosystem: Environmental > Aquatic > Marine > Sediment | place: USA: California...
GCATACAAAATATCATTGTTGATGTTGCCATAACCAACCTGCCAGCTATCCGCCTATATGAAAAATATTCATTTTATAAAATACATATCCGTAAAAAATATTATGATAATCTTGTTGATGCCATTGTAATGCAAAAGGAAGTTTAAAATTTTATATTATCCTTTTCAAATGCACTTTTTTTTACTAACTGGTATTTAATTTATAATGATAAAACATACATTTAATTCAAACTGCATATACTTGCTTTTTTTACTCACAATACATTGTACAACTACCGCGGTTCAAAAACGTGATCATGCTGATAATATTCAAGCGGATACAACATCAACCCTCGCCAGGCACACGATAAAAGGTCCTTTAAATTTAAACGTATTATCTTCTGAAAATGGCATCAGCGAACAAATGGATATAAACAATTATCGTATTTCCATTCCTGTTGCTACAAAATATCCTGTAGAATGTTTTTTAAACGAAGGAAATTTGTCGCCTTTTTATAAAGAAAGCGCCTTCTTTGAAAAAACTAAAAATAATAAAAATCTTAAGCCGACTTCAGTTAAAAATATCTCCGGAGGAGTTTTAAATCACCTCCCATACATATACCTTGAAAAAGCATATCTTACAGACGAGAACGAATACGTAAATGTAAAACTGATAACTTTATCATCTAAAAATTTTATGCTGACCTGCCAATATAACGAAGCAGATAATCAAAAAACTTTTTTACAGGTTATCGAATCACTTACAGCAACAAACGCTATTCAAAAACACTTCAACCAATTTCCCCATATTAAATCAAGGCATATAAATGAAGTTTTCATCAATGAACAGTTTTCCGGAATAATGGAAAACATTGTATTTGAAACTGAAGAAAATACTTTGTCTTATTATTCTATGACCGATATGCTGACTCCAATAAATACAATTGATTTAATTAATAGTAAATCCATTGAAGAAGTACAGATAAATAACAAAACAGGAGCCGTAACTTCAGGTAAATACTATTCCTATAAAAACAACGAAGAAGAATATCAGATCAGTTTAGAAAGAAATAACTTAAATGCATACGTAGTTACAGGAACCCTGGATGGTAAAAAAATTGAAAAAACTATTATTACAAAATCAAACATCATGTATTTAGAATTTATTGCAAACGAAATAATATCAAATCCCCAAATTATAAAAGACAATAGTCTGGACTTTAATGAATTTCTGGCTAACGACCCTTTTCAAACATACAAATCAAAAATCATCATTAATTCTTATACCCCTGAAATTGTAAAACTGATGTATTCGTCTAATAATTTAAAAATGGACATGAAAATAGATATTCACGGTATTTCTCATGTACATATAAATAATGATGGTGCAATGATTAAAATAAACCGAATTTACTCAAAATGAAAACCAGATTGAAATCGTAAATTAACAAAATTATGACAACTTTAATTAGATACATTCTCTAAAAAAGGTTAAATTATATTGTAACATTTTTTTACTAATAATATTATCAAATAGTTTGTCTGTTTAATTTGTTGTGGCGCTAACTCACAAATTAAATTTAAAAGCGCCAATCAGCGATATTGAAAAAGATAATCTAAATATTAAATGTAAATTTATTCAGACAAAACATAGTTATACAATAAAAAGCAGGAGAGACAATGGAAACAATACAAAATTACATGACAACAGAACATAAAAGCTGTGATAGTACGTACGCGCACTTTGAAGAATCAATTTTAGACGACGACCTGAATGGGACAAAAGAATATGGAAAAAAATTTTCAGATGAAATGGGAATACATCTTAAAAGAGAAGAAGAAGTATTATTCCCTGCTTTTGAAGAAGTTTCCGGAGGTCAAATGGGGCCAACCCAGGTAATGCGAATGGAGCATACCCAAATACGAGAAATGCTGAAAAAAATTGAAGAACTTGCCAATTCAGGTATTACAAAAGAATCCAAAAAAAAATTAATCGGACTCCTTGAGACACTGATGATTTTAATGCAGCAGCATAATATGAAAGAAGAGCAAATATTATATCCAATGGCCGACAGAGCGCTACAGGCAAATTGCGAAAATATCATTACTTCCATGAAGCAAATACAGCATGTTTAAATATCAGCGGTAAATCATCATGGACATGTCAGGATTGTCACTAGACCAGGCTCCGCCATACAATAGTGTACAACGATTTTTTATCACAGCTCCAATTTTTTCAATGCTGGTATCTCTAGTTATTGCATTTAACGGCGAGCATATATTTTTTTCGTTTATAAACATCCGGCTTATAGGCATAATTCACTGGATGACGCTGGGTTTTATAACGATGAGTATGATGGGAGCCGTGATGCAAATGCTTCCGGTATTAGCCGGCGTAAAAATAAAAAATCCTGTATTTTTTTCAACCGTCATTCACAGCTCGTTGTCAGTCGGCGCATTACTGTTTGGAGCTTCATATATATTTCAAATGAAGCAATGGCTGATCTTCGCAGGAATATTAATTACAATTTCGATGTCGCTGTTCTCAGTGCAAATTTTATATCGATTAGCAATATTAAAAAACAAATCTCATACAATAAGCGCCATGCAGATGTCCATCGCATCGTTGACGGTAGTTTTATGTTTGGGCTTCTATATGTTGCTTTGGCATTTAAATGTAATTAAAGGCGCCGGCATTGATATCCACTCGGTACATTACTTCTGGGCATTTACCGGCTGGGTCGGAATACTCATCATGGGAGTTTCGTTTCAAGTTATCCCCATGTTTTACGTATCGCCGGAATACCCGCAGCTATTTCGTAAAAATGTTCCAGCGTTAATTTTCATCTTGCTGATCTTATATGCCATAATGACATTTTTACCATTATTTGAAATTAACGATCTTTTTTTAATTAATGAAAATGTATACATTCGAAAAGCAATCCGCATAACGATTTATTTTTTATTTGCCTTGTTTTCTATAATTACAATTAAACAGATACAACGAAGAAAGAGAAAACTTCCCGATCCGGCATTATTGTTTTGGTACACTTCCATGATTGTACTCTTTCTTTCAACAACCCTGGCAACAACGGCAGAATTTTATCGAGGCGGTTACTTTATAAAAATAATATTACTTACAGGAATTACTTTTTTATTTGGATTTATATTTTCAGTCATCAATGGAATGTTGTATAAAATAGTTCCATTTTTATCCTGGTTTCACCTTGCCAGCAAAGGAATTTTTGACGTACCCACCATGAAAGACATGCTAGATGATGTCAGAATAAAAATTCAATTTATTTTTCATTTATTATTTTTATTAAGCCTGCCGTATTATTTATTTTATCCGCACGCGGGACATCTTGTTTCAGGAACCTTATTGTTTATTTCGTCTTTTTTACTATGGTTAAATTTATACACCGTGATACGCAAATACTCCAGGATAAATAATAAATATCTTTTAAACAAAGCAAAACCCGCTGCGACTTAATCAGGTCTTAAAAAAGGGCTTTGCGCGCCCTTTCGGCCAAGCCATGGTCTTGGCCTTACCCCCGCAAAATTTCGTTTTGGAAAAAGCTTTACAAACGAGTTATGAAATTACAAACATCGACTCTAGTATGAAAAGTAACCATTTTACAATTGTTTCAGAATCCAGCTATTTAGAAATTTTAAAATCAAAATTTATAATGAATACCGTCATTGATATTAAAATGCATCTTGAAAATATTTCTGAACCTGCGGCACAAAATGAAAATTTTTTACTGATTTTAAAAGAAACTACCTTAAATGAAAATCTCGATGCGCTCATTCCGTGGTTTGAAAAAATCATTGAAAACGTTGTCAGTCTGATGATTATCTCTGAAGTACCAAAAGATAAAAAACTATTTGATTCAAGAATCCATGATTATATCTCGTTTGTAATTCCTGAAAATATTTCAACCGGATTATTTTATACTGTGGTTGATAACGCCTATCATGCCATGTATATTTTTGTAAACAGTATTCAACTAAATAACGAGCTGACCAATGTTTATCAGGATTTACGCAGTGTAACTAAAGTTGGCCAAGCCCTGTTAACCGAAAAAGATTTTGACACCCTTTTAACTTTAATTTTAACTCAGGCAAAAGAAATAGTAAACGCCGACGGCGGTTCAATATACATTGTCGAACCATCTGAAATAAAGGGGCAAAAACCCACAAAATTAAGATTTAAAAAATCAGCCTTGCATCTTACAGCCGACGAATTTTTACTTGATATTGATAAAAATTCCATAGCAGGGTACGTTGCCCTGATTGGTCATCATTTAAGAATCGATGATGTTTATAAATTATCAGGAAAAGAAGAATATCGTTTTAATCCTGATTACGATAAAAATTTTAATTATCACACAAAATCAATGATGTTGATACCCATGAAAAATCATCACGATGAAGTGATCGGGGTCATCCAACTTATCAATAAAAAACTCGATAAAAACAGACCGCTTACAGTTGAAGACATGAAGGGTAAATGGGTAATTCCTTTTACTGATAAATGTTATCAAATCATCAGCGCTCTTGCCGGGCAGGCTGGCGTGGCCATTGAAAATAATATTTTAATGGGAGATATTCGTAACTTATTTGAAGGATTTGTAAAAGCATCCGTAAAAGCCATCGAACAGAGAGATCCGACAACGAGCGGTCATTCAGCCCGAGTAGCTGATTATGCTGAAAGTATGGCAAAAGCATTAGACCGTGAAAGTTCAGGTCTTTTTTCATCTACCAGGTTTACCCCAGATCAACTCAGAGAATTACGTTATGCGGCGCTATTGCACGACTTTGGAAAAGTTGGGGTACGCGAAAAAGTTCTGGTAAAGGCAAAAAAACTTTACCCTATGGAATTGGATCTGATTGAATGGAGATTTCGGTATATACGAAAAACGCTTGAAAAAGAACTTATAGAAAAAAAATTCAATATTCTAAAAAATCATGGCAGTGATATTTTAAAAAAAGAAGAAAAATCTCTTGATGATGAATTCCATAAAAACCTAGACCGTTTAAATGCAATGTTTGAAGCTGTCACCAAGGCCAATGAACCCAGCGTTCTTGAAGAGGGAGATTTTAAAACTCTAGAAACATTAACCAATAAAATGGTGATGCTTGAAAATGGTATTCATGTTCCTTTTCTTGAAAGAAATGAATTTTTAAGTTTATCAATTAAAAAAGGAACACTTGATGCAAATGAAAGACTTGAAATTGAATCTCATGTAACACATACCTATCAATTTTTAAATCAAATTCCATGGACACACGATCTTGCGCATGTTCCTGAAATAGCACACGGACATCACGAAAAACTAGATGGTACAGGATATCCGCTTGGAATAAATGCGCCAAAAATTAACGTTCAAACCAGAATCATGACCATTGCTGATATTTTTGACGCCTTGACGGCATGGGATCGACCCTATAAAAAAGCTGTACCATTTGAACATGCCCTGAATATTTTAAACGATGAAGCAAAAAATAATAAAGTCGATTCTGATATTTTAAAAATTTTTATTTCTGCCGAAATCTATAAGAAGTTTCAGTCGTCCCTTATTTTTTAATTTACAAAAATAATTTTTCGGGCATAGAGCGCGATATTTTATGTAATCAAATATTCCGTACTTTTCTCATATTGTTGACGGGAAGTTGCTTTAAGATTAAACTTTAAGTATACATGATGGATCAAATAATACATTAAATTTAACGAAGGTAGTTCATAAATTAATTATATCGAGTCAATCGTGTATAAGGAGATTTATATGGCTATTGTACATTGGGATCCATTCCGTGAAATGGAAGATTTGTTGGACAAATATTCAAGAACGCCGATTAAATCACTACTACGCAAGCGTGACGATGGTTTATTATCAAGCGACTGGATGCCAACAATGGATATTAAAGAAAACAAGGATTCTTATTTAATTAAGGCAGAGTTGCCAGGAGTTGAAAAAGAAAATGTTAATATTTCTATTGAAGATGGCGTGTTAACGATCAAAGGCGAGAAGAAAACCGAAAAAGAAGAAAAAGACGACAAGACTCATCGAGTGGAATGTTCTTACGGTTCTTTTTTTAGAAGTTTTACATTGCCAAGAGAAGTAAAGTCTGATCAGATTGAGGCCTCTTATAAAGACGGAATTTTAAAACTGAAAATTCCAAAATCTGAAGAATCTAAACCAAAACAAATAGAAGTAAAAATTAAATAGTGAAAACTTGTGCGCATTAAGACAAAGAAAACGATTGTCTTAATGCGCCAATAAGTTCTGTTGGCGTTAAAAAATCTTTTTTATTATAATTTTTAGCGACAATATTTTGAGCTGCATTTAAATATACATTTAAAGCCGATTCAATACCTTGAAATGAATTATACCTGCATAACATATTTGCAATGACCCCGCATAATACATCACCGGTTCCTCCGGTTGATAATTCATAATGTTTTGAATTAATGTATACTTCTTCTTGAGTGGTCTCCATGGTATTTGTTGAATGACCTTGCTTTAAAACCAGAATACCGCCAGGACCTTTTAAATAAACATGGGCATTATATCTTTTACTGATTTCAAGAGCTGCCAGACGAACATTGGTTATTTTTTTGCCAAGGAGCTTTTCCGCTTCTGCAAAATGAGGAGTTAGCATCAAATTATTCAGCAAATGCTTTTTAAAATAATTTTCAAAGTCGTTTAATTGTCCCAGGCCTGAACCGTCAATAATAACAGTGCCGTCTTTAAAAGATAAAAGTTGTCTCCAGAAATCTTCTGAAAGAGTTTCTTTAAGTCCAACCCCGATTACTGCTATATTTTGTTTATTACTCTTTAAACTTTCCAAAAAAATCTTTTCCAGCGAGACCGTATCGTCAAAAGTCTGAATCATCAATTCTGGAGTATCCAAAAGACTTTTTTTCATTGAATTAGAAAGAGAATAAATTTTTGCCAAGCCTCCCCCAAGCGATAAAAATGCCTGTGCCGCCATCAGAGCCGCACCTTCCATTCCGACACTTCCACCCAGGATAGTAATAACACCACTATCGTATTTATGACTTCCTGATTTTCTCAAAGACGGAATTTCTGAAAACTTTAAAATCCGTCTGTTATAGTTTTCATTTTTTAAAATACTTTGCGGATCTTTTCCAAAATCATACGGAAAAAATCCAATGGGGATAGCGATCAATTCTCCGCAGCTTAAAATACCAGGCTCCAGCAATTGTCCTATTTTATACGATCCAAAAGAATAAGTATAATGGGCCTGAAATACTGAATGAGTAAAAAAGTCACCATTTGCATAAACTCCTGAAGGAATATCAATCGCTATTCGAATGACATCATTTATCGCATTGACTTGTTTAAAAATATCCTGGATTAATTCAGAAGGAGCTTTGTTTAAACCTATACCAAATACGGCATCAACAATTAAATCTCCATTATTAAATGAGTTGATGTTTAGATTGGTTTCTAATAATTGCTTAATGACGACTCGTTCTCTAAGTTCATGTGCGCTGCAAAGTTTAAAAAAATAATCAGAATCCGGTGTTGCCGGTAAAGATAACTGCCATATTGTAACTTTTTTATTCGTTGATGATAAAATATGCCATGCCAAAACATATCCATCTCCGCCATTGTTGCCCGATCCGGCAAATATGTGTATATGGTTTGAATTTATAAACCAGGATTTTCGCGTCATCGAAATAAACAACGCATAACCCGCCCAACCCATAAGCAGACGTGATTCTATATTTTTTTCAACAATTGAATATTGATCCCACCTGGCTGCCTCTATTCCGTCAAGAACAGGAAATTCAAAAAGTGAAGGTAATTGTACTTCATCAATATAATCACCTTTTATCCGACGAATATTTTTATTTTTTATTTCCACTTGATAACTTGAAGATTATTACTCTGAACTTTCAGACTATAGAAATCTCCTGCGAGAGTAGCATACGTCGACCTCCAGCTATTACGTCTTCCCGGTAAATCAATCTGAAGAAACTTAACAAGATCTCCGTCAGTATCATATACAGCTAGTTTAAATCTATCGAGTTTTGCAGTTTTCCAGATTAATATATTCGAACCATGAGGGATGTAAGGATAATCCTCCGGGTCATTCATATTCTCAAAAATAGTGTTTAATTTTTTATTTTTTATATTCTTTGTCTTGTATATTCTACGTTGAAAAATATAAACAGAATCATTATCAGCTTTTTTTTCAGGAAGTTTATCAATCCTCCCGATCAATAATATTTTGTCATCGTTGTAAAAAGGATACATTTCTTCACACTGTGTTATCGAATTATCTTCCACCTTTTGTCCGCTAAACAATGCTTCTTCACATTCCATCTGGCTCATAGAATATACCAGAATACCGTCTTTATATTTATCAAGAACCAGTTGCTCAATGCTTTTGTATAATATCCATAAGTTATTATCATCGTCAGTATCCATCCATAAAATGGTTTCAAAGGGACGATCCATTTTACCTTGACGTCCAATGATCTGCAAAAAGTTACCTTTAACATCAAAATGGAGAATTTTATAGTAACCTTCTGATTCCAAACCGTCACTTTTATTCTCTTTTTTGGCGGCATCTTCTGTTGAAATATAATTGATAACATAAAAATCATCATCTTTACCTGCGGCAAGCGCTCCGGGAATATTTAAATGCTTTGAATACATTCTTTGAACAATTTCTTTTTTTACTGATTTGTCATCAACAGGTACGTTTTTTTTGGCATCCTCTGAAACAATAATCGTTTTTAGTTTGTTATTTTTAAATATTTTTATCTGTTTATTCGACGATTCCGATACAATTAACCAGTCATCTAAAACAGCCAGTCTTCCAGGAATCTCATAATACAAGCCTTTCTGTTCAGGAAAATCTAGATGTTCGGCCTTCTTGTCAATTGGTATACTGAATAATTCATTAGAATTTAATTTCTCAACTTTGAAACGTGCGCAAGCGTTTATCGATAGTATAGCCAGCAAAAAAATTATTTTTTTATTCATTTGTTTTTACCTTTGTTTTTATAACGTAAAAATAACCGAGAAGTAAATTGAAAACCATTATCATAATCATTTAAAAAAGAAAATATATAGTTAAAAACCTTGTCGCGGATTGTTTCATGCGTCAAGATTTCATGACGCGTTGAGATCTCTTCATTTATTTTAAAAATAAAAGCCTGCTTTTCTACTGATTTTACTTTTCGCAATATATAGTGAGCATTTTCAACGTCAATTGTTTTGTCATTAGACGCATGAATGATACAAATCGGAACGGTAATGTATTTTAAATATTTTTTTATTTTAACAACGTTTGTTCTAAACGAATGAAGAGGTGCAACAACATATGCCTCATTGTATGTTACGGTAGGATTAATGATATCTGATGAAACAAGATCCCTGCGTTTTGTAACTGGTCCGAGAAAAAATCTGGCAATGCCAGAAAATATAAGCCTCCAGTCTCTAACAACAAGCGCACCATTTATAACTCCATTTAATACTACGGGAGTAGAAATCAATATTAATGCTGAAGGCGGCATTTCTACTCTATACTGAACCGCCAGACGCAAAGAAAGATTCCCGCCAAGAGAAAACCCGATTATAAAAAATTTCTTATAGTTCATTCGTTCTTTAATATATACTCTACGTACAGCTTCATACCAGTGCTCATACCTTGTTTTGGCAAGCTGTTTAATCGATGTGCCATGACCTGGCAAAAGTGGGGCAAAAACAGAATGCCCTGATTCGTGCAATTGTTTACCAAGGTTCTTGAGAGTAAAAGGAGTGGACTCATAACCATGTACCAATAAAAATGCAGTGTCACTCGCACCTCGAAAAAAAAAAGGATCAGCACCCCTTAGCATATCTTCACGGGCTGGAAGATCCTGATATTCAAGTGGATCAATTTTTTCCGGAAGGCTATACCAGCCAAAGTAGTAAATTACCGCAGCAAGAAGAATTATAACTATAAAAAAATTCATTTTAGATCATTTCTTAAATCTAACTTTTGGCAAGTTTCTCTAAAAGCAATTTATTTACAATCGGCGGATTGGCTTTACCTTTTGATTTTGCCATGACCTGACCAATCATAAATCCAAGAGCGCGGTCTTTACCCTGCTTAAATGACTCAATCGATTCAGGATTTTCAGCAAGTACTTCATCGACAAGCTTTTCAATTGAACTTTGATCGACAATTTGAACCAGTCCTTTTTCTTCTATTATTTTTCCAGGTTTCTTTTTAGTTTCAACCATTTCCTGAAATACCGTTTTTGCAATTTTACCCGAGATGCGCCCAGACTCAATTTCATTAATCAATTCGGCAAGATCAATAGCAGGAAAAAGATCGTCAAGTCCGCAAAACTTCTCGCGGGTGATTGCCATCATCTCGGCCATAACCCAGTTTGAAGCTTTTTTAGGCGGAGCGCCTGCCTTGACAACATTTTCAAAATACTCGGCAGACTTTTTATCCGCGGTTAAAACTCCTGCGTCATATTCTGGAATTTGAAATTCTTTTATATACCTGTTTTTTTTATGATGAGCCAGTTCAGGCATTTTAGACTTTAGGTTTTGAATTATTTCGTCAGTTAAAATAACATCGACAAGGTCTGGATCTGGAAAATACCGGTAATCGTGAGCTTCTTCTTTAGACCTCATCGATACCGTTTTAGAAGAAAGAGCGTTCCAAAGTCGAGTTTCTTGAACAATTTTCTGGTTTTCTTCAAGCAATTCTGTTTGACGCTCAATTTCATATTCAATGGCAGCTTTAACAGCCTTAAAGGAATTGAGATTTTTAATTTCTGCTCTTGTCCCAAGTTTTGACTGATTTTCCGGTCGAATAGATACGTTGGCGTCAACTCTCAGTGACCCCTGTTCCATATTACAATCAGAAACCTCTATATACTCCATAATGCTCTTTAATTTATCTAAATACAAAACCGCTTCATCAGCATTATCAATTTCGGGTTCTGAAACAATTTCAAGCAATGGCGTACCGGCACGATTTAAATCAACATAACTTTCTGCAATACCCGGGTTTTCAGAATGCATCAGTTTTCCAGCATCTTCTTCCATATGTATTCGTGTAACGCCAATTGTTTTTGCGGTTCCATCTGCCTTATGAATTTCAATTTCACCGGCTGTACAATACGGCTCGTTAAATTGAGAAATTTGATAGGCCTTCGGCAAATCAGGATAAAAATAATTTTTTCTATCAAAACGGCTTATGTTATGGATTTGAGCATTTATTGCCAATGCAGCCTGAACGGCACGCGTCACAACGCCTTCATTTAAAACAGGTAAAGCCCCCGGTAAACCAAGACAAACCGGGCATGTATTTGAATTTGGTTGATCGCCAAACGATGTTCGACAGGCACAAAAAATTTTTGTCTGGGTATTCAATTGTAAATGAACTTCCAGACCAATCGTAGGAATATATCGCATACACCACCCTTTATCAAATAAATAGCCCGTCAAGTTTATGATGAAATGAAATCATAAACTAAAAAATAATTTGTCAGCTTGTCTGAAATTGCTTTTTATACCATTATGAGCGATACTGAGAATTTTAGCGATAATGATGAGTCCAAAAATGATATCAATACTGAAGAAGAAGATGCAATTTTATTTAGTAGAAACATTCAAATTGAACTTGAAAAGGAAAAAAGTCAAAATCCATACTCTGCAATATCTTATGAACCTGAAAACCTAATGAAGTTTGAAGATATAAAGAAACTCGACGAAAAATATATTTTAAACACATACGCTAGAATGCCCGTAGCCTTTGCTTATGGCTCAGGCGAATTTTTATATGACGAAAAAGGTCATGAATACATTGATTTTTTAAGCGGTATTGCGGTGACGGCTATGGGTCATGCTCATGCTGACTTAATTGCAGCTCTCGAACGACAGGCCGATTTATTGTGGCACACCTCAAATCTTTTTTATAATCAGCAGCAAGCCTTACTGGCAAGAGCCCTGATTGAAATCAGTTTTCCTGGAAAAGTGTTTTTTTGCAACTCCGGAACTGAAGCAAACGAAGCTGCATTGAAACTTATGTTAGCATACGGCCAAAAATACGGAAAAGAAAAAATCATCGCACTTAGAAACGGTTTTCATGGTAGAACCTTCGGAGCCATGTCTTTAACTGGTCAGAAAAAAATCCAGGACGGATTTGGTCCTTTGCTGGATAACATTTCATACATCGACCCCAATGACATTCATGCGCTTGATCAGGAATTCAGCGAGGATGTGGCCGGAATTATAATGGAACCCATTTTAGGCGAAGGAGGCGTTTACCCGCTTACGTCTGAATTCATTACGCGGGCAAGAGATCTCTGTGATCAAAATGACTCACTACTGGTTCTTGATGAAGTTCAAACGGGAATGGGCAGAACCGGTAATTATTTTGCCTACCAGGAATTTGAAATTATACCGGATGTCATGACACTTGCCAAAGGTCTTGGCGGAGGGTTCCCCATTGGCGCAATGATCGTTGCAGATCGTTTTGCTGATGTTTTTCAATCCGGCATGCACGGTTCAACCTTTGGCGGAAACCATTTGGCAACCGCAGTTGGGTATGAAGTCATCCGTTTAATAGAAGTCAACAAGGTACTTGAAAATGTAAATAACATGAGCGCATATTTAGCCGGTTATCTGGAAAACCTCCGTTCCGCGTATCCCGATAAAATTGCACAGATTCGAGGCAAAGGACTGCTTCAGGGAATTGTTTTACATGAAGGCCGAGCCGCAAGACCCATTGTTCAAAAAGCCCTTGAAAAACATCTGGTAATCGGACGTTCCAGTGAAAATGTTTTACGATTAGCGCCGCCTTTAATCGTTCGACCCCGGACCATTGATCGTGCAATGGAAAAACTTGAAGAAGTGATCAAAGAATTGTAATCAAAGGCCTGCAACTGTGGCATCTACCCTTGTATGTTTATGAAGTAGATTAAGCCAAGATTTTAAATATCGATTATTGATTCGTTTATTTACTACATTAAAATAAAATATGTAAAATTTTTTTTCACAAAATAAAAATGTGTAAAATAATATTTAAATTTACCGAAATAGATAGTAGTGGATCTAACAATTAAAATATGGAAAAAAGATGCTGATTATGTGGCTGGATGTCCTGAGCTGGATATCTACACGTATGGTGTTGACCGGCAACAAGCTCGAGAACGGTTAATTAAGGTTATTTTATTTTATGGTGAAACAGCATCAGACATGGGTTATAAAATAGACCCTGGCGAATTGATCGGTCGACTTGACATACCTTTTACATGGCGATCTGAAAGTTATGTAAACTAATTCCATTTACATTTCATTATTAAAGTTTAAGTTTTTCATTATCCGATATATAAATAATTTGTATAGCGGTAGAATAATCAGTGAAAAAAACAGAATGTCTATTATTAGAATTTTCTATATAAAAAGTATTAAAAATATCTGTTAAATTAACACACTCATGGTTTACAGGCTATCCGAGAATAAATAAATGGTTATTTTATAATTTTTTGCTATTATAGATATAATTTATCAATATTTAAAAAAAATATCCTTATTAATGACGTCTCGATTTAACAATATTGTTTATCAGATTGTGAGTACATAATATATTTATATGATATGAATTAAAATTTTTTTTTGAGATCAATATTAAATAAGGTTCACGCATTTAACCGGATAATTAACATTAAATTGATATTCGGTTAATCATTTTCAGGGGGACAGAGTGGAGCTAGAACAATTACCGGAAATTCAAAGAATTGTAAATATCGGCAAAGCAAACGGCGAGATTACATACGACGAAATAAACGACATACTTCCTGAAAAATTAATAAACTCAGACAAAATCGATGATGTTTTTATTTTATTAAACCAATATGGTATTGAAATCGTAGAAGAATACGATAAAAAATCTCTTAAACAAGGTACTCTGGCAGCAGGCGAAAGTAAACCTGGAGTATCATCGATTCTTGGGGAAAAAAAAGTACCAAAAGTACTCTACGAAAAACTAAAAGCGCTTGGATATGAACTTTCCGACGAAGAAGTAAAAAATACAACTGTTCAAGACCTGGCTATTGTAATGATGAAAAAAGGCTATAGCCTTGATATTTTAACTCAGCTTTTAAATAAACCTGAATACCGTCCTGATTTAAAAAACAAGAAAAAAACATCTTCATCATCATCTGCCGAGCCGGATGACCCAATGCGTTTGTATCTAAAAGAAATTGGTAAAATTTCTCTTATTTCAGCGGATAAAGAAGTTGAATTGGCCAAGCGAATAGAGGCTGGTGAAAATATCATTGAAGAAGCCGTTCAAAGATCATCATTATTAAGAAATTCTTTTTTACGATATTATTCAAAAGTTCAAAATAAAACCATGCGTATCACCGACATATGCAGGGCATCAAAAACCTATTATATCTCTCAAACCGAGCAGGCAGAATTACGTGATCTTTTTATTAAAGAAATGACCCCTGTTATTGATGTTGATAAAAAAATACAAAGTTTAAAATCCAAATTAAAAAGATACACCCATAAAAGTAAAAAACACCAGGAAATCTGGGCTGAGATATTAAAATTGGAAGATTCGGCTTCAAACCATGTTTTAAAAATCGGCATTTCACAAAAAGAATTGTTAAAACATGTGAACAAAATAAAAAGCATGGTTTTTCGAATTAAAGAAATCAAAAGACATTTTTTACGATTAAAAGAAAAATATGGTTATGATGTAAAAGCTATAAAAGGCTACAATCGTTACATTGAAAAAAATGAAGATCTTGACATTGTTGAAAAAGATCTTGGCTGCAGCATTGAAGATGTTAAAGATATTATAAAAGACATTCGAAACAATGAAAGAAAACTTCGAAGAATGGAACAGGAAGCCGGTTCGCCAACATTAATTGTTTTGTCATGGGGTGAAAAAATCAGCAGGGGGCAGCGAGAAATTGAAAATGCTAAAAAAGAATTGATCAATGCAAACCTGAGACTGGTTGTATCCATTGCAAAAAGATTTGCAAACCGTGGTATGCACTTTTATGACCTTATCCAGGAAGGTAATATTGGTTTAATGCGGGCAGTAGAAAAATTTGAATATAAAAAAGGTTATAAATTTTCAACCTATGCGACCTGGTGGATACGACAGGCAATCACACGAGCAATATCTGAACAAGCTAGAACCATTCGAATACCAAGTCATATGATTGAACAAATCAATAAAGTCAATCGTGAGATTAGAATATTTTTACAAGAAACCGGCCGCGAACCAAATGACGATGAAATTGCAGAACGACTTGGCTGGCCGGCGGTTAAAGTAAAGCAGGTTAAGAATGTTGCTAAAGACCCTGTTTCTCTGGAAACACCGGTAGGCGAAGATGAAGACTCAGAACTTGGAGATTTTATAGAAGATAAAAAAGCTGAAAGCCCGATGGCTGCCACAGCTCAAAGTATTTTAGCAGAACAAATTCAGCAGGTCTTGGCAACATTACCAGCAAGAGAACAAAAGGTCATTCGTATGCGTTTTGGTCTTGATGACGGTTACACCCACACTCTTGAAGAAGTTGGTTACGTTTTTAAGGTTACCAGAGAACGAATTCGTCAAATTGAAGCTAAAGCGCTTAGAAGATTACGCGCTCCAACGAGAATGCGTAAATTAAAAGACTTTCTTGATTCGTAATTCATTCAATTAACAATTCGTTAAAATAATTTAAGATAGCGTCTCAAAATTCATGGATGGGTTTTGGACGCTATCTAAGAAATAGAATATTTATTTCTTATCTAAAACAAGGTGTAAATAAATTCTACCCAGATATTTTTTATTTTCATCGTCTCGAATAAAGTAAATCATCATATACTTTCTGTAGTCTTCCTTTGCCAAAGGTACAAGTTTATGATTTAAGTTACGCGGTTCGAGCATTTTAATGTGTGAAATGGCATCTAACTCTTCTGAGAACTCTTTAGCAATTTTAAGAACGAGCGAATTCATCGCCGCTTCAACTAACTGTGAATGTGTAAATTCCATATCAAGGTGAGTTATAATATATGGTAAAAGTAAAAGCCTGGTAAATCCATCCATTCCAATGAACATTTCTCCAGATATCGTTCCGGTAAATGGTATACCGCTGCAAAATTCATAGCATAAACCTTCATTTGAAGTCTGTCCGTAACCCTCGCTAATAGCAGTCACATTCAGCCATTCAGTTATTATTTCAATAAATGATGATGATATGGTCAGTATAAAACGTTGATCAAGTTCAGGGTTATTCATATCACGGCTTTTTTGGATCAAAAGAAAATTTATTATTAAAATCTGAAGAATACGCTGAAAATGCGCTGTTAATCAATAAATAGTCAAGACGCTGCATAAAAGTGTCTGCATCTTCAAAGTTTGTAGGTCTTATAACGAAGCCGCCGTTTAATTTAGTTGTGTGTTTAAAATATTTATGCGTCAAGTTTTGAATGATTCCAGGAACCTTTTCCAGGTTTATTAAATCAACTTTCTCTCTGGTATCATTGAAACTATCTTTATTGATCACGCTTTTAACTTCATAAAGAAATGCAAACTTGGCTCGATCAAGTCTGGCTGAGACCAATGGCTTTAATTGTATTTTGTCAAGCTCAACAATAATATCCTGCGACCAGGAACGGGTGGTTTCCGGGCTTACCCTGTTTAAATCTGTTATTTCAAAAACCACTACCGCAAAATTTTGTGATGAACCAAGTTTTTCTTTCACTATAAAATAAAAGTAAGGGTAATTATAGAAATCAGTTTCAGAATCTGTCACGGCCTTATCATATACCCTTTGCATAAAAAGTGAATCTGAATATCGGGTACAAAGCGAAATTAGAGTATCCAGAGAATGTTGATCGATTTCAGATGCAAGTCCGGTAAATTGTAGCTTGATTAGACCAAACAAGAGATTTCGATAATGCAAAGGAATAAATAAAAGATTTTTATCGTGAGATAGTAAAGGTTCTCTCCATGTATTGTCTGATAAATTCAGTATTTCATTTGGAAGATTTTCTATTGCAGCGTCACCCTTGATACTTAAATTTCCGGTTTTTTCCATCACATGTTTCCATATTCCAGATTCACGACTGTAAAACGCTATTGTACTGGTTGAAAAATTTTTTTCAATTGTATCCAATAAAAGCAATATTTTATTAGAAAGAAATGTATTATCATTTGATATTTTGTAATTACCCGTACCCTTAGTTTCATGTTTTCTAGATACTTCATTTACAATATCTTTTTCAATTTTTTTACCAGGATCAAATAACAATACCATCAATATGATTAAAAGCATAAATGCATATACGATAGGAATCAATATTAATTTTGAATCATTTTCAAGCATGCTTTGAAAAAATTGTTGCAGGGAAATATTTTTTTTACTGATGACCCAAATCGAATATCCGCTGGTGAAAGGTAAGTGTAAATAAGCATATTCTTTAAGCTCTGTACTTTTATATGTTTTTAATATCGTTCCATAGTCATACCTGTTTACCCTTGATGGTTCATAAAGACTGCCAAGAAGTTTTGATTTTTGATTTAAAATAAGTATCACCGCTGTAGTATGTGACTCCCTGAAGATACTAGGTAATTTATCGATCATTTCATTTGTATTTTTTGAAAAAGTCCGGATCCGTTCAACTTGTTTTTTTATGGTTTCATCTTTGACATTTTTAAAGTTATGATAAAAATAATAAGGGAGGGCTATTCCCAAAAAAATCCATATGAACAATAAAATAGCGGCAAAAATCTTTTTCATCATTTATATTATCGGAAATTCACAAAAAAGCATGAGTCTTGCAGGCATAAGTTTCTATTAAAATAAACTGATTTGAAATTTGTTCGACAATTATGACATCGACATCAGAAAATTATATTCGTATGGGGTAAGCAGGTACCGTGTACCTGCTGAAGGGGCAGACTTGCCCCTGCTTAAAGATTTCCCAATAATAAATACAGGCGGCAGCTGCATTTGATAACAGTTGCAACCCAATTAATAATTCTTGTTTATATTTTCAGTACTTGACAGTAGATTTTAAATGAAAAAACCATCTGTATGGGATTTTCTATAATCTATAAATGGCAAGTTTACAATGTTAAACGTAAAATAGATAAACTAACACGCAAAATATTTTATAGTATATCTGCCAATAATGAAGATCCGCTAGAGTATGGTAATATACGTAGAGCAGACGACTGGTGTACTGTTAAAGAAGATATAATCCACTGGATAATTTTAGTGGATATAATCATCGGTAAGCCTGTTCAATACATCATTACATACTCTATACTTGAAAAAAAATATTACTGTTATGCCACCACAGATAAAAATAATTATTCAAGCGTTCTGCAGTTTGCAACAAGCGAAACAAAAGAACTTGAGTTTAGACTTACTGAGCTTGCCAATCATATTCCCAGCTTGCGAGAGCGCAGATTAAGGGAGTTTTTATTTAATGAATCTAAAAATGCCCCGGGCCGAAAATGGTGGGCAAAATTTTTATTTCGCCGCGGAAAAACGGAAGATTACTTAAACGGAAAAATTGAAAATTTATACAATCAAGGTCGAATATCTAAAAAAGAATTGGAGCGACTTAAAAATTACATCACAAACCTGATTTAATCGCTAATCATTTCATCAATGAATATATTTTTTCCCAGTCTACATTACCGTCTTTTGTCTGATAGTATTCCAGCAAGGCAGCAATAAGACGACCAAGAGCTACGCCGGAACCATTGATTGTATGTACAAATTCGTTTTTCCCTGTTGATGTATTTTTATATCGAATTTTCGCGCGTCTTGCCTGAAAATCCCTGAAATTAGAACATGATGAAATCTCCATCCATCGATTAAGTCCCGGCAGCCAAACTTCAAGATCATAGGTTTTTGCAGATGAAAACGATGTGTCGGTTGAGCATAGCAACATTTTTCGGTAATGCAGCTGAAATTTCTTTAAAATATCTTCAGCGTCAGCTGTTAGTTTTTCAAATTCCTCCCGCGAATTTTCAGGGGTAACGAATTTTACCAGTTCAACTTTTTGAAACTGATGAACTCGAATAAGTCCGCGTGTGTCTTTTCCGGCGCTTCCAGCTTCCCGTCTAAAACAGGCGGTAGCGCTCGTGAGTTTTATAGGCAGTTGTTCTTCAGAAATAATTTCGTCGGCGTAGAGATTGGTTAACGGTACTTCCGCTGTAGGAATTAAATTAAGCTCGTCAGCCTCCAGGGTATAAAACTCTCCTGCAAATTTTGGAAGCTGGCCTGTTCCATACATCGCCGCATTGGCTACAATTAGCGGAACAGTTCTTTCTTCATAACCTTTTTTTTCATGAGTTTCCAGTAAAAAATTAATTAATTTTCTTTCCAGTTTTGATATCTCTGTATTATAAACATAAAATCGCGAGCCCGATAATTTCACACCCCGTTTAAAGTCGACGAGATCCAGATTTTCTGCAATATCATAATGAGGTTTTACAGTAAAACTATATTCAGGTTTTACGCCAAATTCATAAACAACTTTATTTTCTTCTTCGCTTTCTCCTTTCGGTACGTCTTCTTCAAGTACATTTGGTATCATCAGCATCAGTTTTTCATAATTTTCGTCAATTTGAGTCAGTTCATCTTTTTGTTGCTTTAACGATTCGCTGATTTGGCGCACTTCATTTTTTATCGTTTCAATTTTTTGTTGATCCGTATTTTGAGAGGAACTTTGAAGCTGACCAATTTCTTTTGAAAATGCATTTCTTTTACTCTGTAAATTTTCAGAGCTTGTCATGAGATCCCGACGTTTTTTATTTAATTCAACAAGACTTAAAAAAATAGAAATATCTTCATTTCTTTTCTTTAAACTTTTTTCTAAAATATCCAAACCTTCATCGCTTTTTAAAAGAGAGGGATCAATCATGCCTGTCAAAAATATTTTTAGATTTTCTGCGTAAATAAATATAGTTTTGTTGCCTTGATCATATAAAAAATTAATGTTTTCATTAAATTTATTTGTTAGTTTAATCTTTAATTTTATATACAAAAAGAGCTTAAAAATGCTGTTTTAAAATTCGATTACCGTTAATTTTATAATATTATATATATGGCTGAACATAAAGATTTTAAAAATTTCGACCCTTCATTGCTGTATGAATATGATTCTGTTAATAAAACGTATATTTTAAACCTTTCTATAAATTCATTTAAAAAAATGTACAACACCTGGGATTATTCTCCATATCGAAAAAGGGACATCAACGAAACTTTAATTAAATACATTGAGGATTGCTCTGCTGAAATACCTTTAAAACACAAAATGTCGATACATATGTACCTGCCTGAAAATGAAAAAAACGAAAACCAGGAGAAAGAAGGTATTAGCGCACTCAAATATTATTTTAAATATTTACTTTATAAAAAGGTTCAGCAAAAAAGCAGATATTTAAAAAATGCAATGTTGTATGGACTTTCAGGGTTTTTGTTTTTAACGATGGCCTATATTTTTCAAAAACTGGGTGCTGAAAAATACTACCTGCCAATTTTACCAGATGGTCTTTTTATCGGAGGCTGGGTATTGTTCTGGGAAGTTTTTTCAATAATTTTTTTTCGTGTCAGAGAAATTTCACAATCAATAAAAGAATACTATCGCCTCAGTGAAGCTGAAATAACCTATCACTTTGGCAAAACCTTTCCAAAAACTATAAAAACAAATTGAGATCGTGTCCCAAAACTTGGGCGCGCTCTTCCGGCTTAACGTGATTAATGTCAAAAAAAGCGTCAAATATACGGCACAAACCATTGATTAATACATAACAAGCTTGTGTGCTTCACAATATTTAAAATTAATACGGTGCCACTTCAAGTTTGAACATGTATAAATTAAACAGACATCAGTGCATGACTGATTTAAAATAATCGGAGTCATTGTAGGTTTTATACTTATTTAAATCAAGCGCTTTGCCGGTTGGCAAATCTTTGGCTTTTAAATCAGAAATATGCAGGCCATAAAAAAGAGAATATATGCCAACCGCAATGGCTTCCGCGTGAATTTCTTTAAACTTTTCAATCCGCTCTCGATCGTATTTATTATTTAAAAAACCAAGTTCAATGTAAGCGCTGATGGCATTGATATAGGTGGGTAAAGACCATGTAGACCAATGAGGCTCTCTTATATCCGGTAATTTTTGTTCCGGCATTGCCTGATTCGCCAGAAGGCCCAGTCTGATAAATCGAAGAAGTTCATTAGCAGAATAAAGATTATCGCCCCCAACGCCTTCTGTGCCATTTTCCCTTCTCCATTTTTCAGGCTCCGACAGTTCACGCTTCCAGAATTCACCAGAAGGTATAAAACTTTTAAGGTGAATGGGAGTTGGTTTGGTTTCATCTGCCCTGAAATCCCACGATTTTCCCTGATATTTCCAGCTTATATAATCCTGTCTGATTCCTCGAAATAAAAATGGATCCGGATTTAAGCCGTCTTTATATGACCAGTAGCCTGTAAAATATATCCATGCATCACACAGAAACCACTCAAATGCAGATCTGCTGCTGTCCATTTGAATCCAGTTAAGATATGGACTTTTTTTAAATTCACTTTTAATTTTTCTTTTTTCAGAATCGGTCCCATTTATATAGTCAATGGCTTGTTTATACGTTTCATACCCGGGGGTTACTACCGGAGCCATTGCACCATTTGTCGGCCCAACGCTGTCTAAATGCAACGAAACCACGAGATCTGGTTCATGAGCATTGATTCGACTTATTAGACCAAGACTCCTCTTTGAAGTTGTAAAATCTGGAAAATCAAAAAGTCGATATGGGGCATTGTAATCCCTGTCTGTTTTACCGTCTAAACGCTCAAAGTCTTTCATAGGATATCCATCGTCTCTTGACATAATGACATTTATGGCTTCTTTTGGCGCTTCGGCATTTTTATCATATTTTAATAAAATTTTGTGAAGCTGCAGTCGACCTTCTCTTGAACGTGACAAATCAAGAAGATTTTTCACGCCAACTGCGATCTCATAGGCGATTTCACTTTCATATAAATTTTTATAATCAGCGCCCTGCTGATAAGGACTTAAATACTTTTTACCAACAGGATCATATTTGTCTCCATGCAGCGAAACCGGATTTAAACTTAATCCGCCATGTCCTGGATCGAGCACAACAGTATATTTGTATGAGGATGCTGTTGAATAAAAAATGATACCCGCTAAAATCAGTGGTATGATTCCAAAAAGTATTTTTATATTTATTTTCATTTGATATTGCCTAAACCAATTTTTTTAATACATCTGATAAATTTATCTTTATTTCATCATATTTTAATTTTTCTTTAAATAAACGTTGATTTATCTCCAGTTCAATACCTGCATAATCAGGTTGTTTAAACTTTTTCCTTAGATAAGAAGTCATTCCATCCGTTACTCCTCGGTATGGATAGTTTCTTCTTACTATTATATTAAAATTTGTTTTTAAATTTAAAAAGTTTTTCCTTATGTCATTTGATATCTCTACTTCGATCGACCTGTCAGGGTCATACAACAGGCCAATATCTGCTTTCCTGGTTTTATTATTAAAAATTGGCGTAAAACTATGTATTGAAACATGAATTACCTTTTTATGCTGTTTTACTTTTTCAGATACAAAATGTTCCACTTTTCTTCTATAAGGAAAATAATATTTTTCAACTATACTCTGCTTTTGATTTAAAGCTAATTTTCCAGAGTATTTTGAAAATAAACTTTTTGAGGATTCTGAACGATTTAAATCTATGAGTAATCGACTGCAATTGCCCGATATCGATGTACAATTGATTTCTTTCGATAAAAATTTAAATAAATCAAGGGCTCCTTCATCATATCCCAAATGTGAGTTTAATACATTTGCCGGAATACATAAAATATTGGAATATTCTCCAGGAATAAAATTTACGGCATGTTCGCATGTTAGTAATAAATATGACATGCCAATTATTCTACAGTAAATATTTTATCATCAGAAAGGCAATACGAAAGCTCTCTGTATATTTTTATTAAAGTATTTTTATCAGGGTTATTCCCTGCTGCCTTTATAATTCTGGAGGCAAGGCTTCCATGAACTTTGTATTCTTCAACAAATAAATGATAGGCTTTTTTTTCTTCCCGGGTATAAAGTAAATCAAACAAATTGCTCCAGATTTCTCTGGCAGTAACGGGATTTTTAAAATTAAATATTTTTAAATACTCTGTGTTTTCAATTAGAGCCTGATCTCCCTCTTGAATACAATGATTAAAAATATCAACCATTTGCTTTAGGTTGAAATTATGATATTCATCAAAATAATTTTCTTTTTCTTTAATCATCCATTTGATCACACTCGAAATGATTTGCAAAACGGCAAAATCGGCGGTGGCGCATTCCTGTGAGTCAATTATACGAATTTCTATGGCAGAGCGATCAAACCTGACAATGGCTCCTCTTGAGTTTAACCATTCAAATTGCAATATACCGCCTGGATCATGAGGAGAAACTGCCTGATACATTTTATTTAAAATTAATGTTTTATAGTCATTTGTCGAATTAATAATTTCAGGAATAATTTCGGCGCCAATTTCCGGTATAATACTCTGGTTGTTTTGATAATAACCAAGCCTGGAGTCCATTTTTAATGTAGGTCTGCCCTCTACTATCGGCGAAGAGGCTGACAGGGCGGGAATTATTGGCAAAATATAACGAATCGCACTGTGAAGTTTTTTAAATTCTTCTTCGCCAGAAAAGGGCAAATTTAAGTGAACGCTTTGTAAATTGATCCACCCATGATTTTTACAATTAAATATTTTATCATAAGTAATAAAAATTTCTGATAATTCAAACGGCCAGAGCTGAACATTTGCGGTTGAGGGATTTAAAAATGGATGCATTCCCGTAGGCATCAGCATTGCATTATAGTTTTTTAAAATTGAATTTGCTAGCGTAATATTTTTATTAAATAACTTTTCTTTGCCTAAAAGGGTTTTCTCAGGACTGGAAAAGTTAAATTCAATGAGATGGCGCGCAAGCTCATTGCACCATGTAATTTCTCCATGAGAAACTTCGTTAACAACATTACCATCATCTTTTAAAAGTGTATCTGCAATAGGACAAATTTCAAGACTGTCGCGATCAACGATGATGTATTCAATTTCAACGCCATGCGCTTCAAAAAGTTTCAACGTTACTTGATTATTTAGTGAAGACTTTTCGACGTCGGAATGGATATCTGACATAGGTTGCGGCTCCAGCATACGATCATCGAAGCTCTTCCATTCGGTTTAAAAACGATAAAGCAAGTTGATCATATAATTTTTTCCCATAAACTCTATCTTCATAACCATAGTTAAGGTTTGGGTTGTCGTTTACTTCAATAACATAACACTTGTCATTAACAACTTTTAAATCGACCCCATAGAGACCACGGCCGATCAAAGCACAGGCTTCAATTGAAGTTTTAATTACAATTTCAGGAACTTTCTCAAGAGATAAAACTGAAGTATTTCCATATCGAGATTTATCGCTGCGATTCCAGTTCATCACCTGCCAGTGTTGAGATGCCATATGATACTTACATGCATAGATGGGAATACCATCGATCAAACCAATTCGCCAATCAAATTCCGTAGGCATAAACTCCTGTATAAGTAGTAAATCAGATTTTTGAAATAACTCTTTTACGCTCGCCATCAGCTCGGTATTATTTATTGCTTTGCTTACACCTTGAGAAAACGAACTGTCAGGCTGTTTTAATATAACAGGGAAATGAAGCTGAGAAGCTATTTCATTAACATTATCTTTTGAAATGATTAATGTCGAAGGCGACGGTATGTTATTGATTTTTAAAAGTTCTGCCAGATATACCTTGTTTGTACATCGTATTATAGAAACAGGGTCATCTATAACGGCAAGCCCTTCCATTTCAGCACGTTGAGCAAATCGATAGGTGTGATGATTTACAGCCGTTGTCTCTCGTATAAACAAACCGTCAAATTGAGAGATTCTTCCATAATCAGAACGATCAATCATTTCTACGCCAATACCCATACGCGAAGCTGCTCTGGAAAATTTCTCAAGCGACCTCGCATCAGAAGGCGGTTCTTTTTCGCTTTCATTGACAAGGATTGCCATATCAAAACGCGTTTTTTTACGAACGGGAATGCGATATTGTTTTTTAAAAAATGAATCCGCAAATTCAATGAGAGACGGCCAGTGGGACTCGGGAACATGCCTTGCAGAAATTGAATTCATTGTTTTTAAAATCCATTTTTTTTTAACTTTTTGAAAACTAACTTTTAATAATGGCGCAGGAAACAGATTAAAAAGCGCAATACTCAGGCGTTCATGTTTTCTTTCTATGGTTTTTCCGAAATATATGTTAAGATCAAACTGATCAGATTCAATTTTTTCAAAAAGTTTATCCCACATATCTTCGATATCAGAAACAGCAAGGCGACTTGTACTTACAGATCGCATATCTGTGATGGTTTTAACATTCGGCAAAACCATATGATTTCGAGCTTCGGCAAGAAGTGAAACATAATAACCTATTCCCTGATAACGATATGTATGACAAAGATTGTAAACTTTATAGTGACTCTCGCTATATTTTGGATTCGTCAGGTATTCTTTTGCCTGAATAACAGGAACCCCCCTGATTTCAGATGGCCATCGAAAATTTCCAGAAGTAACAATTAAATTAGCCATGATCTCTCTTTTTAGCAGGAGTTAAAATCAGTAAGTTTGAATCATACGTTAATACGCCAAGTAAAATAGAATTTATAAGCCTTTGCATTGATACCTCATAATAGTTTGTTTTTCCAAAAGGATTTTTTATCCATGGATCGGCAAGTTTTACGTTATTTCCTTTAGTTACATAATCATAAAGCACAACAAAGTGCCCGCAAGGATCGCCCTTGATATCGTCTTCAGTGCAATCGTACCCATATTCTCTTTTGGATTTGTATAAATAGGTAGAGCTTAACCCTGTCAAAACAGGTATTTTCTTTTTTAAAAATCCTTTGATTAAATCAGGTGAAAGTTCATCGAAAAGAATATTTCCGCCAAGGTTCAGAAATTTTATATAACTTTTAATTGCAATGCGAAGTTTGGGTTTTGTACGTACTTCATAACTTAGCGTTAATTTTTCAATTAGTTTTTTTCGACTTAATTTTGCCCAGGTTGGGTCAAAAACTCTCAAATTATACGTATAAATATCGGCATGATAACCTCGATTAAGCGCATGAATTCCAAGCATGACAGACAATGTGCCGCCTTCTTTTAACGTCCTTACCTCTTTTGTTAACGCCATAAGATCAACATGGTCATGGTAATAACTATAAACACTCTGCAAGCATGTCGGGCCGCACGTCGTATCGTCTGGTTGGGTTCTTATTGTAAAACTATTGGATGACTTCATTTATTCTATGGGGCATTTATTAAAAACCTCATCACATGATTGTACACATCTGGAAGATGAAATTCACGGACAATACTTTTTCACTACAATGGCTTTTTTGGCAATTTTATTTGTAAAAAAATACATGACATGTCAGGTTTTATCTTATATTGGTAACAGATGAAAGCATTGCTGAAAATTAATCTGGTGAAGCTGGATAAAACCTTAAAAAGTGGATGGTATAATGAATGAAAATAGAAATGGATATACGAAAAATATTAAGTGTATTACCTCACAGATACCCGTTTATACTGGTTGATAGAGTTCTTGAAATAACTGAAAACCGGATAGTTGCTATAAAAAATGTAACTAGAAATGAAGATTTCTTTAATGGGCACTTTCCGACAATGCCGGTAATGCCGGGTGTTTTACAGGTAGAAGCACTGGCTCAGGTTGCAGGGTTATATGTATTGAATAAACCAGAAAATGCCGGCAAAATTGGACTATTTGCTGCCATTGAGAATGCCAGGTTTAAAAGACTAGTTGTACCCGGTGATCAGTTAAGACTTGAGGTTGAGATTATAAAATTTGGCAAAAAACTTTCACATGTGAAAGGAATTGCAACAGTTGAAGGGGAGGTATCTTGTGAAGCTGAAATGAAGTTTCTGTTAGCCCCGGAAAATATGGTAGAAGGAAGTGACAATGATTAATAAGTATGATTTTTCTGACATAAAAGGTCAGGTAGTTTTAGTTACAGGATCGGGACAGGGAATTGGACGTTCAATTGCTGAAAAATTTGCAGCACATGGAGCAAACATAGTAATTTCTGATGTGAATCCAGAAACAGCAAACAAAACAGCTACCGAAATTGCTCAATATGGAGTTGAAACTCTGGCAATTGCCTGTGATGTATCTAAAAAAGAACAGGTTGAAAATATGTTTCAAAAAATTCTCGATAAGTGGGGCAAACTCGATACACTGGTTAATAATGCCGGAATTACCATGGACGGCCTGTTTATACGCATGAAAGAAGAACAGTGGTTAAAGGTATTAGAGGTAAATCTTTTTGGCGTATTTCTGTGTTCGCAAGCTGCATCAAACATTATGAGAAAAGTAAGAAAAGGTAGTATAATAAGCATATCATCGATCGCAGCACGCGGAAACCCCGGGCAATCGAATTATTCTGCTTCAAAAGCCGGTGTAATTGGTTTGAGTAACACACTGGCACGCGAACTTGCGCCTCTTGGAATTCGATCAAACTGCATTGCCCCGGGATTTATCAAAACCCCGATGACAGACAAGATTCCAGAAAAACACAGAGAAAGAATGTTATCTGCGATTCCATTGGCAAGAGCCGGCGAACCGGACGATGTTGCCAACGCAGCGCTGTTTTTAGCATCTGAACTTTCCAGCTATATAACAGGGCACGTTCTTGACGTAAACGGCGGAATAAGCGGTTTATAACATAAAGGATCAATAATTACTGAAAAAATTATTGTGTTAATACTTTACAATGAATCAAGAATATTATCACTGCCTTTTGACTATTTGTAATATTTAAAAATTAAAAAATGGAGGGTCTTATGGCCGACATGGATATAATAAAGAAAATTATTGCTGAGCAACTTGGTGTAGACGAATCAGAAATCACACCTGAGTCTCATTTTATTGATGATCTTGGAGCTGACTCACTGGATACAGTTGAATTGGTAATGGCATTAGAAGAAGAATTTGGTATTGAAATACCAGATGAAGATGCTGAAAAAATTCAGACTGTTGGTGATGTTGCAAAATACATAGACGAACATTCGTAATTGTAAGCTTCAGTCTAAGCTGTGCATTTAAGTTTAACATTAACTTATAGGTAAATATTTTTGCTTGTGACTGAAATACAGTGAAAACTGGCGTTTTAGTCAATCTCAGTATTTAAAATGCTTTATAAAAGTTATTTAAATACTTCGGTTAAATTTTCAACAAAACGAAGTAATGTGCCGAATATTTTTGAAAGAGGCATAGGCGAGAAATCGCCTTGCCTCATATATAAAATATTTTCTTCATGTAATTAAAATTAGTTCCGTAAGGCCTTACATTTGATGACTCAAGAAAGAAAAGCATTAATTCAAAAGTTTATTGATCTGCATAATCTACACGGCGTCTCGGTAGAAATATTGCATCAGGCGCTGACCCATAAAAGTTTCAGCAATGAAATCAAGGGAATGGGCGGTAAAATTGCAAATATTGAGTTAAGTAACCAAAGATTAGAATTTCTCGGCGATGCTATACTTGGATTATGCATTGCAAGAACACTTTATGATTTATTTCCTGATGCTAACGAAGGAGAACTGACCAAGAGAAAGTCAATGGCAGTTTGTGAACCAACGCTTGCTGAAATTGGAGAAAACCTGGAAATTGGAACCTACCTGTTAATGGGTAAAGGCGAATTACAAACAGGCGGTGTTGAACGAGCTTCAAATATAGCTGACGCACTTGAAGCCATCATTGCAGGTATTTACTTAAGCGCTGGTCTGGAAAAAACGATGGAGTTTATTGTTAAATTCTGGATCGGTTACCTTGAAGAATCTCAAGTTGCAATGTTCAGTATCGATCATAAATCGAAATTACAAGAGTTTCTGGTAAAAACAAAAAAAATTCGTCCGGAATATAAAGTACTGTCAACTTCTGGCCCAGAGCATAGTAAAACTTTTCTTGTTGCATTATACATTAACGGTCAGGAAATGCTGCAGGCGACTTCTAATAGCCGAAAAAAGGCAGAACAAAAAGCAGCATATGATTATCTTAAAAAAAACAAACTCATTAATGGGTAACTATATCAAAATAATTACTGTTATTATAAGTTTTGTATTTTGTAAAATCAATCGAATTTCCCCACGGCATCATTTTGACTTTCGCTGACTCAGAAATTTTTGTTCCCTGCAATAATGAATAAATACCAACTGCAATAGCTTCAGCATGAATTTTTTTATATTTTAAAATTCGATTAAAATCATATTTATTATCCAGATACGCCAACTCAAGAAAAGCAGAAACAGCATTTACATAAGTAGGTACAGACCATGTCGAAATATATGGAGTGACAATTTCGGGCAAATTGCGTGAATTATAAACATAGTTTACAAGTAAACCTTTACGAATAAATCTTAAAATTTCCTGAGATGCATAAAGATTATCGCCCCCATATCCTTCAAGACCGCCTTCTCTTCTCCAGTTTTCAGGAGTAGATTTCTCTCTTTCCCAGAATTTTCCACCTGGTTTAAAGTATTTCAAATGTGCATTTTTAGAAATATACGGATTATTCATGCTTGAATTGTTCAATAAACTCTCATCACGATAACTCCACGTCACCATATTATGTCTGAATCCTCTGAATTTTTCCAAATCGGGATTTAATCCATCAACAACTGACCAATAACCGGTATAATAAATCCATGCGTCACATAAAAACCATTCAAAAGCAGATCGACCATGATGACTTATAAACCATTTTCCGTAAGCGCCATTTGAAAACGATTCACGGATACTGTTTCGTTTTTGCTCATCAGCTTTTACATAATCTATAGCATTATAAAATACATTGTATGAGGGGGTAATCACAGCAGCCATTCCGCCATTTCTTCCAGGATTACCTCCTGTCAGGTGGATCGATACAACAAGATCTGGTTTTAGTGCATTGATACGGCTTATAACACCCTCAACAGATTCATGACTAAGCAAATCTTCATGATCGTATAACCGATAATCTCTGTTTATATCATAATCAATTTCCCAATAACGTGACCGATAACCAGATTTTCTTGAAATAAGGGCTTCGATTGGCTCAACAGGGGGTTTCGCTGAACTGTCATACTTTTTAAGTATTTGATAAAAAGTATATCTGCCCTTTTCTGTTAAAGTTAAATCAAGAAACTCTTTTACAATCAGTGAAATTTCATAAACGTCTTCATTTTCATTTAAACCTGATACGCTTGCCCCGGGACGATATCCTTCTAAAAAAGAAGCTTTATCCGGTTCGTATTTATCACCATAGACAGAATTTGGTTCAATATACCGGCCTCCATGTCCAGGATCGAGAACGACACGAAAGCCGTATAACTTATTAGATACAAGTAATACTGTAAATAGAAAAAAGCTCTTACTTCGAAACGAGATTTTCCCCATCCGATAAATCTACTTTATATTGATTTTTAACATTATCTTTATCACTTTCTGATTCGGCCATATCTACCAAAATATTAATTCCGTGAAGTTTCGCCAGACGATAATGCGTTACTGCATCTGAAAGTCTGTCGTCAAATTTAAATTTATCGCCCATATTTAAATGGTCATAAGCAATAACCAGTTTAATTCTGTTTTGAGTGATTTTTCTTGAGACTTTCGCTGCAGCATTACTGTCGCTTGTATTATTTAACCCCATCTCTTTATCAACAAGGGTCTCTGCACATAACCCCAAAATTTCGTTGGTTTTGGTCTGGTAACGATTTGACAAATTTATCAGCAAAGAACGGATATCTGCCTTTACTTTCTTTAAAATCGTGGCGGAACTTAAATACTTTCTTTTAAAAAGTTCTTTTTTTCCATTGACATGATCCTTTCTGATAGACTCAAGAGCGCTCTTGTCACTTGCTTCTCCAAAGTTGGCTACAACAACCTGAAGTTTATAAATATCATCACGAATATCTTCATCATACTTAATTGCGTTTTCTCTGGCGTGTGAGATATCCAGATAGCTGCCAGCAGTTTGTTTTTCTGCACTGGCGTCAGGCTTTGTGTCAGATTTTGCAGTTTCCTGTTTTACCGTGTCATTTGCTTTTTTATCCTCTTGGCTATTGACATTGCCAGAAATAAACATAGTCATCATGACAAGTATTGTTGAAATTAAAATAGAATTAACTTTTTTCATTTTTTACTCCTTCAAAAATATTAATAGGGAATCCAAACTCAATGCTGTAATTTACTTTGAATTTACAAAAACGCCTTTAATTTTTAAATTAACAGTGATAGAGATAAACTCTTTCATCAATTTGCAAGTACTTTTTTAGATCTGTTAAATAATTCATGTATCTGGCGTTATTTTTATCAAAAAATTAACTTTTTTGTTTTATATTCCGGTTCGATATGACAAAATTGAAGTTACAATAAAAACATTAAGCATAAAATAAACGAGTGTACAAAGTATGTTAAAAATTAATTTTATTTTTCTGCAATTTATTAAATTAATAATAATGATAAAATCAATAACTTTAAATTCATTTTTCAGTCTACCGAAATTCAAATCTTATATCTTGTACAGCGCTAAATAAAATGAACAATTTAATCATTGAAAAAATTGTTAGCCAATATTTTGCAAAAGATAAATACATTAGCATCGAAAAGCTCAATAGCGGTTTAACCAACTTTAATTATCACATCTACATGCAAAATGATCAACATTGTTTTTTAAAAGTTTTTCGTAACGCTGATCAAAAAAGAGTGTTGGGAATTACAAACCTGATCAATAATATTTTAAAACATCACTTTCCTACTCCAGATTTGATATCTTGTAACAACCGGTACTATTGGCAAGACGAGAACCATATTGCCATTATGACACGTTTTATAAAGGGAAGGTATCCTGAAAAAAACGTAACCAATTTATATAAAATAGGTACTATTTTGGGGATGCTGCATCAAATACCCGTTTTTGCAGATTTACTTCAAGGATATTCACTTAATTATTATGAGCAACGAATCAAAATTCTGCAATTTAATACCAGTAAAAAACATGAATTTGAAAAATTTATTAAAACAGTAGATCCAATTATTCAAAAAATACCTGAAAATGGATTTCATGAAAGTATAATTCATGGCGATGTATTTCTGGATAATTTACTTTTAACCGACTTTGACGATATTTTTTTTATTGATTTTGAAGGCGGTTGTATTGATAAAAGCATATTTGATCTTGCCAGAGCTGTGATTGGTTGTGCTGTTTATAAAAATGAAATAAATTTAGATTTGGCGGCAGCGCTGATAACGGGATATGACAAAACCAGAAAACTTGATTTAATAGAACGTGAATTCTTGTTTGAATATATAATTTATGCAGGAACAGTTTCAACGCTGTGGAGATTTATTGAATTTAATATCAATAGACCAAATGAAAACAAATCATCATTGTTTGAAGAACTAATGCAACCGACGTTAAATTTCGTAAAGTTAAAGAAAAATTTTTTTGATGCTTCAATGAAAGCAGGACTGATTTTCTAAAACATTAAATTAATTTTATAATACACTGAATAATCCCCGTATGAATGCCTTCATGAAGGGTGTTATACGAAACAGCATCGTCTATATTATTTAAAATAATTCCGGTAGAAGTGGTATACGGCTTAAAATTTACAAACAAACCTTTTTCATAATCTTGTTTCATTAATTCAGGAAGTTCTAAAAATAAAGAAATTACCTCGGTTATTTCATATGTATTGTCGATGGAAGCAGGCGACGTTCCTTTTCGAAACTGATTTAAAAACTTTTCCGGAACATGGGGCGTAATTGAACTGAGAGAATAATTTAATATTTGTTGACTTGCAACAAGATGCCCAATATTCCATAAAATGTTTGTTTTAAAACCATCCGGAATTTTTAAAAACTGTTCGGAACTTAATTGTGATACAATTGAGTTGATAAATTTACGTGTTTCAATTAAAATATCCATAGTCTACATGTGATTAAAATATATTCCAATAACGTATGCTATCGCGCCAAAAACTAAAACCAACGGTTCAATAAAACGGGTCTTCTCATTTAGTGTTTTTAGTTCCGCTGTTTTTCCCGCTGTCATAAGTTTATTTTTTTTATTTCTAAAGTAAAAGTGAGCTGAAAAAGCCAGAGAAAGGGCGATTATACCGCTTAGGGCCTTAACTCGCATCACAGGCTCTGAAAGAATCATGTTCCAGCGTGCATGAACCAGATACATAGCCGTCATGATTTGGATGATGATGGCGCCATCCATAACAGGCACGCGTCGTTTTTTTAACTTCTCGGTTACCAGTTTTTTTTGATTGCTGTCAGTTAAAAGCGACACCGCAGGCCCTACAATCAACTGCATGATTGAACTCATGGAAACAAGAACGGTTCCGGCAATTATATGTACAAAGACAATGATACTATCCATGACAAGGACGATGTCATTCATATACTCTTAATGTCCATAAAAAAAGCTGTTCATAAACTAAATTTAAATGGGAGCGGCTACTTTTTAAAAGCTGAAAATTCGCGCAGATTAATACTTAATGGGGTGCCGGAAAAGGACTGCCTCTGAGCTTGTCGAGGGGCAGGACTTTGAAGGCAGGGGCATTGGTAAAAATTACGCCAAAAGATCAACCATCACGCCCCTTTTACCTTAAATGATTTAATTTCTTTAATTAAAATTACATATCCCAAAAAAAATCCTTATTGGTCAATTCTTCTTTTTCTTCCGTATTTTTGTCCATTATAAAATACGTTGGTTCACTCTTTTGAAATATATGTAATTGTTCTTTAAGATCATTTAATTCTGTAAGCCAGTAATCTGGCGTTCCAAAATGAGGAAAGGCGGGGGGGAATGCCGGATCATTCCATCGACGGGCAATCCATGCTGTGTAATGAATGTATCGAAGACTTCGAAGGGGTTCGACAAGTTTCAACCAACTTTCATCAAAATCTCGAAATGTTCGATAGGCTTCCAGAAATATCTGCTGTCGCTGCAAGGCCGCATTATCGCGTCCCGAGGCAATTAACCAGATGTCTTGAACCGCAGGGCCGGTACAAAAATCATCAAAGTCAAGAAAATACCAGCCCTGACTTCCATAAAGTAAATTACCAATATGGCAATCCCCATGGATTCGATGAATGGGAACACCTTCGCTTGTTTTTTCGTAAATCTCTGCGGTTTTACGAACGCTGTAATCGTAGTCATTTTTTAATTCCGCCGGTATAAATTTATGACTAACAAGATAATCCAGTGAATCAATTCCAAGACGTTGCGCGCTTATCAAAGGACGATGCCGGGCTTTTTTGGAAGCGCCAGTGTTGTGTATACGCGCAAGCAGCCTGCCGGTGATTTCAAGCTCTTCATCTGAAAATTCTGATGGTTCACGACCTCCCGTAAGCGGCCAGATGGCATAATAAATTCCTTCAATTTCTTTAAGTGTGCCTCCGTCAAAAAATCTCTGCGGAGCCAGAGCGGGAACTTCATTTTCCACTAAATCATTTAAAAACTCATGTTCCTCCAGAATTTGAAGGTTATTCCATCGTCCAGGCCGATAAAATTTGGCGACAATAAAACTTCCATCGTCCAAGCCAATTTCAAAAACTCGATTTTCGAGACTGTTCAACGCTCGGCAATGACCGCTTGAAAACAAACCGGCAGCCTCGACTGCATTCATTACCACATCCGGCGTAAGGTGATAATAAAATTCATTTTGCGGTATCTCAGGAATATCAAGAAAAGAATTGTCCATGACTGAAAACATCATCATTACACTCCCCGACAACCTCTTTGACATGAAATACTCGACGACGTGTCATTGAAATTAAATTTGAACAATAACAAATGAAAAACAATATGAAAAAGAAAGTTAAAATATTTACAGGGTATCAAATTTTCGTTATAACAATACTGGCCTTTCTGCAATTTACCGTAATTCTGGATTTTATGGTAATTTCACCTCTTGGCGCACAACTTTTACAGGAGCTGAACATCACTACTGCGCAATTTGGTTATGTTGTATCAGCCTATGCCTTCAGCGCGGGCATTTCAGGCTTGCTCACCGCAGGTTTTGCCGACCGCTTTGACAGAAAAAAATTACTCATGGTATTTTATTATGGATTTATCATTGGCACCTTTCTTTGTTCCATTGCGCCTGATTATCATCTCTTATTGATCGCCAGAATCATCACCGGAATTTTTGGAGGCGTACTTAATTCAATTATTTTTGCAATCATCACCGATCTTTTTCAAGTTGAAGTCCGCGGAAGAGTTATGGGCTTTGTACAAATGGCATTTTCGTCCAGTCAGGTTTTTGGAATACCGCTTGGACTATACCTGTCAAATCATTATGGATGGCATTCGCCATTTACGTTAATTGTTGCTGTTGGCGTTATTGCCGGTCTTGGGATAAGAATTTATCTTAAACCAATTCGGGATCATTTAAAATCAGAATATGAGCATAGCGCATTTACTCACTTGCGCAAGACAATTTCACAATTACCTTATCTGCAGGCATTTGGAACAACGACTCTTATTGCGACGGGCGGATTTATGCTCATGCCTTTTGCCAGCGCTTTTACCGTTCACAACATGGGCATCAGCATGCATCAGTTACCGTTTGTATATATGGTTACTGGAATTGTATCCATGGTATCAGGACCAATCATCGGCAGATACAGCGATGTAATCGGTAAGTATAAAATATTTATTTTAGGAACTTTATTAAGTATCGTTATGGTGATTATTTTAAGTCATATGGGTATTACTTCGTTATGGCTAGTAATTTTAATTAATGTGCTTTTATTTACCGGTATCACTTCAAGAATCATTTCGGGTTCAGCGTTAATGACTGCCGTTCCCGACATAAAAGATCGTGGCGCGTTTATGGGGGTTAATGCTTCTGTGCAGCAAATTTCCGGAGGTATAGCTTCGGCTATTGCCGGTTTAATTGTTATTCAAACCGTAGGCGGAAAACTGGAAAAATACGACACACTGGGTTATGTTGTTGCGGTAACCATGCTCGTAACTCTGGGTATGATGTATTTTGTAAATAAATACGTAACTTTAAAACTTGCTGTAAAAAAGATTTAACCTTCTGGCGAAGATTTTGCATCTTTATTCCAGATCGGATTATTTCGGTCATCGGGATGTAATTTTTTTATGTCGACTTTTCGCTGATGCCAGTAGGATTTATCAATTGCGCCTTCAGTATAGTTTTGTTTTCTTGAATGATTGAACGGACACCAGAAATTTTCAACCACTTTTACCAGATATGTATGCCACTGAAAAAGAGCAACGCTATAAGGGCAATATCTTGTGCAATTAAACATCCAAAATATTACGGAGCGCGACCAGAAGGTAAAAAAATGCCTTTTATCGCCTATAATCTGGGTTTTAAATGTATAACGAAAACTGTTTTTTCCCGGTAAAAAATCACTGTAAGTATAAAGATTTTTAGCGCCAATCATTTTTAAATGAAGCCATGTAAGCCAGGCGCTTGTTAACACAAACGGTACAAGCAGAATTGGAAGATAAACGATCGGTACTCCAAATAAAATTCTATAAAAAGGGACATTTTGATAATTATCTCCAATACTTACCCTCGCCGCTTCGTTTATGTATATTTTATCATTTCGTTTTGGAATATCGATTTTATTTTTTTTCTTGTTCATAATCTACATTTTACAACCGCAAACAAACCATCAACAATTTAGTAATTCGGGTTGACCGCCCGTCTCTAAAAATGCGTTTTTTAGCTATGATTGGTAAATCAAAGGTTGAACTGCTGGCTCCTGCAGGTAATTTTGAAAAACTTAAAATTGCCCTTCATTATGGCGCCGACGCTGTATACGCTGGAGGATTAAAATTCAGTCTTAGGGAACGATCAGATAATTTCACCAGAGAAGAATTTGCGCAGGCTGTCAAATACACACATTCTCTTAATAAAAAAATATACGTTGCCGTAAATATTTACGCCCATAATCATGACATTGAAGAACTGCCCTCTTACATTTCTTTTTTACGAGACCTGGGTGTTGATGCGATTATTTTTTCAGATCCCGGCGTATTTGAAATTGTAAGAGAAATTGCGCCCGACATGCAATACCACTTAAGTACACAGGCAAGTACGACCAATTACCGCTCAGTTGATTTCTGGAAAAAACAGGGAGTCCATCGGATTATTTTAGCCCGCGAACTTGCATATTCAGAGATTAAAGAAATTGTTTCAAAAAGCAATATTGAAATTGAAATGTTTGTTCATGGCGCCCAGTGCATGGCCTACTCCGGTCGATGCCTCATCAGCAATTACATGACCGACCGCGGAGCCAATCAGGGCGACTGCGCTCAATCCTGCCGATGGAATTATTCGCTGGTTGAAGAAAAACGCCCCGATGAATTTCACCCGGTAGAAGAAGATTCACGGGGAACGTATTTTTTTAATTCTAAAGATCTTTCTTTAATTCAATCTTTGCCTCTGGTTCTTGATACCGGCGTACACTCCATTAAAATAGAAGGCCGTGTTAAAACCATCCATTACGTATCAACGGTTGTTCGAGCATATCGCCAGGCTCTCGACATATGCTGCGAGGGGCGCGAAAACAATTACGAGCCTTCGCGGCTAACCGAAGAGTTGCGAAAAATATCTCATCGAGATTATTCAACAGGCTTTTTCTTTGGAAACCCCGGCAGCGAAGGTCAATCAACGGAAAGTTCCCGTCCAAACAAAGGGATGAGCTTTCTGGGTAAAATTAAGGAAGTGAATGAATTAAATGAGGCGCTCGTTGAAATTCGCGGAAAATTTTCAATCGGCGATACCATCGAAATCATGCGCCGCAACATTGATGATGATTTTCTGCAAACAGTTGTTCAAATTTCAGACGAAAATAAAAACCCGATAGAATTTACAAAACCAAATACCAGCGCATGGGTTAGATTTGATAAACCCGTAAGCGCTAATGATATCTTGCGGATGTCTGATGTAACTGCAGATCACTTTCTCGCTACAAAATAAATTCGCGACGGGGCTTCGTAACCCTCGATGGTTAACCTTGGATTTTCAGGATCGAGAAAATCTTTTAAACTTTCAACATCGGCCCAGGAAGTTTTTCTTTGTTCATCGGTATCCAAAAATTCATTGTAGACGCATTGAATGTCCCTAAATCCAGCCCGTACTAACATATGTTTTACAGCCGCCTGCGAGGGAACGAACCAGACATTGGGCATATTGGCGTAGCGCTTTTCAGGAAATAAACATAATGGATCGCCAGAAGAAATTCCCATGGTTTCAAGAACGATCTGACCACCCTTTTTCATCGATTGGTTACAGTATCGTAAAATCGTCATTGGGTTTTCATGATGATAAATTATTCCCATACAAAAAAGCGTATCAAAAATATCTTTAAAATACTGTAAATCATCAAAACCCAGAAGTTCCATATGAAGATTTGGTTCCCCTGCAAACCGGTTTATATAATGAAAGGCCAGTTTAAATTTTCGCGTCGGATCAAAACCCATCACCAGAGCTGGTTTGTGTGCCGCAGCTTTAAACATAAAGTATCCATTGTTACACCCCAAATCGCATACTGTTTTATTTTCCAGAGTATCAAGAAATGGAGCTATTCGATTCCACTTAAGTTGACTTTTCCACTCGGCATCAATATCAATTCCAAAAATATGAAATGGACCCTTTCTCCAGGGGCTAAAGGTTTTTAGTTGGGTTTTTATTTTTTCTTGAACATCTGTATTGATTTTACTTTTACAGGTAATAACTATCGCGTCCTTATTATAATCTTTTACATCAGCTTTGATATCTGGTTGATCCATGATGGCTTTAACCATTGCCAGATTTGGTTCGTCAAAAAGTTTGCGATTTCGTTGAATCAAAAACAGGTTAATTTTTTCAACATCAACATTGCTTTTGTGATTTTTTAAATAATTTAAATTAACGTATATCATTTTAACTTATGTTTTTAATGCAATGTAGGATGCAAAATTATACCACTTGTGGTAAATCGCTACATTTTGAAAACCGGCATCTTTCAGTAATTCCAGATTTTGGTCGGTAGTATTTGGAATTAAAACGTCTTCAAGAGCATCTCTTTTTTGAATTATTTCAAGATCAGAATAGCCATGAGCTTTTTTCATATTATGGTGCAATTGAGAAAAAATCCTTGAAAATGTCTGGTTTTTTTCAATTACCTTTTCTGAAAGGAGCAAAATACCTCCGGCGCAGAGTTTTGAAAATATATTTTGTAACAATAAAAGTCTTCTTTCAGGAGGAATAAACTGAAATGTATAATTTGCAATCACTACGCTGGTATTTTTATAATCATAATTTTCAATATCGCCTAAGACAAATTGAATATTGTGCCATTTGCCAAACTCATTTATTTTCTTGTCTGCCTCTTCAATCATGGGTTTTGAATTATCAATTCCTGTATATGAAAAACCGGAAGACCCAAAAGCCTTGTTTAAAAAATGAGCGGTTGTACCAATGGAGCAACCAAGATCGTAAATCATTGAATTTTCTTTATAAAATTCAACGGTCATTTGTGATGTCATGATTTGATTGGCTTCATAATAAGGAACCGAACGGCTGATCATATCATCAAAAACGCCGGCTACTTTCTGAGAAAATTCAAATTTTTCCTGATTTTGAAGCGGTTTTTTATAAATCTCATCTTTCATTTGTCATATTACGATTTGAAGCAACGGAGAAAAGTTCTTATAAAGTTTAAAAAAGAAAACAAAGTAAATAATTTTTTAATTTTAAGGTACTTACTTAAATTAAAAAGTACAAATTGTAATCCTTGCTGTATTTTATTTATAGTGTTCAACGACATTAGGTTTTAAATATTATCTAAATTGACTTGATATAAGCTTTTAAGTTGGTATTGTTGATAGCAAGATGGTGTTTTGGTGAGCGCGCCAACAAAGACACAAAACAAAAACTTTTCACTTTTGAAAAATTAAGACTTTTTAAATATTATCAATTGACAATATACTAATATTTATATAATGTTCGTTCGAGGAAGCAGGTATGCATAGAAAATCATTGTTTAAAAATATACGCGAAGCACAAAACTTGTTCCATCTTGAAGAATTTACAAGAGCATTTAATTTACTTGGCGAAATTGAAAAAAATACAAGTCATCTTCATTTAAAATCAAAAATTGCAAATTTAAAAGTTCAATGTCTTTTTCAAGTCGGAAATATCCAGACAGCAAAGGAGTACATTGAGGATTTACTGACAAAGTACCCATTAAGCGGGCAAATGACTTTTCTGGCGGCATCTGTTTATCGAAAACTGGGAGAACATGTTAAAGCATCAAGATTATTTCTACGATGTGTTTGTCTTTATCCTGACAATACACAATATGCATTGGTGTATGCTCAATTTCTAAAAGAAACAAACCGTCTTGCAGAATCAAATGGAATAATTTTTAAAAGTTTAAAAGAAAATCGCCGCAATAAACTCCATGACTCTGGATTATATTTTTTATATCTTGAGCTTGGACTAAATTACTATCAATTGAACAATTTTTCACGCGCTCTTGTGCTGTTAAACTACAGTCAGAAAAATATTAAAAACTTTCCTTTTTATGATCTTATTGCCGAGATTTACTTAAAAAGAAATCAATTTAAATCGGCTTATAAAAATATCACTATGCATATTAAAAACTGGGGAGAGGGCGATCCCGATGCTCTTTTCACCTATGCTAAAACCCTCGTAAGCTTAAATCGAAAAAAAGAAGCTTTAAAACAACTGGAAAAATGTGCTCAAATCTGGGGAGAAGTCGTTGTTACGCCCGGAGATATGACCTATCTGTTTCCACTCATGCAGGATGGGTCGCTAAAAGAAGTACATAACTTAATTCTTGAACTTTAATCTAAAAATGTAGACACGTGTTCAATCACGAGTCTACATTCTAATTCATTATTGGTTTGAAGTTATAACCGTTTTCAGGTTACTAAAGGGACTTGATGTTGGTAAATAATTTTCATTTTGATCAATATAGGATTCAATTTCTTCTCTATCAATCGCCCTCTGAACATCTTTAGTTGAAAGAGATATTTTACGACTTTCAGGATCAACGCTTCTCAATACAACAGTTAAAGAATCGCCTTTTTTATACATTTTTTTATAGCCCGCTGATTCTTCTTCTGTCATTGCGCTAAGGTGGACAAGACCCTCAAGTTCGTTATCAATTTTTACAAATATTCCAAAGTCAACGATTCCAGTGACCTGACCTTTAATGATGCTTCCCTTTCCATACTTGTTTTTAAGTTTTTTATAAGGATTTGGCAATAAATGACGAATGCTGCAGCCAATTTTTTTTTCTTCAAAATTCATTTCAACGACTTTTACTTCAACTTCGTCGCCTGTTTTAAAGTTCTTTCGTGGATCCACAGCCGGTTCTTCCCAACTGATATCTTCTTTACGAATCAAACCGTCAATATCGTCTGTAATTTTAACAAAAACTCCAAAATTGGTTACATCGGCAACTTTAACCTTCATGACATCGCCAATTTTTACTGAATTTTTAAGATCATCCCATGGATTACTAAATAGTTGTTTAAGACCCAGCGCAATTTTTTTCTTTTCAGGATCAACATTTAAAACCTTGGTTTCAACTTCCTGGTTTTTCTTTAAAATTTCGCCTGCATGGTTGATTTTTCTTGTCCAGCTCATTTCTGAAACGTGCAATAAACCTTCTATTCCGCCGCCAAGATCAACAAAGGCCCCATAATTGGCAAGAAATGTCACGCTACCTTTTACGACATCATTTTTCTTAAATCTCTGTCCAACAGCTGCCCAGGGATCTTCACTAAGCTGTTTTAACCCCATCGACAGCCGATGATTGTCCGAATCAATCTCAATAATTCTCATCTGACGATCTTCGCCGACAGGAAGAAGGTTTTTAAAATCTCCGTTTAGTCTTTCCCAGCTAATGTTACTTTTATGTAAAAAACCAAGTACACCGTCAACTTCGATAAAAGCGCCAATGTTAATGTGTTTAACCACATGACCGGTAACTATATCATTAATCTTGTGTTTTTCAAGAAATTTAGTCCACTTTTCTGAATTTTCGCCTTCCATGAACACTTTTCTAGAAACAATGCCGGATTTTTTACGAGAATCCAATTCCAGAATCTTAAACATATAGGTTGAACCAATCACCGCTGATTTTCTGCCGCGATCAGAACCCTGGATTAAACTACCAAGATGAGAATGAGGTAAAAATAAATTTAAACCGGATACATTGACGTTATATCCGCGGTTTCCCTGAGAACGAACAATACCGCTTACTGGTAAATCTTTTTCATACGATTCTTTAACCACATCCCAGCCGCGCTGAGCTTCGAGCTCTCTTCTTGAAAGACGAATCATTCCGCTTTCGTGGTCAGTAGAAATCACCATGGCTTCTATATCGGAACCAATTTCCGGTTTATGATCAAGTTCCGATACGTCGATTCTACCCTCGGATTTGGTTCCCATGGAAACAATCACGTACTCATTTCCTGAATCTTTGTTAAAACCGGCAACTTTACCCATTACAATAGAGCCCGGCTTGGAACTGTTGGTAAATACTTCACTTTCGTTAAGTAAGTCTTCCATAGAGACGTTATTTACTTGAAATGATACGCTTGAAACTGCCATAATGAAACCTCGTTTTGTCTGGTTTTTTATTGATGAGCGAAACTACTGACAATATTAGCTATTGCCGAACGATTGATCTTGTTAACGCAAAGCACTAACTACTCAAAAGTAACACTCATCGCTTATTTTGAATGATGTTTATAATCACGTTGACGACACCATTTAAATCAAGATTGGTGGTGTCAACGAAAATGGCGTTTTGAGCCGGCTTCAGTTGGCCAAATTCCCGATTTTCATCGTCATGATCTCTTTTTTCGATCTCCCTCATGACCTGATCGATGGTAAATTCAGGATTTATCCGTTTAAACTCTTCAAGTCGCCGTGATGCTCGTACTTCAAGGCTGGCGGTTAAAAAAAACTTAAAATCTGCGTTTGGAAAAACCACGGTACCCATATCTCTTCCGTCGGCAATAATTGAATAGTCCTTTGCTAAAACGCCAATTTGTTCATTGACCATTTCTCTTACAAAACGCGCATCAGCGACAAATTTTATGTTCTCGGTTATTTCGGGTTGACGAATGAATTGTTCCATATCTTTTCCGTTTAAATGAATTATCTGCCTGCCGGAATGAAATTCAATTACAAGTTTTTGCTTTGCCAGATAATCTTTAAAATTTTTAGAATCAATTACGTCTTTTATTTTCATTTTCTGTTCTTTGGCAAAAGACAGGCATAAATGTGTATATGAACGATACATTGCGCCTGAATCAATTTGATTTAAAGACAGTTTTTTTGCTATAACCTTGGCTACCGTTGATTTTCCTGATCCCGCCGGGCCATCGAGTGTAATTACCATTCTCCCTCCGTCAGGGTGGGGCTGTCAAAAAGTCTCACCGCAAAGGCGCGAAGGGCGCAAAGTAAAAAAATAAAGGGATTTTTCTTATCATTTTCTTTAATTCCTTTGCGTTCTTTGCGTCTTCGCGGTTCAAATTTTGACTTATTGGACAACCCTAACCTATTCAAACAAATCCAGCTTGTCGTAAAAATCAGGAAAACTGGTCGCCACCCATTCTTTTCCATCGATCGTTAAATTACTTATTCCGCCATTTAACAAAATTGCTTTTTGAAGTATTTCAAACGACATTACAATACGATGATCAAGATGACTTTGGATAATTCCTTCTGAATTCGACGAGGTTAAAGAAAAATCCGGGTTCCCATCTAATGAAAGTCCGTCGGAAAATTCTTCAACCGATACTCCAAGGCCAGTTAAATTTTTCACCATTGCAGAAATTCGGTCAGATTCCTTATGACGAAGTTCACCGGCGCCGCGGTATGAAAATTTGCCCTTTGAAAACAGACCTGCAATGGTCAATACAGGCAACTCGTCAATAATTGCCGGAACATCTGAAGGTGAAATTTCAATTCCATGCAATTGTGAAGGCGAAGCAATGATATCGCCCCCTCGTTCGCCGCATCGTTCTTCTTTCTCGATGATTTCAATTTGTCCGCCCATCTTTTTTAAAATATGAACAAATTTATCACGATATGGATTTAGTAAAACGTTTTTTATATGAACCTTCTTTTTTTGATTTAATAAACCCAGAATGATAAAAAATGAAGCCGACGATATATCGCCCCAAATGTCAAATGCAACAGGCTTTATGTCGTAGGGAGGTTCCATTTCAATAAGAAACCCGCCTGTCTTGTCGCCAGTTCCTTCTGAAACATCCAGGTTTTCTTTAGTTAAATTTACGCCGCAAAATTGCAGCATATTTTCAGTATGATCGCGCGATGGAATTTGTTCCTCCATACGAAGAGAAACGCCTGAAGCAATTGCCGCCAATATCAAGGCTGATTTAACCTGGGCAGAACCGAGATTTTCAACGTGCATAATGGGCAAAAGTTTTCGGCCATATACCGTTATCGGCAATTTGTCTAGGGGTTCAAAGACGGCTCCTGCTGCCGTTAATGGTTTTGAGATTCTCCCCATTGGCCTTTTCTTAAGACTTTCGTCTCCGGTAATGATTACCTCGGCATCAGGCAATCCTGAAAAAAGACCCATTAGCAATCTTGATCCGGTTCCGGAATTACCCAGATCGGCTGTAAATTTCAGCTGCCCGATATTTTTCATCGCATTTGCCAGACCTTGAGAATGAACTTTAAAAGATCCGCTTTTTACATCGCCTTCGATACGAACGCCCAGATTTTTCATCGCATTGAGGGTGTTGATGGTATCTTCTGCAGTCAAAAAATTTTTAATTTCAAAAGTTCCCCGGCCAAGAGCTGAAAATATGGCGCTGCGGTGTGAAAGAGACTTGTCTCCTTTGAATTCAAGCGTTATTGTTTCCATGACTTCTCTCTTTTTTATTTTTCATTTAGCTTACCTTTTAACTGAATCTGGTTTTAGTTTTTTATAATAGCAGCTCTAATGACAGCCGATTTTTTAAAAATATCCTCGACAGGTAATTTCTTTTCAGCTAATAAAAGCTTCCAGTCGTGAATTAGTTTTTCCAGGCTATCGAGATATTTTGTAACTTCTTTTGCATTTGAATTAATGATGCCATCCCAAAGTTTCGGGTTGCTGCCAGCCACGCGGGTAATATCCCGAAAACTGCCCGCAGCCGGCGGTATTTTTAAATTATAAACCTCTGGTATATTTTCCAGCATATGAGATACCATGCAGGAGACCAGATGAAGTCCATGACTTAAATAAGCCGCCCATTTGTCGTGAACTTCTGACGATATTACAAAAGGTTGGGCTCCCACGTTTTTCCAGAATTCCATCACCTGTTGTATTGAATTTGATGTTTCTTTAACCCCGTTCATATTTTTCTCGGAATTCGATTCCGGAGGGGTTATATAAATTGTCGCGCCTGAAAATAAATCATGCCGCGCATGAGCAGGTCCGCTTAAATCACTGCCAGCCATGGGATGAGAACCGATAAAGTTTAATCTTGAAATCATCGCATTTTGTGATGTGGTAAATTTATACATCAGCTCATTTTTTGTAGATGCCATATCTGTGATCCAGCATGTTTGAGGAATTTTGCTGACAGACAATTTTTCAAGTATAGAATAAACCTGGTCTACAGGGGTTCCAATGATGATTCCATTGCAATTGCCGATTTCTTCAAAAAACGTTTCATCATCAGCCTGGTGAATTTTGTCGAAATTTAATTTTCTTAATATTTCAATATTTTCCATGGATTTTTCAATACCAACAACATCGGCGCCTTTTTTTTTTAATTCAAGCGCAAGAGAAGTTCCCAGCAAACCCATACCCCAAATAATATATTTTTTCATTTAGTTATATTTAAAATTCCATTCAATATCTGCAAGAGGGATATCATCTTGCATAAAAAGCCTCAGGATGACAACAGTTTTTCAGTTAACAAGATTTCAAATCGGACTCGCGCATTCTCAAAACTGCAACTTTATTGATACGCTACGCCGATCTGAAAATAACATGGTCGCAAAATTTTGCGGCCTTTCTGTATACAGAGGCGTTCATAATTAATTTTTCATTTTAAAATGTAATATGTGCACTGTTAATTTTTGAAATACTATCAAGGCTTAATTTTTTCATTGTCGTCTGCAACTCATTAAAATAGGTTTTTAAAACGGAATAGGCCCCGAGTCTGGCGGCTGCAACGGCTGCAATAGAAATTGGCCTGCCGACGAGAACTCCGTCTGCGCCAAGCGCAAGCATTTTAAAAACATCTTCGCCGCTTCGAATTCCGCCGTCGGCAAATATTTGAATTTCGGGGTAATGCTTTTTTACTTCAGTTACGATAGCGCCGATCACCCTGGCTGAACCTGGCTGGTCATCATTGATTCGTCCCCCGTGATTACTGACGATCAGAGCGCCTGCCCCTGCGTCGGCCATTTCAAGCGATTCCTCCACAGTCATAACCCCTTTGATAAAAAAAGGGAGTTTGCTTTTTAATGAAATTTTTCGTAAATCTTGAATGCTTTTTTTGCTCATGCGTTGATTTTTATTTTCCATGGTCACAAGTTTCACGGCATCAATGTCGATTCCCCAGCCGTCGGCTCCAGCGCTTTCGGCGTCCTGTACTCGCCGAATAATTTCATCATTATCCTGCCGTGGCTTTATCACTAAAAAGCCTCCGCCGGATTGACGAATGGCTTCAATTGCCGTAAAATACTTATCAGGGCTTGCGCCGTCGCCAAACATTGCGGGAAGACCAAGTTCTTTCATTCCCATGGCAATTTCAATGGCATGATCATATTCCGTAATACTCGAGCCCATATTGGTAATGGAACCTGTAATGGGTGCATTTAATACAGGAAAAGGTAACGTTTTATTTAAAAAAATTGCTTTTGTATCGATGATTTGATCATTGATGTGTTTCTTACTTCTGTTATAATTTAATTTAATTTCGCCAAGAGCCATTAGATTGTCCTGAAATGCCTTCATCTTGCCTGTGCCGCCCATTCCAGGAACTCCGGATGCGCAGTTTATACCATCGCATATTTTACAGACATGACAATAGTTTTTATTAAATTTTTCTCTGGCCAGCTGATTGATTTCTTTGCGCGTCAATGGCTCCAAATGAACCTTTAACTTCGATTCACTCTGTAATTGACTTGCGCAATTTTCAGCGATCGAAAGTGTTGAAGCTGAAATGACGGCATTACCGGGCTTTCCCAGATTGCTTTGAAGCGATGCAATATAGTCTCCCGATTTACAGTGAATAAATGTGTTTTGTACAATAGCCTCCGGATATAAAAAATCATTTGGGATCTCAAAAATTTCCACCCGCCCGGGCTGAGACAAAAAAGCTCTTTCTATGGTTACGTTTTGGTATATGTCATTAACATTCCCAAGACACATTTGAGGGGTTTTGTTTTCAAGTACATCCAGATAAGCGTTTAAAAGATCATTGCCGCTTGCCAGAGGATAGGTATGGGTACTCATAAAGCCGCCGGACAAACGTGTAGCTACCTCGCCGACAATGACACTCTCATCAGATGTTAGTCGTATATCGCCTTTTAAAGCTCCTGTGTATGATGATTTCTCTAGATCTCCAAGAGCCTGAGAAATCTTTCGAATTTCATTTAATACTTTGTCATGGACTCGCCGATTTTTTTGCGTCGGCATGGTATGACCCGTTTCAATAAAATATCTTCCCTGCCTGATTTCAATGCATCGATCAGCCAAACCGGTTATATATGTTTCGCCATTTACACAAAGCGCATCAACAGATAATTCATCGGCTTCAATGTATTCTTCAAGAATAATCTCGCCTCCGATCGAATGTGAAGAAGCATATTCAAAAGCAAAGCTTAAATCCTCCGGCCTGTTCAGCTTCATAACGCCGCGCGCGCCCATGTTATGAACCGGTTTAATGACAAATCCATTTTTAGAATAATTTGCAATTGCCCAATCCTGAGCAATCGATTTTTGATTTGTTATGATAAAATCGGGCTGTTTTAGTCCGTTTGCTGATAAAAACTGGCGCATTTTACCTTTATGCGTTGTCACTTCAGCCTGCCGGATCGTTAAACCGCCCAATTCAAAAGCCTGATTTACGGATGCAATGGTGGCGGTCATGTCAGTGCCAAGCGTGCCACAATGGTGAAATTTTCCAACGTAATCGCGCAAGGCATGTATTAATCCATCGGCGTCGCGTGTTGATATTTTTAAAAATTCATCAGCAGCTTTTATTCCTGGAGCATTTTCATTTATATCAACACTGATTACAAACCAGCCTCTTTTTTTCGCAGCTTTAATCAATGGCGTTTGTAATAAGCCAGCCCCGAGTATTACGATACCCTTTTTTGTCATAAAATTTATTCTGCAAGATATGGATTATACATTTTTTCTTCGCCAACGGTTGTTTCAGGTCCATGCCCTGGAATGATTCGCGTTTGATCCGGGCACGAAAAAATATTTTCATGGATGGATTTTATAAGTGTGTTGTAATCGCCTTTCCACAAATCGGTTCGTCCAATGGAACCTTGAAAAATCACATCGCCAACGATCAATACCGGTGTTGAAACAAATGGCTCAGAAATTAAAAAAGAACAGGAGCCCGGCGAATGCCCTGGAGTGTTCATCACACGAATCTTAATTTGGCAAATCTCTAAAATTTCATTATGATGTAACTGATGTGTTACTTTAAGATCATTTCCCGGTAAATTTAAATTAAAGACCTGTGCCTGAAACGCAAGATTCTCCCATAAAAACTGATCGTCATTATGTAAATAAACAGGAATATTCTGATTACGATAATATTTTTTTATCAATGGCTCCGTGCCCATGATATGATCAAAATGTGCATGGGTGTGTAAAATTGCTTTTAAATTTAGTCTTTGATCTTTGATATATTGATAAATTTCATCTTCGTCTCCTCCAGGATCAACAAGAAATGCTTCCTTCGTCTGAAGATTGCCGATTAGGGAACAATTTACATCCAACATTCCTGTGGGCATCACATTAATTGAAATCATGACAACTCAAATTTTTTATTATATTTTTTTATGATCTTCACTAAAATTTCTTTTGTATATGGTTTAGCTATAAAGTCGTTCATACCTGATAATACTGTTTTGTCCATATCTTCTTTAAATGCATTTGCCGTAACGGCAATGATTGGAATTGTAGTTGATATTGATTTTCTAATTTCTTCAGCTGCTTGAAATCCATTCATTTCAGGCATCTGCAAATCCATAAAAATTAAATCAAACTTGTCTTTATTTGCTTTCAGTGTTTTTAGGGCCTCAAGGCCATTAGACGCTAACTCAACATCACAACCAATACTTTCTAGAATTGTTTTTAACAAAAATTGATTTATCTCATTATCCTCAGCAATCAATACATTTAAATTATTTTTATTCGCGGATTCTTCAAATGTTTCGGTCAATAAAAGTGTTTTTTCTTCCACTTTATTCCTCGCAACAACCTCAACTTCTGAGGAGTCAATGTTTTCTTTATTTTCATGAATAATAAAATTAAACATTCTTAATAAGGACATTTCAGTTATGTTTTTATATATAAAATAGTTAACCCCCATTTCATACAAAATGGCTGTATCAAAAGTAAGTTCGTCTTCAAGAATTACAACAACATTGGTTAAATTTGAGATTTTTTGCTTTTCTTGCAGATTGGTTAAAATTTCAGCTAACTTATCCATACTCGCAGGCATTTCAATTAAAATAAAATCAAGATTTAAATCTTTTTTATATATAATATCATCAACCGTAAATCTTTCCCATTGAACTTTTAATTCATTAAAATATTTTTCTACAACCGACCAGGTTTTCCAATCTAAAATTGAAACCATTCCTTTTAAATTCTTTTCTTTTAAAATGGTTAAAAATTCTTTTTCTTTGTTTTGATTTACACGACATTTTATGGTAAACCAGAATTCAGAACCAACGCCTCCCATGTCAAAACGATAATGCCTTACAGGGCTAAAAACGCCCATCTCACCGCCCATTTTTCTGGTAAGTTCCCTTGAAATCGTGGTGCCTAATCCGGTTCCGCCGTACTTTCTGGTCGTCGAACTGTCCTCCTGGGTAAAGCTTTCAAAAATTAATTTTTGCTTACTGACAGGAATCCCTATACCGGAATCTGCAACTACAAATTTAATTTCGATATCTTCGCTAACGCCATCATAATCTGGCGCATCAATATCGAGAATGAGAAAGCCTGCATCGGTAAATTTTAAGGAATTTCCAATTAAATTAATCAATATTTGTTTTATACGCTGTTGATCTCCAATGAGAAAATCAGGTACGCCAGGGTTTACTGTCGTTGACATTATCAGGCCTTTTTCTTTGGCCTGAAATAAAAATATATGCAGTGTAGAATACAGAGTATGACGTAATTGAAAATCATTACTTTCAACAACAAGTTTATCGGCCTCAATTTTTGAAAAATCAAGAATCTCATTAATGATATTCAGCAGATTTTCCCCTGATGATTGAATTAAATGTAAATACTTGGCTTGAACAGGTGTCAACTGTGTAGTCATCGCCAGTTCTGCCATACCAATCACTGCATTTAACGGCGTTCTTATTTCATGACTCATATTTGCCAGAAATGTACTTTTTGCCCGACTGGCCCGCTCAGCTTCCTCTTTAGCGTCTTTAAGTTGTTCTGCAATTTCTTTTTGTTCAGTTATTTCGGTTCGTATAGAAACAAATTGATATGGTTCATTATTCTCATCTAAAAATGGTACAACCGTTGACGAAACCCAGTAAAAGCTGCCGTCTTTACACCGGTTTTTTACCTCACCCTGCCATATCCTGCCGTCAAGTAACGTATCCCACATTTCTTTATAAAATTCATTTGAATGTTCACTTGATTTAATAATGCGATGATTTTTTCCGATCAATTCTTCTCTTGTATAACCCGAAACTTTGACAAACTTGTCATTTACATAGGTAATGAGTCCATGCGGATCCGTTATAGAGACAATCGCATGCTCATCAAGAGCCTCTCTGATATCTCTTAGCTCTTTTAACGTATTTTTTAAGCGTTGTTCAATTTTTTTACGAGATGTAATGTCCGTAATAATTTCTAGAAGCTGCTCAATTTCTCCCGATTCATTTAAAAAAGGGTAAATATACATTTCAATGTAACGTTCATCACCATCATTTAAGACATGAGTTTCTTCAATGGTTAACGGCAATCTGGTTTTTTTAACCAATTCAAGCCCACGGTGGTATTCTTCGGAAGCGTTTAAAATGTTATTTTGAATAGTCTCATTATTTTCATTATCAAATATTTCCGTATTGGCAACCTTATTGGCTGTTTGAATACTCATGGTTTTAATATCTTTAACAAAAATCGCATGAGGAAGCGCATCAAGTATTTTTTGTAAATAATTTTTATGCCTTGTTAATTCAAGGTATAATTCTTGTTTACTGCTGATATCGCGGATAAAACATATTTTTAGCGACTCGCCTTCTTCTTCATACTTTTTCCCAATGATTTCAATAGGAATTTTTTCCCCGGATTTTCGATAAGCAAACGTTTCTACATTAAAATTTGATTCAACGGAAATAAATTTATTTCTTTCCGACGAATCATTCTTAAACAATGTTTCGAAAAGATCGTTACCTTTAATTTCATCTGGTTTATATTGAAACAATGTAGTAAATGTTTCATTGGTATCTTGAATAACTCCTTTATTATGAACAACTATGGCATAGAACTCGTTATCAAAAAGACTGTTGATACGTTTTTGTTTAACTTCGAGAAGCATCCCTGCCTCCCTCAATCTTTCCATATCCCATTTTTTTAAATGGGTAAATGCATAGGTCAGCCAATAAACTGTAAAAAGTAAAATTAAAACAAAAAATATTCCATTATATGTCAAATTTGTGACATAATTAGGCAAAATTAAAATTGCCGACAAGTGGATCCCCATAACGGCCAGTGAAAAATTAACCGTTAATAGTAAATTACTCAGAAAAAAAGTAGCAGCCTGCCAATATAAAATTTCAATAATAAGCTCAGAGGACGGCGATGTATATATTATATAAAAATATGGCAGAGAAGTTATTATCGTAATTGAAAAAAAAATGAGCCAATTGATTATATTTTTTTTAGGATTTATGCTGTAAAAGACAAATGCATTCAGTAAACTCCAAAATTTGTTTTTCAGTTTATTTACTTTCTGCGAAATCATTTGCAAATTTACTTTCAAGCTATGTTTTCAAACTGTTATTTAAACAAATTTATAAAAATTGTAAAATTATTGATTTTAGACATAAAATATATGGATAGCCGACGAGCTCCGACGTCAAGAACTATTCTCCTTACGTTATCCCGCTACTCTTTTAATAATTGATAAATCAATAAAATAAAAAATTAACAGGATTTTTCTGTAAAATATATTATCGGCTGATTTCACCTTTGATTCAATAACAATCACTCATTGTACATTAAATTTAGTTTATTTTATAAAGTTTGCAATATATTTTCTTATATCAATACTTATATTATAAAAATTATGTAATTATTCTCTTTACAAAATGTTCTATCATTAAAAATCTAACTATATTTATAACATGATTTTTTCAATAATATTATTTTATATTTATCAAAACAATCTTTCAGGTGTGTACTTAATTCATGGATGACATAGTTACTTTAATCTTAATGGGCGGTATAGTCGGTATCGTCGGTTTATTTAGTTTTTATATTTTCAAAATGTATTTTCTACCAAAGCGAATCGACGAGATTGCAGTGATGATTGAAAGCGGTCAAGTTGCTCTTGCCTTAAAAAAACTTCTTGCGCTTGTTGAAGATGATGACCATAATCCCTATATTCATTTTTTACTGGGAGAAGCATACTTGAAAAATGGTCAAACGGCCGAAGCCATTATGGAGTACAAACAGGCTGTTCGATATGTGGTACGTGATTCCAAAATAAAGGAAGAAAATATTCGAGCCCGATTGGCTAAATTATACCTTGATACTCATAATTATAATGAAGCCAAAAAGGAATTTCTCATTCTTACAAAACTGGCACCCAATGTAGGCGATAATTTCTACCAGGTCGGACTTTTATTTGAAAATGCAGGGCTTGGCGACAAAGCATTACCCTACTATATACAAGCGGCAAAAATACAACCACGCCACAGCGACGCACAATATCATATCGGGGCAATTCAGTATAACGCTAAAAACATCCGCAGCGCAAAAGAAGCGCTTACAGAAGCAGTACGCGTAAATCCTAAACATTATGCTGCTCATTACTACCTTGGTCAGTGTTTACGCTCAGAAAAGGAACTTGATGCAGCTATGCGAGAATTTGATGCATCATCAAAAGACAGCGCCTGGCGAGGACGCGCTACGATGGGCAAGGGACTTTGTTATTATGAAAAAGAGCAGTACCGAAAAGCTATCACTGAATTTGAAAGCGCTCTTGAATCTGCAGAGGGATCAAATGAATTAAAATTAAATTCTTATTACTTTATTGCTGCATCTGCTGAAAAATTAAGAGATTTTAATTTAGCCATCAATAACTGGGAAAAAATCATGGAAATTAATCCTAAATTCAGAGATACCCCTGAAAAACTTGCGACTTTTGAGGAATTTCGTACTCATGATTCAATAAAAGATTTTATGATTGCTTCTCCTGGAAAATTTGAAAAAATTTGCCGAGATCTTGTAGAGAAAGAAGGCTATAATGTAACCGATCTTGAAGTAAAAAATGATTCACTTGTTACGCTTATTGCAGTTGACTCCGGCGACCAGGGTTTTAGAACCTCAAAAAGACCCTCCACTTTATTTTTTATTTTTCGTACAACCGAACAAATTTCCGAAAAAGAACTTCGTATCATGCATGAAAGTATGAGGGCTAAAAGCATTACAAAAGGTATCTGTATGACTACTGGAGAGTTCAGCACACAGGCCGAATTATTTTGCCAGTCAAGACCCATCGAACTTAAAGATAAAAAAGAGCTGATCACCAAACTTCGCGGAGTTGTTTGATGGAGTATTTTCTTCTTCCTCCGTCGCTGTCAGGACTGAGTTACAGAGAAAGAAATAAACTTAAAGAATTACCATGGAAAAACGGGCAAATAGATGATCTGGCAGGCGGTGACTTTTCTTTTATTTTAATATCAGGACAGCTATATGATGATGAAAAACGTTTTTATGATCCGGCTCGTGAAATTCTTGGTATAAAACCTTTTTTTAAAAATATAAAAAAAAACTACCACTCTAATACCCCTCACCGTATTGTTTACATCGAAACTAAAATATTGGCATTGTTTTTTCTTGAGTTCCCAAAAGCAATGCAATCATATGTTCTTTATGAAACCAATGCAGGCAACGAAAGTCTTAATCCCTGGAAAAAATTTCCCAGAATATGGACGGTTGTTTCCATTCAGTCAGGGTGGCAGGGAATTCATTTTGCATTTACAATTGCTGCTTATTTTGCCAATAAGAAAAATAAAAAAACAGTGTATCTTGAGATGAATCCGGCAGGAATGAGTATATATTCGTTTATTCAAAAAGAACCAAAACCGCCGATCATGCATATAAAAGATGATCGAACATTTGACCCCGCAATATTATTAATGGAACGAACTTTAACCTATGAAAATGTGGACATCATTAATGTTCAACATTTATCTCAATGGAAAATATCTCGCGAACAGTGGGTAAGTTTTTATAATATCCTCTCGATTAAATATGACAACATCATCATTCACTGTGGCGAAGAATTAACAAATTTTTTTCATGAAGAATCCGATGGTCTTTTTATCATGAGAAAATACCGAACATATGGTTATCCGGGCCTACATCCGGCTGAAAATAGCGATCTATGGCCGCCAACCCTGGAAATTTTCACAACATCCCTGCCAGCATTAAACGATCGTGAAATTAAATATCCTCTTTTTTTTAAAAAGATAATTGACCTAAATGAAATTCCATTTTATAATAAACTTGACGACAGCTTCTGGAAATGGTTTGAAAAATATCCTGCTCGATTATTAAATCAGGAAAAAGTCATTGTTTTGGGTGAATGTTCACCATCCATGGTCGATTCTTCGATATATTTAACGCAAATTTTAAAAGAAAACGAGAATTTATCAGATTTTCTGACCAACAACATGGTCATCGCTGAAGGCGCAACGAGTATAATGATGGCATTACAATCAATTTCAAAATATAATCCAAAACTCATACAAAAAATATTTAAGAAAATAAAACCTGTCTATCCGCAAAATGGTTTTTACTCAAACAAATCATTTGTTTCACTGTTAAATCGATATTTTAAAAATGTAAGCCAGGATTTTTTACATTTAAACTTTTCATCATTTTCGAATCATGATACCCCCCTTCAATGGTTTACTCATGGGCTCATTACAGACAGTCTAGAATCCTGCGTATTCCCGCCTTATTGTCTCGAACTTACGGGTAAAATTCAAAACGTTAGAAATTTTTATTCTTCAAATAAAGCTCAATGGCATGAACATGTCGCGCTGGCTTTACGCTTTGGATTTAAAAACATTGATTTTTATGAATTCATCATTCCAGATGATACTTTTACATCTGTATTCGCAGAACGTTTTATTATTTCTTATAATTCAATTAAAAACTATGTAAATTTAACTGGAGAGTTTACGAAACATTATTATGTTTTTAAAAAATGATTCTTACCAGAATTTAGCTATCCAGAAATCTTCTAATGAAAATGAAAACCCGCATTTCTTGCAATGCATTTCGTTGGAGGACGCACCGCATTTCGGGCAGAATTTTTTGTGAAAAAATCCTTTTTGTTTTTCTGTTGGTTCCATTTTAACTTTCATTAAACTACCATATTCGCAACTACATCCAAATTTTTTTTCTTTTCCGCAGTTCGGACAAACAGGTAATTGTTTCATATGATACAGTTATAGATTATATACTGGTGTCAATCTAAAATATATTTGGATGTGAAATAAAAAACTTACTGAAGAATACCCACACCGTTTTTTATTTTTGATGTGGGCTTTAAAGTTTAGTTTAACAATCAATTATTAAATAAAACTCAACTGATTGCGGATTTTAACTGAATTATTTTTCTTCTGCTGCCGCAGGAGCTCCTGTTTCAGTCGCTGCATCTCCACCAGCTGGCTGTTCCATTGTTTGTTCTTTTGCTTCTTCTTTTTTTGCCATTGAGCAACCTTTTTCACAGTTAAAGCTGAACAACATTGCCATTACTACTAAAGCCAATACTTTTTTTATCATATTATATTCTCCTAAAATATGTTTGCCTTTTGGGCGATTTTAAACGTTATGCATCATATGCTTAAATTTTAAAACTATATATTACATTAAGTAAAGAATCATAGCTTTTCGACTTAAACCATACAAAGCAGACGAATATCATCAAATATTGATATACTGTCAATAATATTCCATTGATAGTAATAGAAAGCTGGCAAATTTTAAAAAAATTATTTTTTTTTCTTGCGAAGAAGTGATTGGATATCATCAGTTAGCATGGAATTAGCTGCTTCCTTGTTTTCTTTTTGAATGGCATCGTAAATTTCACCGCGATAAAGAGTGACATCTTTTGGCGCATTAATGCCCAGTTTAACCTGATCGCCCTTTATTTCAACGATCAGAATTTCGATGTTTTCTCCGATAATTATGGATTCATTTGTTTTTCTGCTCAGTACAAGCATTAAGTCAATACCCCGGCTTCCACCAGCTCCAGAACCGGTGTCCGCACCAAATGGGATTCATTATTAGAGATAAACTGCCCGCCAAGCCTTTTTTCATTTGAAATGACAATTGGCCCCTGTGCATTGATCGTCATTTTTTCAGGATGATTTGGAGGTATTGTTACAATGCACCATACCGATAAATTTGATATATCTCTGTTTCCAAATAAATTTTCTATTTCATAGACAAATATATCTGGAACATACTCGGGGAGAAGAAGATATGGTTCAAGAAGTAAAAATGAAAGTTTCGGATCATCCAGGCTTTGTAACCAATGAAACACTGAATCTTTATGTTCGGGTAATATAACGTAGTTTGTAAAACCTTCAAAAGCTAAAATTCCATTTGGAAATTTTAACATTTCGTTTTCTTTTATTTTTATTTTTCCAAAATGTTTTGTTTCAATTTCTATTTCATCGTTATTTTCAGTTGTCATATTTTTCCCTTTTTATCTCAGAAAGTCCATCAAAGATGGTTTTATCATATCCGCGCCTACTCTAAGCGCATACCCATGTACAGATTCCAGCCACTTGAGATCAACGATGGATTCTACAATATCCACCGATTGATTTTTTGAGAGAAGTTCCTGAGTATATGATTTATCTGTTGCAAGTCTTCTCTCATGCATTTCAATACGATTGACTCTGGCGCCCACTTCAGATCGGTACCTTAACACATTATCTATTGCCATATCGACGGCTTCCAGATCTTTACCCCCAATCTCAGCTTGATCTCCTCGAATTAAATCATCTCGTAACTGCATAATCACTTCAAACATGGACTTTCCAGAAACTACCGCTGATGGATGATAGTTATTTCCTGGAGCAGGATTGTTTCCGTCTACAATACCAATATCTTGAAGAACCGTTGAACCATCAAGATCTTCAAGCCAAATTTGATGAGGCGACTTAGTTGTTAACATAAGGTCATTTTGTGCGCCGATTGAAGCTTCAACATCAAGTGGAGCGCTGTTTATTTTTTTTACAATTTCTTTTAATGAATCACCGGCATTTACTTCAATGCGAACTCCATCAATAGAAAAAGATTGATTTCCGCGTGAAATATACTGCTGTGCATTATAGTTAGATGCAATGCTCATATTTGTACCCCAGAAAACTTTGTTACCTGGAACGGTAACATCCATCTGCTCTCCTCGTTCAATTTCTCGCTTTTGAGTTAAAATGTCACCCTGATATACCACACCGCTCATTGCCCTGCCGTTATCAAGTCCGCCGTTTACCACATTATTTGAAAACACTGCTACAAACGATTCGCGTTCAGTAACACTTCCTCCAAATAAATTACGCCCTGTTGAATCTTTTATGTTTGCCAAATCAACAAGGGCTAAAAGATGTTGTTCAATTTCTCTGGCAATAGATTCAGATAATTCAAATTTACCGTTTGTTCCGTTGGCAGCCTGAACGCTCAATTCTCGTACCCTTTGTAAAATATCTGTAACGCGACTTAATTGACCATCAATTAAATTCATTCGATCTTTCGCATCAACTACATTACGATCATATTGAACCAGCTCATTTAACCGTGAACTTAAAATATTATGATTTGCAGAACCAATCGGATCATCTGAAGGTTTTTGAATCTTAACGCCTGTTGATAAACCATTTTCAACCTTTTCTATTGCTGAATTCTGGCGATTTAAAGTTAATACCAAATCGCTGTGAATCATCGTCTGTGTAATTCTCATTTTATTTCCTCATATCTCCGAATTTATTATTGATAAAAAAAATAGCCTTACAGGGTAACATGCAATAAAACAAATACGTTAACCTAACCTGTTGATTAAATAATCCAGCATTTCGTTAATGGTCTGTATTAATTTTGCCGAAGCATTGTAACCATGCTGAAATTGAACCATGTTGGACATCTCCTCATCCATGTTCACTCCCATGATTGACTGTCTCATATTCTCCAGATTTTTCATAATAATATCACTGCTCTCGACCTTGTCTTTTGCGGCTCTGCTTTCAACCCCAAGTTTTGCAATAAGATCATTATAAAATTCCTCAGGGTTTTTAAATTTACCCACCATGGTATCGCTATGACGCAATGCCTGAGCAATCTTAAGTGCATTTTGACCGTCTTTTTGTCCATTTGGCGAATTGATATCCCCTGTGCCTCCGACATCTTTACCGCCGGTTGCCGCAATTAAACCTACATTTTGTTTGATTTGTTCATTTAATGACAATGCACCGGCAGGATGCTTAACCGGCGAAAATGTTATGTTTTCTCTTCCTGCTTGAAGGCGTCCAACTTCATTTGTTCTTTGGTAATCAAAGGCGCCTGCAGCTCCTGAATTTTGAAGAATTCCCGCAAAGCCAACCAGCAATTCACCCGAATCTTCGATATGTCGAATTATAAAATTTTTCTGACTATCGTCATCAGCAACATTTCCTTTTAAAACAAGTCTGTCTCTATGATCAACATACGCAACAACACCTGCACCGGACTTATTGATTCGATGGATTATATCAGAAAGAGTTTCATTTTCTTTATATGCAATTTGAACCTGGGTATGACTTTGATTATTTTGAACAAAAGAAATCACGCCATTAATTCCGATCGGTTGATCTTTTTTTAACGCATTTTTACCGGCAATTTTAAAAACACCGGTACTCTCGTTTTGTCCGTCATTATTTAAATCTATGTTTCCTGAAACTTCGCGCGATTGCGACTCTAGTTTAAAAAAGTCAATGTTCGTATCGCCGGTTAAACCAAAACCGTCTCGATGAATAGAATTGATCACTTCATGTAAATTTGTTGCCAATAAATCAAGCTTATCGATACTTTCTTTGATAATACCGTCTCGCATTTTAAGCAAAGAATAAATTGAGCCATTTGAAAAAATGGGTTCTGTCTGACTTTTTTCCCAGTAAATTTTTGAAAGTCCTTCATTACCGGTATCAGGCATGGTTACTAACTTGTTTTGAAATTCTCCCTGTACAAGTACCTCGCCGTTAATATAAACACTCATACCGCTGGAATCCGATCGTGATACTGAAATATCTGCCATTTGCGAGAGTTCTTGAACAAGTTGATCTCTTCTGTCGAGCAGATCATTTGGCCGGTCTCCCAGAGCTTCCGATTTTACAATCTTTTCATTTATATCTCGTATTTCAGAGGCAAAGGTATTTATTTTATTGACGGTAGTTTGAAGTTCAAAATCAGCTTGTTTTTTTAAGCTATCTAGTTTTTCATAGGTTGATCTAATCTTGAATACAAGCTCTTCTGCCCTTGTTTTTACAACTTCACGGTGGCCATATTCTTCAGGGTAATTTGAAAGATCCTGCCAGGAATTCCAAAAGTTGTCGAGAGATGCCCTGATTCCAGAATCACCAGGCTCGTTGTAAACACCTTCCATCTGGTTAAAATATCGTTCCTGAACTTCTGCATATGATTTTGATTGCGTAGTTTCTACAATTCTATCATCAATATAACCATCTCTAACCCGTTCAATGGAAGAAATTACAGTTCCCTGACCGATCATTCCTGGTCCAAGCGCTCGATTTAATGCAGGATCATACAGGGGAGTCATCGTACTGAAGTTTACTCGCTGACGCGCATAATTTTTATTATCTGCATTAGAAATATTATGCCCCGTTACCTGGAGGGCCTGTTGATGGGCATTTAATCCCCGTTTCGCCGTTTCAAGTCCCATAAATGTCGATGGCATATTATCTCCTTAAATTTAAATCATCTGCAAAACTTCTGTTTTTATTAACCATTAATATTAACAAAAAGCGGTCCCGAAGTTTTTTTATTTTTGCCGACAGGGCTGTAACATGTATCTTTGTCGTCAGTCAATTCTTCTATCAGCGAATCAAATAAGCGCTTATTGTCTTCGAGCATTTCCTGATTAATACTTGTAATGTTTCTAAGGGTAAACATAAGTTCGCGGAGAGCATAACTGTGGTGCAAAAGTTTTTCTTTCATATCGCCAGACAGCCCGGGAAGTTCGGTCAATTCGGAAATTTTTTCAAGCTGGTTACCCATATTGTGCAATTCAGTAATTTTTTTTATAATTTCAGACCTTTCTCTTTCACGTAAATCAACGACTTTAAGAAAATCTTCCTGCTCTTTACTGATTTTTAACAAGGAATCCGCATTTCTAGATAAAATGGCTTCTTTTTTTAAACCTTCTTTTTTGATAAGATCAAGATACAACCACTCTTCATCCTGAAAAATCTGGATCAATTGTTCACAATATTTTGTGATTACACTAATTTCACTTGTATTTATTTTTTTATCCATAGGGATATTTTCGGAATAACGAGATTTTTCTTGAACATTATATAAATTAATGAGAATTTAAAGAAGTAGCCGCTCCCAAAACGGGACGGGAGCAGTTGATAGCAGCCATTCTCGGTGAATGGCGGAAATTACAATCTCAAAATACATCATTAGGAGAAATGTTACTTTTTGGATAAAATCAGGCTACCTTCGGCGAAAATTTTGTTATTATAAGCGATAAGGATTCCTGGAATCTTGTTTTCAGTAGGTGGCAGTTTTGATCGTCGGAATAGTCTTCTGTGCCTGACTTTAC
>Ga0224495_10000115_pt1 | contig 61471 bp, 52 predicted proteins | sample SF_Jul11_sed_USG_FD_168128 | JGI IMG/M metagenome (GOLD analysis project Ga0224495, IMG submission 168128) | Sediment microbial communities from San Francisco Bay, California, United States - SF_Jul11_sed_USGS_4_1 | ecosystem: Environmental > Aquatic > Marine > Sediment | place: USA: California...
TTGCTGGTTGACCCTGGTGGGGTCTTCATCCTTGGAGACCACCGCCGGACGATTGAGCGGCTGGTGCACCTTGGCGTGCCGCGCGAGCTGGCCGAGGGCTACTTCAAGCGCCCGGACTACGCGGAGTACGCCCGAGGGCATAGGAGCACGGCCGCCTACTTGGGCGTGCTGCGCGCCGAGTGGGGTGGGTTCTGTCCGGCTGACGAGCAGCTGATCGCGGCCCACGGTGAGCACATGTACGCCGTAGACGTGGAGGTGCTTCGCCTGCTTGGGCGGGTGCGGGTGCCGGTTCTACTGGCAACGGCTACGAACCCGATCGAGTGGGCGCGGATGGAGTGCTTGCTCGGCCTTGGTTCGGCGTGGCTGACCACCCATCGCGTCTGGCGGTCGGACCATGTCGGGTACCTCAAGGGCGACACGGGTGCCTTCCGCTACACCGTCACTCACTGGCTGCCAGCAGTCGGCTGGACGGTTGAGGCGGAGGGGGTCGCCTTCACGGATGACGTCCAGCGCAACATCGAGCAAGCTGTCAACGACGGTCTGCGGCCCACGCGCTGCCATCGGTACCAGGCAGGCGAGATCTGGGGCCTTGAGAACTGGCTCCGTAACCTCGACCTAGTCGAGTAGACTGGCCGGGGGCTAACATGAAGGAGGCGATAACGGGGCCGGCGAACGCCGGCCCTTCCGTATTTATAATCTTTCTTGGTCTTTACCCTTTTCACTTTACCCTTTACCCTTTGCGATATTTCTGCTACTTTATCTCCGAGAGGAGCGCTATGGCTAAAAAGACAGTTGCTGTTTTGGGTTGTACCGGCATGCTCGGCTCAATGGTTTTAGATGTTTTTTCTCGCGACAGGAGTTTCAAGATCATTGCCACAGGCCGAAATAAAAAAGAAATTTTAAGATTCTCAAAAAAATATCCCAAAGTTGGATTTCTAGTTCTTGACGTCGAGACCGCTGACGAAAATACCCTTAAAAAAGCTCTCAAAGGCGCTAAGTGGGCGATTAACTGCATTGGCATAATCAAGCCCTATATTCACGATGATAATGCGATAGAAGTCGAGAGAGCGATTCGCGTCAATTCTTTGTATCCTCATCTTTTAGCCAAAGCAGCGACAAAATTGAAGGCCAAAGTCATCCAAATTGAAACCGACTGCTCCTTTTCCGGCAAGAAGGGAGATTACACCGAGGATGATGAGCATGATCCGACCGATGTTTATGGCAAGACAAAAAGTTTGGGCGAAGCTAAATTCCCAAACGTCTACCATCTGCGCGATTCAATTATTGGGCCTGAAATCTCGGCTCACGTCTCGCTTCTGGACTGGTTTTTAACTCAACCTAAAGGGGCAAAAGTCAACGGCTTTGCCAATCACAAATGGAATGGTGTCACGACGCTGCATTTTGCCCGGATTTGCCTTGGCATCATTAAAAATAATCTTAAAATCCCCAACTTTCAGCATATAATCGCAGCGGATAAGCCGTCTAAAGCTCAAATGCTAAATTATTTTGCTAAGTATTTTGACCGCACCGATATTAAAATTACTCCGGTTAAGGCGCCGAAGGTGGTTGATCGGACATTGGCCACCAAAAACCCCAAAGAAAATGCGAGGACTTGGAAGGCAGCGGGGTATAAAAAACCGCCAATGGTCGGAGAAATGATAGGAGAGCTTGCTTTATATGTAGGAGGCGAGAGGTGAAAGTCCTAACTATTCTTGGCACACGGCCAGAAATCATCAGACTTTGTCTGATTATTAAAAAGTTGGATAAGCTTTGTAATCAAATTCTGGTTCATACCGGTCAAAACTATGATGTTAATTTAAATGAGATCTTTTTGAAGCAACTCAAGGTCAGAAAGATGGACTATTATCTTGGTGCAACTGGAACGTTCAGCGAACAGATCGGAAAAATCCTGACCGAGCTTGAGAAAATTATCAAAAAAGAAAAACCGGACAGGTTTTTGGTTTTGGGAGATACCAATTCCTCAATGGGCGCGATTGTTGCCAAGCGACTGGGCGTCCCCGTCTATCATATGGAGGCAGGCAATCGCTGCTATGACGATAGAGTGCCTGAGGAGGTTAACCGCCGCATCATCGACCACTCAAGCGATGTTTTAATGCCCTACACTGAACGAAGCCGCCAAAATCTTTTGCGGGAAGGTATTCAAGGCGAGCGGATTTACGTTACCGGCAACCCGATTAAAGAAGTGCTCGATTATTTTGAAGCGGAAATCGACTCGAGCGAGATTGCTAAAAAACTCAAGGTTGAGAAGGGAAAATACTTTTTGGCTACGCTTCATCGCGAAGAAAACGTTGATGTTCCGGAGAGATTGAGAAAGTTTGTCAAAGCTTATAATGAGTTGACTAAAAAATATAGAATGCCCTTAATTTGGAGTGTTCATCCCCGAACCCGCAAAAGACTTTTGGCGGCGAAGATCAAGATGAACAAAACAGTCAGGCCTCTTGAGCCATTAGGGTTATTCGATTTCGTCAACCTTGAGAAAAACGCCTTTTGCGTTTTATCCGATTCCGGCACGGTCCAAGAAGAATGCGCAATTTTTAATGTCCCCAATGTCACGACTCGTGACGTAACGGAGCGGCCGGAAACGATTGAAGCGGGTTCAAACTACATTTCCGGCTGTGAGGTTGATTCGATTCTGCGGGGAGTGAAGGCCGTTATAGGCAAGAATTATGATTGGGCACCGCCGAGAGAGTATTTGGCTAAACTGGTTAGCGAAACAGTAATAAAGTTAATTTTGGGTTTCCGGAGATAAATAGTGTTTTATCCTAAAGTCTCCATCGTCATTCCTGTTTATAATGGTGCGAACCATCTTCGAGAAGCGATTAATAGTGCCTTGGCCCAGACCTATGAGAATATTGAGGTGCTGGTTATCAATGACGGTTCAGATGATGATGGGTCCACTGAAGCGATTGCTAAATCTTATGGTGATAAGGTCTGCTATTTTTATAAAAAAAACGGCGGTGTAGCATCGGCATTGAACTTTGGGATTAAGAAAATGAGCGGCGAATATTTTTCTTGGCTGAGCCATGACGATCTATATAGACCAAACAAAATATTAATCCAGATTAAATATTTACAAGCTCATTCGGGAGACAGTTCGATAATACTGTTTTCCGATTTTACTTTAATAGACAGGGATAAGAAGATACTATCTAAAGCTAAAATAAAAGGCGTTACCTCAAAGAATCTTTACTACAGGCTTATTAGCACCAGCCCCATACACGGCTGTAGTTTACTAATTCCCAAGAGATGCTTTCCCTCAAAAAATCCTTTTAATATTAAGTTACGCGCCACTCAAGACTATGATCTTTGGTTCAGAATGTGCACGAATTACAGATTTATCCATCAACCAAAAGACTTAATTTTTTCTCGGCTTCATAAAGAGCAGGATACTCTTAAGAAGACAGCTATTGTAAGGTTGGAAAATATAAACCTAAACAATAAGTATCTTGGTCGTTTGAAAAAAGTATATTGCGAAGAGCCGATTGATAAATTAAGAGAAATTTATTTAGAATGTGCTTTCGGCTTGGTGGAAAAATATTTTTTTCCGTCAGCAAATATAGCATTTAAGTTATATGCTCAAACCAAACCCAGAATAACTGGGCGAGTTAAAAGTGCTATCCGATTTGATTATGCAAAATTATACCTCCTCGCCAGCGCCAGCATAGGGTACGTCGCACGAAAAATCCGTAAAACCATCAAGTAAATGAAAGCAGTATTCTTCTACAGAAAACCCTACGATGATCATTACAGTATCGAAAATGTTTTTGACACGGTTATTAGGTCGCTTCCCAAAAATGTTCAGGCCCAAAAAGTAGTCCTGCCATTTATTAGCCGGGGTATTTTCCCCCGACTTTTTAATATTATTTTTGCCGCTTTTAAGCAAGGTGACATAAACCATATCACTGGCGATGTTCATTACATCGCTTTCTTTATGCGTAAGAAAAAAACTGTCCTTACAATACATGACTGCGGATTTCTTGTGCAGAACCATTCACCATTAGCAAAATGGATTATTAAATTATTCTGGTTTAGAATGCCTGTCTTGCGGTCTTCAGTTGTTATAGCTGATTCTGAAAAAACTAAAAAAGATATCTTGGATATTACTAACTGCAGTCCTTCGAAAATCACCGTTATCCCTGTTCCGGTCGATGAAAGATTTAAGTATATACCTAGGAAATTTAATAAAAGGTCACCTACATTGCTTCAGATCGGTACCAAACCAAATAAAAACCTACCGCGAGTTATACGTGCGATCAAAAATATCCCCTGTGTTTTACACATTGTTAGTAGTCACAATAAGACATTGGTCACACGGCTTAAAAAATCTAAAATTTGCTACAAGATTTTCAGTAATCTTACGAATGAGGAAATTATTGACAAGTATGCTAATTGCGATGTTGTTATATTTACATCGCTATCAGAAGGGTTTGGAATGCCAACAATCGAAGCAAACGCCGTTGGCAGACCGGTGGTTACTAGTAATCTTTCCCCGATGAAAGAAGTGGCTGGATCGGCAGCGTGTCTTGTGGACCCTTACAATATTGATGAGATCAAAAAGGGAATATTAAAGATTATCAACAATGCTAATTACCGGAATGAATTGGTTCGCAAGGGGCTTAAAAACGCTAAGCGTTTTGGGCCTAAAAAAATCGCAGGAACTTATTATTTGTTATATAAAAAAATGGAAAAGGCTAATAACGCTCGTACACAATAATATTTTCATTTTCCCAATACGGTTTAAAGCTAGAGAAATTTTTGCTTGACACAATCTCGCTCCTTACCTTTTCGCGGTAGGTTTTTAGCGCTTCCTGCTTCCGATTAAATTCCTCAAAGTCACGGTCTGAAGCATAAGCCTCTTGAGATAAGACCGGGTCGATTTTAGGAAGTTTTTTTTCTAAGATAAGAAAGCATTTGCCAGCCGCGCAGCCTTTTTCGAACTTATCTGCGCTGAGGGGCTGAATGACCAAGTCTTCTGAAAGCAGAGAGAGCCGGTACTCGTCGCTAAAAATATAAATGCTTTGATGCGGGTAGCTTTTAATGATTTTATAAATAATCTCAAACGGCTCAGTATAGTAAGCTCGGTAGAAAGTGGGCGGAAAGGCAAAACTTGAAGCAACAGTAAGAAGCAGAGAGAGAGGTACTATTTTCAGGCCTATCCACTCTAATTTTCTATTTTGTATTACCTCGTCAAAGATAAGGGTTGTTCCTAGCAGTGCCAATAGCATCAAATACCAGCCGCTGCGGCCAAGATAATTAGGCATTTCTAAGATCCCCGTTATGGTAACTAATCCAAAGATAACGCTAAAAACAGAGGTAATTAAAAGAACTCTGTTCTTTTTCTTTACGGCAAGATAGCTGACGAATATTGATAAAAGGGTCCAAAGGTAAGCACCTGCCGATAGAAAATTATTTAAGGGACGGATGCCTTTCATGGTTATTGTCGCTTCGCCAGTTGTGAGCAATGGTGTCAGGTACCTATGCAAGAAATCACTTCGCGATTCGTTATAAAAATGGTACTTTCTTAGGAGATTGTCTAGGTGCAGATTCATCTCTCGATACTTTTTGCTTATAATTAGTTCATTATTTTCGTCATATGTAATCTCTGTGACTGGGAATCCTTCGCCGTGTTTTGATATTGTTGTTTGTAAATAAATATGGGCGAAAGCAATGAAGAAACCAAGTATAGCAATAGAGAGAAGCTTAAGTGCGTAAATGCGATAGGGTCTGCCGAATTTCTTTTTGAGAACTAGGGTTAGTAATAAAATGGCTATTAGGGCCGGTATATATTGCGCAAAAAGATATGGTACCGTCAGACCCAAGGCTACAATCGTAAGTAAATAAAATATTGCCGAGATCTTTCCTGAAAGCTCCTTGGGTTGTGCCAGAAGGTAAATCAAGAATGGAAGGAAAATAAAAGTCAAGGCCGAGGGGAAAAAGCCGATCGTCTGTAAAGTCAGTTGGTTGAGAATAGGCAAAATAAGAAGCAATAACAATAAATATTTGGAGATTTTATTATTAAAAATATCCTTGAATAATACGTAAATAGACAAAGTGATTAGAACTCCTAAAGTTGGTCCGGCAAAGCGATAGATTTCTGAGCCGGGCAAGAATAAAGTCAAAGGATATAGGAAAAGATGGAACCCTGGCGGATAAGGCGCGTAACTTAAACGACCAATGGTAGCTAGATCATGAAAAAGGTATCGGAAATGGGCATAGGCATCAATTGTTCCCGGGGCGATATTGGTTGCGGAATCGTAAAAACGCGAAAAAATCAGAGCGGCAGCGAAAGTCAAAAAAACAGCTCCGCCCAGAAAACTTACTCGAGGTAGCCGGGGGCGGAGTATTTTATACCGGTAAAGTTTTATCAGGCTGAAGAGATTAATAGCTAAAATCACCGCGCTGTAGATTATGGGGTAGGCCTTGAGAGGACCAAATGAATAAAAAGGATAGGCAAAGATAATCTGGATTGAAATTGAGAGAGGAATACTATAATGCAGGGCTTTTTTATAATCTCTAAAAAGTGCCGCAAGCGGAAAAAATAAAGCGAAGGCACTGGCGAAAAGCACAGTAAAGATTATCAGAATCGAGATCAGGTCTGTTGATTCTAAGAGCATGTTTTTTGGGTTAGTTTAAAATAGATTGCAGAAATTTTTGCGACTGTTTTTTTTAAGCTAAACTCAGCAATTGCTTTCTGACAATTTTTCTTTAAACTGCTTCTGTTTTTATAGGCCAGTTCTAGCTGTAGAGCGCTTCGTTTTTTATTCGAAGTATTTTTTATAATCTGCGCACAGCCATATTTTTCTAGTACTTCAGCTATACCCACTTCTTTTGAAAGGCAAACTGGCAAACCATGGCTTATAGCTTCAAGGGTTGCCAGAGAAAAAGATTCGTAATGGGAAAAAAGGACGAAAATATCACTAATCCCAAAAAGCTCTTCCTTATTTTTCCCCTCGACAAGGCCGGTGAAGATTACTTTGTTGCCGACTCCGAGTGAGCCAATCTGCCGTTCGAGCTTTTTAAGTTGCCCGCTCTCGTCGGGACCGGCAATGATTAGCTTATAGTGCGGATCTTTTTTTGCAAGTTTGGCAAAAGCGGCAATTAAATGTTCTAAGCCCTTGATAAAACTAAGCCGCCCGAGAAATAAAAATACTTTGTCTGACTGGTTGAGGCCATACTCTCGCCGTTTTGGCTTTATGGGTTTACGCTTTGGTGGTTCGATTGGATTCAGGGCGACTTCGATTTTGTCTTGAAGGGATGGTATAAAACCAGCTAACCTGTCTCTTTCAAGAGGTGAGACGACGAGGATTTTTGCCGCGTTTTTCAGAAGTTTCTTGCCATAGAGCAAATTAAAAACCCTCTTGATAAGGCTTTTTTTAAAAAGCGGGATCGGCATAGGCATTTCGTGAAGATGAATAATATAAGGAATCTTGTATTTACGGCAGTATTTAGCGCAGATGATATTTTGGTAGGTAAAGAAGGAGTGCAGGTGGACAAGATCGAATTTTTTGAGGTTGTTCCGGATGTATTGTTTAAAACCGCGGGGGAGATATAGATTAAAATCTTTGGCCAGCCAAGGGCTCAAATTCCTAAATCTGACGACCTTTACTCCCTTGATGGTTTCGGCGTTTTTTGCAACTCTTGAGTGGCGATCGTATGCATCAGTGGTGGCTACGCTAACCTGGAAACCTCTTTTAACAAGAAGCTCGGAAATATCGGAGCAGACTTTGACCGGACCGCCAAACCCGAATGCGGGCTTGTAAAAGGGAATAACCTGAAGTATTTTCATAGGTGTTATATTACAGGGTAAAGGGGAAAGGGTAAAGAGGAAAGAAAATGAACATCCTCGTTGTTCATGAAACCGAATATTTAGCAAAGGATAAAATGGTTTTTGAGTACCAAATAATTCCGGAGATCTGGGCAAACAAAGGCCATCAGGTTTTCGTTCTCGATTATCCAACGCACTGGAGAAAAAAGCATTTTTTTGATTTTGGCTATGCGAGGTCGCAAATAATCAGAAATATTAGAAGATCAAGCCAGAAAAAGGGCATAACCTTAATCCGGCCGGCAATCGTTAAGGTTCCCGGCCTCGCCCGGATCGTTGCGGTCGTTTCTTATTTTTTTCTTATTCCTAAGATAATCAGAAAGTACAAAATCGAACGGATATTTCTTTATTCGGTGCCGACCAATGGTCTGCAAACCATTTTTTGGGCAAGAAGATTCAAGGTCCCTGTGCATTTTCGGCTTTTGGATGTTTTGCATCGGCTTGTCCCAAACAAGTTTTTATCATCGCCGACCTATCTTCTAGAAAAAATCGTTTATCCTCGGGTAAGCGAGCTGACGGCGATTACTCCGCGATTAACCAAGTACGCGATCTCAATGGGAGCCAACAAAAGAACGGCTTCTTATTTGCCTTCGGCCTCGGACAGCGAGCTTTTCTATCCCCAGAGAAAGGACCCTAAACTTTTACGGAAGTTCTTAATAAAAAGGGGCGAGCTCACCCTTCTTTTCGCCGGTACGCTCTATGGTTTTTCCGGTCTGGATAGGATAATTGAGTTTTGGGGCAAGCACAAAGATGAGTTTTTAAATCTTAAACTTATCGTCTGTGGCGACGGTAGCCAGAAGAAACTGCTCGAAAAGCTAATCGAGAAGTATGCCCTCGGCGATCAGATTTTTCTAACCGGTTTTATAAACTACCTCAAGTTGCCTAAATATATAAATCTCGCCGATATCTGCATCAACCCTTTTGAGATAAATGAAATTACCAAGATTATTTTCCCGGGTAAGATTTATCAATATATGGCTTGCGGCAAGCCGACTATTGCCACCCGCCTCAAAGGAGTGCTTGATATTTTCCCTGATCTGGGCGGCAAAAACGGCATCTATTATTTTAGTCTTAGCAGACCAAGAGAGTTTTTTGAGCTAGCCCACAAAATCGGCAGACGTGAGATCAAAGATCCCAACCCTCAGCTTAACGAGATTGCAGGAATAATTGAGAAGAGACTATTACAGTTAAAAGTGAAAAGTGAAAAGTGGTAGGCCAGCGAAGCTGGGGGTGGCGGGGCCAAAGTTTATAAATACTTTTTGGAGATTATTTCTTTACCCCTTTAACTTTACCCTTTACTCCAGCGAGATCTTTAAGGGCAATTTCCCTTGATAGCTGTTCAAGCGCTTTTTCAACCCTGTGGGCTTTGGCATAAATTCGATAGTTGATGAAAAGAAGAAAGGCTAAAGCCATCCCGAAGACTGTCCCGAGTCCGGTCCGCTGTCCGCCAAGGAGGGAAATTAGCTTGTCAATTAGGCTGGGAAAGTAGGCAACTATTAAGATAGCTATCCAAATACCGACCCAGAAAACCGTCATAGTTAAGCCCTCTCTTTTTGCTTTTAAGTCCAAGTAGAGTCGCGAAGCGACCAGGACCGCTAGAATGGTGGCGAAGGTTTTAGCGATTATTTGCATTTATCCTCTCAGTCTGTGCGAGATAAGTTTGGATACAATATATAATCCATTTAATATTGATTGCCCTTTTTTTTTGGAATATTTGCTGTAGATTACTCTGATCGGGATCTCTTGGACTCGGGCGTGAAAACGGGCTGCCTCTATAATGGTCTCTGAACAGATCTCATATCCCATCGCGCTAAGTTTGATCTTTTTTAAAAAACCGCGCGAGAAGGCTCTAAAGCCGGACTGGGAATCGCTGACTAAGTATCCGGAAAGAATGTAGGTCACAAGGTTTAAAAAAATATTGCCGAATTTTTTGATGGCTGGCATGCCCCGCGAGCGGATTAGTCTTGTGCCGATAACCAGATCCGCTTCTTTCTTTAGAACGGGTTCGATGACTTTTCTAATATCTTTTGGGTCGTGCTGGCCATCGCCGTCAAGAGTGACGGCTATATCCGCCCCGATTTTTTTTGCCGCCTCAAGGCCGGTCTTAGTAGCCGAGCCGTAGCCGAGATTGACAACGTGATTGATCAGCTTGGCCTTTGTTTTTTTTATTTCTCCGATTGTGCCATCCGCAGAACCGTCGTTAACGGCGATGGCCGAGATTTTGTGAATCCCGCGAATTTTGTGCGGCAGGGCATTAATCACCCTCCCAATTACCTTTTCTTCATTATAAGCCGAGATAATAATAGCGAGATGCATGATATTAAGTTAAAAGTTAAAAGGGTAAAGTTGAAAGTTATTTATTTGATCTGTTTCTGTACCACTCAACCGTTCGCTTGACTCCCTCTTCGAATTCAACTTCGGGTTTCCAACCAAGGTCTTGATAGGCCTTCTGGTAAGATAGGGAGCTGGCTTTTTGCTCGCCCTCCTTGGCCTCAACATGTTTAACTTCGCTTTGAGAATCCGTAGCTGCCTGGACGATTTCAGCCAGTTTGTTGACCGATGTTTCAACACCGGTGCCGATATTGTAGGTGCCCGAGCCGTCAAATTCAAGAGCAGCTAAATTAACCGCGACTACATCGCCGACATAAACATAGTCGCGGGTTTGCTCGCCGTCTCCCCAAACCTCGATTGGCTCTTCTTTAAGCATTTTAGGCGTAAAAATCGAGATTACTCCTGCCTCGCCGTGGGGGTTCTGGCGGGGCCCGTAAACATTGGCGTACCTTAAGCAAATCGTCTTTAGCGAAGGGTTTCGACCTTTGAAGTACTCGATAAAACGTTCGGCAGAGAGCTTATCCATGCCATAGGGGCTGATTGGCCTTTCTTCAGCTGTCTCCGGCGTCGGCCGCTCGACATCATCGCCGTAAATCGCCCCGCCGGTTGAAGAATAAATGAACTTTTTAACTTCGTATTCTTCGGCCAAAGTCAGCAGATTGACCGTGCCAATGACGTTTACTTTAATATCTTTGAGCGGATCTTCGACGCTGTGGCGGACGTTGATTTGAGCGGCAAGGTGAAAGATAGCCTCCGGAGAGAATTTTTCAAAGATCTCTTCGAGAATTTCGCGGGAAGTGATATCGCCCTCATAAAACTTGGCCTTTTGATTAATGTTTTCTTTGAGACCGGTTGAAAGGTTGTCGACAATTGCGACCTCGTGATCCTTTTCAATTAGAGCATCAACAATATTTGAACCAATAAACCCCGCCCCCCCAGTGACTAATATTTTCATAATACCCTCGCTCTTATTTTGCATTCTTATTTAACCACCGAGAAGCTATTAGGTAAAGACCATTCCTTGACTCAACGGGTTGAAAATGCTATTTTCAAACGAGCTCTTTGCTGTATTGTAGCAGAGATCGTACCTTACATCGCGATAACGCTACCCAAGGGAGGGTAACCAGATGGGAAGAAAACGTCCCCTTGACACGGGCGGTCTCAAGCACCTGCTTCATCTTGATCCGGCCGCGCTGGCTGGCAGGTTTCGTAACAACCCCGATCAGCTCTGTGAAGCGTTGGTTCTCTGCGATAGGGTCAAGGGAAGGGGCTCGGGTGGGGCGGCAGACAAACTGGCCCGGGCCATCAACTGTCTCGATCAAACAGCGATGAGGCGGTTCCTCGCAGAGCTTGTGAGGAATACCTCGCATCTGGCAGAGATGGGTGTGACGGGATTGGCCCTTGTCGGGGTCGTGCTTGGGGGGGTGGAGGATGATGAGCTAGCTCAGCAGATCGCAAAGCTAGCGATCTCCTCTGGATCAAGCTCTCTCACCAGGCTGGTTGATATGGGCCAGAGATCGTCGGGCAGGCACAGGACGGACATTCTGGCTGCAGTTACGGGCTATGTTTTGCCCTGCCTGCGCCAGGGCCTTATGCCTCTTGCTGTCTCTGACGAAGGAGGACGGGGGAGGCTGAAGGTGAGCCGCATAGATGACCCAAAAGGCGTGATCGAGCTGAGGGGGCTAGACTGGAAACTGCCCGGTGCTACTGCGAATGACGTGAAGTGGCTCTGTGCGGTCGTTGATGCCGCCCTCTCTGCTTCGAAGATGCCGGAGGAGGGGCTGGGGATTGTCCGAGCAGTTAGTGTGCAAGCAGACGAAGTTGTGGCTGGGATTCGCCTGCTCTGGCAGGAGATCAGTGAGGCTGTCGGAAGCGGGAGGGGGAGGTCTCTCAAACGCTGGGTTCCGCCCGATGGTCTGATGGAGGTTAGATTCGAGCTTGCTGGGTGCACGTGCTACCAGCTCGGCTACCACCTTGCTCGCCTTTACCCAAGGGCGGAGCAGTTCCCGCTGATTGACCTTGCGTTTGAGTTCTTGCACTTCGGTCTCAAGCGGAAGGTCACGGCATCACTGGGGGAGAATGGGCTGCTCGACCTACTGGAGGGGTTCGGACTGGGCAGCAACCAGTGGGCACTTCTGGCGCTCCTGAACCAGGCGCTTGTCCAGGAGCTTCACCGTCTCGCTTTCTCCCGGGGGTACTGTGACAACGGTAGGAAGGCCAAAGGTAGCGAGGCGAACGGCGACGGCGTGGCTGTTTTGCCTCACTTGGTTGACCTACGGCGCTGTGGCCGCATGCCGAGCATAGCGGCGCTTGAGCGTGCAAGGCAGTGTGGCTTCGCACCGCCGCCTGGTTACACCTTCGCGATGTCGCCAGCCCTAAAGTGTCACTCGACCCATCCCAATGTTCGGCCAAGGGTGGTCGAGCTGACGCTTGGCGTGTGATTCCTGGGGCGCCCGCCTCCGCACATGCGGAGTCGAGGCGCCCCGAAAGGACAAAAAACACTGAAAAAATCCGCAACGGCGGATTTTTTGGTAGCTGGTATTCAGTATCAAGTATCTAGTATATATACATGATACATACTACTGGATACTGACTACTTAATTTTTAGAGTCTGAAAATCCGAATCAGCTTATCGGAGAGCATTTCACCTTTCTCGAACTGCTCGGGTAAAAATCTTAAAAGAAAACCTCTTAAATCAGTTACATTTTGCTTGCCCAGAGGGATAACAATTGGTGTTCTGAGCCGATGAACAGGCTCGAGATAGAGAATAATCCTTGTCCCATGGCGGGCGACCCAGAAAGACTTCAGTTCTAAATAAGGAATGTACTCGTTGCGGGCAAGAATTCCGCCTTCATCTATGGCAAATTCCTCACCTTTTGGTTTCTCATGAGCAATTTGAAAAGTAACAATCACTGCAAGAATGATTATGATGACCGGGAAATAATTTTGAGTATAGATAAGGATTAACGAAAAAACGATCGCCAGGGCCCCGACGCCAAAAGACCAGTAGGGGCTTTTCTCGAAAGTGTAGTAATCCGGTGCCTGCCAGCGGATAACTTTAGCCGCGCCCAAGAATTCCTTCGGCTTTTGGACCTTCGTAGCCTGTTTCTTCTCGGGTTCCTTCTTAGTTCCCTTCTTTGCTTTCTTCGTCTTTGCCATTTTCTTTAAGACAATTATACCATTTTATCAGCGAAGTAGTATTTGAGGGTAGACACTAGAAGCTGGAAGAGCCTAGCCTCTATTCCTCTAGCTTCTAGCATCAATAGTTGTCTAAAAGGGATGTTGGGACGAGGATCACCATTTATCGAGATGAATTTTTTCTTTTTGAAACTCGCTCTCTTGATGCGGCGGGAGTTTTTGGGCCGGATGGCCGAGAGGGATAATATTGATAATCATAAAATTATCCGGAATATTCAAGATTTCTTTGATTTTCTCGGCTCGCTCTCCGTTGACATTTTTCCAAACTGCTCCCAAGCCAAGCGCTTCTACTTGGAGGAAAATGAAGGCCGAGGCAATGGATAAGTCTTGGATCGGCAGAGTTGTTTTAACTTCGTCAATTACCGGAATTATTAAAGCCGGCGCTTTGGCCAGAAAAGGCTGTTCGAAGCCCTCAAAGATTTTGTCTTTGATTTTTTGATCGCGGACTATGACGAACTCCCAGGCGCGGGTATTTCGCTCTGTCGGAGCAAATTGAGCCGCTTTAACGATTTCTTCTAAATCCTCGTCTGAAACCGGCTCGTCCGTAAACTGCCTGATGCTTCTTCGGCTTGCAATCTCTTTAATGATCATTTTTATCTTGCTTTGTATTCTATCACGTTAGAAGTCTTTTTTGGGTGAGTGGATTCTTCAGATTTAGGTCCTCTCTTGATACTTTTCACATCAAAATAAGCGGCAGGATTCCACCGATGAGAATTATTGCCAAGATGACAAATACTTTTATTAGTTCTTCTTTAAGGGAGTCTCCGCAATGGAATACATTGATCGCGTAGTAAATTAGAATCAGGGTAAACACCAGCGAAAAATAGATTACGGAAAGCGTTTTTGAAAAGGTCGCGGCTATTAGCCCAGTAACGTTTAAGATGAAGTTATTGCCCAAAACCGTTGTTATCCAACCGAATCGGTCAAAAAGTCTGATTTTGCTTCTGAAGCCCACCTTAGCGTAGGCTAGGCCCGAAATAAAAAGGAGGGGAATAGCCAGCACCAGTTGGGCGATGATGTAAATATTGAACTTTTCCGGCCCGAGCGTCCAAATCAGGGTCAATATGAGAAAGAGACTTCCCATCATCGCCCCGTTAATTGTGACTCTGGAAATGCTCTTTTCCGGATTCTTGGTTGGTTGATGTAGGGGAATGCCTCTTGCGTTCATTTATATATTTCTAGTTTTCCTATTCACTTTGGCTTCCAGCGGAGAGGGTGGGATTCGAACCCACGGGGGGATTGCTCCCCCAACACATTAGCAGTGTGCTCGATTAAACCACTCTCGCACCTCTCCGCCAGAAGCCAAAATCTTCAAGTTAATGAGCTGGTGGGATTTTTACCCCGCTTCGCGGGGCGAACCCGTTTCGAGTTCCACCCCCGAAACCCTCTGCGAGCTCAACAAATTAGCAGTGTGCTGCATTCGACCGCTCTGCCACCTCTCCAAATCAAATAGATTTTATCAGATTGGGGAAGGGAACTCAATTGCTAAGACTTGTCTGGCCTTCTTGAAATTGACTCTCGGTTGGTAATTTGCTTCAATTTTAGCACGATCGATGATAACCCCCGCGGGGGCCGCTCCGCTTTAGCGGAGCCAAATCCTCCGCGCTGGCGGGGGTATCCGAAGCACGTTGAGGTGATTGCGATGTCTGCTGTCAGTCTGGGTCCGCGGCCGAGGATCGCTCCCGTTCAGGGGCGGCTGTTTCCGAGCAGTCTCATCGTGGCTGTCTTCGGTGTTGGCCGCGATATGTTGAGCATCTACCGGTACACGGCCAGCGGTGTTGAGAAGACCGACATCTCTATCCCGTGGACGCAAGCGGAATCCCAAGACGGTGTTGCGCTCCAATGCTGGGACGCCGAGTGGCTCGAGGGGATGATGCATAACCTGGTTGACGAGGCCGGTGAGGAAGGACTCCTTGGCCTCGCCGCGCCAGGGGCAGACCTCTACGTTGAGGGCTGCCCGATTCTCCACTATCGGACGCTCATGAAGAGGATTCCCGACCTGGTCGCGCGGGCGACCGAAATCGTTCCCGCCGAACATCTCTATGTGGATCTGGGCGGGGCAGCAGTTCAGCCGTTCAATGCCCTCTACCAGTGTGTTGCCTACCGCGATCTGCTCGGGTGTAACCCGGCAGAAGACGGAAGGACAGTCTGTACACTGGTCGATCGGCTGACTGAGTGGGCCTGCCGGACCGGCGAGGTCCGCGCCGAGCTGCAGATGGCTCAGAGCCAAGGGCTCCTCCAGCCTTGCCAAGAAGAGGTCTACCAGGCCCTCGGGCTGGCCGCTTTCTACGGCCGGCTCTCCGATAGCAACTTCTTCGGAGCGGATGATCTGGTCCGAGCGCCAAATGGCGCCTGGGTGATGCCGGCGACTCACGACTCCGTCTGGGCTCGCCTGATCGGATACCTGATGGCGCCATGGGTTCTCTGGACCGGCGGCTGGATCGGCTGGGCTCGCCTGATCGGTGAGGACGAGCAGGTCCTCCCCGTTTCTTCGTTTCTCGGGGCGGGGATCGCCTTCGAAGGTGTCGGGAACGGAGTTGCCTCTGTCGTTGGCAACGTCGGGATGCACGGGGCTGTCTACTCAGCGCTCCGGGCGCATCTTGGCTGGAGCTTCGACCAGATGTCGCCCGCCGCCCAGCGGCACCTGCCGTGGGACGGCGAGCGGCTCGATGTCGAGGCAGTCAAGCCCGAGGAAGGGGCGCTTCACGCTTTCGTTTCGGGCTTGGTTAGCAAGCTCGGCAGGGAGCGAGCCTGCGCTGCCGTTGTCGCTTCCTCTGCCTTGGACTGCGCGGAAGCTCTTCAGCGCGCCTCGTCGGCTCTGGAAGTTGCCTGTCCTTCGGAACTTGCCGTGGTCGGCGGCTGGTACCACAACCGGGCCTTTGGCGAGGCTCTCGGTGACTGTGGCTTTAAGGTTGACTACCCGGCCTTCGGCGGCAGCGCTACCGAAGACGGGGTGGCCGCGGAGGCGCTTCGTCGCTGGTCGATTCAGGAGGGTGCCTCTGGACTGACCTTCAAGCAGGCCCATCAGGCGATCGCCGAGATGAGGGGGTAGCTGGGTCCTCTCTTCCAGGCCACAAAGTGGCCTTACCGGCCCCGACTCCGCTAGAAGCGGATGTCGGGGCCGTGTCGTATCTTTCATTTCGCGTGGTAAAATTCTCTTGTGAAGCAAAACATTTTAAAATTTTTAACGATTTTCTTTTTTGCTCTGGCGGTTTATTCGTTTTTCGCTCCCGGAAGCTATCAACCCCGCCACTATTTCGTGCCTTTGGCTAGCTCTATCTTACACGGCCGGCTTGATATCGCTCCCAACGGTGACACCTTAAACGAACTTGTCTGCCGCTCTAATAAATGTTTTGTCGTCTATCCCCCGGCGCCGGCGCTGGCGGCGATCCTCTTCGTTTTGATTTTCGGGGCGGGCATTAATCAGGTTATTCCTTCAGTCGTTTACGCCGCTTTGGCAGTGGCCATATTTTATTTTTTGACTAGGGAATTTTTCAAACAAAGGTGGATTCAGATTTCACTGACTCTGCTTTTCGGTTTCGGGACGAATTTCTTTTACACTTCGCTTTCCGGTTCGGCTTGGTATTTTTCCCATATTATGGTTGTTCTCTTTTCTGTTTTGGCTCTATTTTTCGCTGTCCGAAAAAAGCCCGTTTTAGCCGGCTTGATGTTGGTTGGTGCCTTTTGGTCGCGCCTGCCGGCGATTTTCCTTTTTCCGGCCCTTTTGTATCTAGTTTTACGAGAAAGAAAGCGGGGGGAGCGCCTCAAGCCGTTTCTTAAATTATTATTGCCAGTTGTTGGCGGGATAGTAATAATCGCTCTTTATAATTATTATCGTTTCGGCAGTTTTCTGCAGTCCGGTTATTCGCTCATACCTGGAGTGCTGGAAGAAGTTTGGTATGAGAGAGGAATATTTGACTTGACTTATATTCCACGCAATCTTGAGGTGATTTTTGCGAGTATGCCAAAGTTCTTGAGCTCCTTTCCATATCTTAATTTTTCAAATTTTGGGACGGCAATGTGGGTGGTTACGCCCGCACTCCTGCTTCTTATCGTTACCAAACTCAAAGATAAGTTGGCGATAGTTTTTCTTATGAGCGCTCTTTTGATAGCCATACCGAGTCTTCTTCATGGCGCGCCGGGTTTTTCCCAGTTCGGCTACCGTTTTTCGCTTGATTATATAGTTCTTCTTATAGTTGCTCTTGGGTTTGTTTTTCGACGCCTTGGCCCGAAAATCAGCTTGCCTCTCGTTGGGCTTTCGGTCGCAATTAATTTCTGGGCAGTCCTATTGTTTTACCTCGGGCGCTTTGGCACTTGACAGGTTCCAATTTATTAGTTGGCGATGATCATAGTTGGTTTCCTTGCTATTTTTATGGTTGGGATTCAATTGTGGTATAATATAGGCGTGCTCAGAATTTTTGCCGACAATCAGTAGCTCCTGTGCCCGAGTTTGCCCGATAGGTGCCTCTCCCGTATCGTAGTCGGGATGACGCAAGGAGGGCAGGCAAGCCAGGGTAGAGCAGGACAGACCCGGCGAATCTCATCTATATAAGGAGGGCCTTTTGGTTTTTGTGTTTATGTATATTTTGAAGGTCAAGTGTTTGTGTTAAATAAAATAAATATTCAAATTGTTTTTAAAGGGTCTAATTGGTATAATTACGGTAGTTAAGCCCTCGTAGTTCAGCGGATAGAACGTCGGCTTCCGGAGCCGAAGGTCAGGGGTTCAAATCCTCTCGAGGGCGCCAGAATCGAAGATTATTTGGTGACCGGAGGATTTGAAGGCCGGACCCCGCCATGGCGGGGGAGGCGGGGTCGCGGAAATTTTTAGCAGAAAATTATCTGTGACCAAATCCTCTCGAGGGCGCCAGAAATTTTGCATTTTAGCGGAGAGGGTATGCCCGCGTAGTTCAACGGATAGAATATAGGCTTGCGGAGCCTAGGATATAGGTTCGACTCCTATCGCGGGTACCAGAACTATGAAGCAGAATTTTAATATTTCTCTTCTAGATATTAAGAAGGCGGCCGAGAAACTTCGGCCGATTTTGAGGCCGACAAAGCTCATTTATTCTGATTATTTCTCCGAGATGGCCGGGGCGCAGGTTTATCTTAAACCGGAAAACCTGCAAGTCACCGGCGCTTATAAGATTCGCGGGGCCTACAATAAAATCAGCCAGCTTACGGAGAAGGAAAAAGCGGGAGGGTTAATTGCTGCTTCGGCTGGCAATCACGCTCAAGGGGTAGCTTACGCCGCAAGGAAAGCGAAAGTTCCAGCGACGATTGTTATGCCTGCCTCGACTCCTCTTATTAAGGTCGACGCGACCAAAAAACTGGGAGCGAGGGTCGTTTTGGACGGTGACTGCTACGATGATGCCTGTAATGCGGCTAGAAAGATTGAGAAGAAGGAAAAATTAACCTTTATCCACCCGTTTAACGACTGGGATGTTATTGCTGGGCAGGGAACGATTGGACTGGAGATTATGGAGGAATTGCCCGATGCGGACTATCTTTTGGTTCCAATTGGCGGCGGAGGGTTGATTTCCGGGATTGCCATTGCCGCTAACGCGATTAATCCAAAGGTTAAAGTTGTTGGGGTTGAGCCATTTGGGGCTGATGCGATGTACCGCTCGGTCAAGGCGCGAAAGCTGGTTACCCTGAAGTCAGTTTCGACTATCGCCGATGGCGTGGCGGTTAAAAAGGTCAGCGAAACCACCCTTAAAATCGTTTCGAAATTAGTTGACGGGATTGTCAGAGTAACCGACACCGAAATAATGGAAGCGTTTCTGGTTCTGTTGGAGCGGCAAAAATTGATTGCCGAGCCGGCGGGAGCGATTGCTTGCGCTGCTTTATTTGATTCGAAATTGAACCTGAAAGGCAAGAAGGTGGTCGCTCTCATTTCTGGCGGAAATATTGACGTTTTAACCATTTCCGCTCTTGTTTCTCGGGGTTTGATTCACCTAGGAAGAGTTTTTGAGTTCTCGGTTGATCTAGTTGACCGGCCTGGTGAGCTGGTGCATGTAGCGAAGATTTTAGCCGAGAACAAAGCTAATGTAATTAAAATTGTCCACAACCAGTTTGAATCGGTTGAGAGGATAAAGTCGGTTCGTCTGACGATTACAGTTGAAACAAACGGGTTTGAGCATATTAAAAAGATTAAAGATGCTTTAAAGGCGGGAGGATATAGTGTTGAAAATCATAAAAACTAAGGGGTCTGCACGTGAATATGCTTTTGATGGTGAGAAGCGGCAGGTTCGTAGCGAAAATTTGCAAAAGCGACGATGCTTATCAAGTACGAAGATAAGGAGAGGAGCTTTGGCGGATTTGCAGCAGAAGATGCCGCTTCGTAACCAAAATGGTATTCGCGTGCAGACCCCAAAAGCTCCGGAGGCAATCGGGCCTTATTCACAAGCCGTGATTTCCGGAGAGTTTATTTTTTGCTCGGGGCAGATTGGACTCGATCCGAAAACGGGGAAATTGGTTGAAGGCGGTATTATTGCGCAGGCAGAGCGGGCGATTTTAAATCTAAAGGCAGTTCTTGAAGAAGCGGGGAGTTCTCTCAAAAACGTGGTTAAAACGACCGTTTATCTAAAAAACATCACTGATTTTCATCTGATGAACGAAATTTACGCTAATCATTTTCTCTCTAAACCCGCGCGCGCGACGGTTGAGGTCTCGGCTCTGCCCAAAAACGCGCTGGTTGAGATTGAGTGCATCGCAAGCTCTAAAAATTAGCGGCTACTTATTTTCAATCGTAACTGATTCCATCACGTCGCTGGGGACGATTTTGCGGGTGACGTCGAGCCCTTTGGTTACTTGGCCGAATAGGTTGTAGTCTTTAGACAAAGTCGGTTGAGCTCCGAGACAGATAAAAAATTGCGAGCCGTTGGTGTTTGGCCCGGAATTGGCCATTGCCACGGCGCCGTCGGTATATTCTCCTTGAACGGCTTCGTCTTCGAATTCGTATCCGGGCCCGCCCGCTCCCGTCCCTTGCGGATCGCCTCCCTGAATAACGAATCCGGGGACGACGCGGTGGAAGGTTAAGCCGTTAAAAAATCCGGCTTCGGTCAGATAGACAAAGTTGCTGACCGTCTTGGGCGCCTTTTCGGAGTAGAGTTCAAATTCAATGACGCCTTTTTTGGTCTTAATGACCGCTTTTTTGTTTTTGATTTTTTCGTTCGGTAAGATCCCGGGGAAACTGTATTTCCCTTCACTTGGTACACTTTGAGGCGAAACCTGGGCCGTTTCATCAGTCATATTTTCTCCATTCTCCGGCGCGGTTGCTTTCTCGGCACAACCGCTAAGAATTATTGACAAAAACATCGCGGCGCAAACAATCAGTATTTTTTTCATTTTGGATCCTAGTATCCAGAATTTACACCAAAAACAACACCAATTTCAAGCATTTGTGCTTAAATCCTGGAGACTAGAACCTGGAGAGTGGGGCCTCTTAAATATTGATTTTCTCGCCGAACTTGCCGATTACCGGGAGTTCTTTTTCCTGTCCGCCGACTGCGTTGACTATTCCCATAATGAAGAGGATCAAAACAAGGATCCAACCGATTGTCCCGACTACCCAACCGATAACTGGTATAGCAATAATAACAGAAATGATTATGTCGAAGATTAGAAGAACAATCCCCTGTTTTATATGAAATTTAACAAACGGGTCGTTCTTGGCATCGGTCAAAAGGGGAATGAGAACCAAGATACCAAGATAACACAATACTGCCATTCCGACGTTTTTACCACCGCCTGATGGCTTGGGGGCTTCATCTGCCATATATCCCTCCACGTTATTTATTAATTTACTTTACCAATATTAATTATCTACTATTTTTTACAACTTGCAAGCGCAAGCTTTTACTCTGTTGGAAGGGGTTATTATGGCTTGAGCGCTTTTATTTGTTGAGTAGATAAAAGACTAAACTTAATATTATCGTCAGTGCTAATATAGCGGTCAGGGTAAGCCTCTCCCTTTTCGCTTTTTCGGAAAGCTGTGAGAAAGATATCTTTTCTTCTTCCCAGCGATCCTTATTTTGAAGGCCAATGACGAAGAAAACGATTCCAAATAACGAAAGGAGATAATTCTCCATCGGGATTCCTGCCACTATCCAGATCAAGCCTACTGAAAAAAGAGAGTAGTAACCTATCCCGTAGGCCTTATTTCGAAATACAAAAATAAAGGCTACAAGCAGGGCGATTATTATTGCTAGGATAATGGCTGACCAAATCATAATTATTTGTTTTATACCATATCTTTCTTATTTTGTCACTGGCGGAGCGTCGAGAGGGCGGAACTCGAGACTAATTATTTCCTCGTCCCAGAGCGGAGGGTACAGGATTCGAACCTGTGAAAGTCTTTCGACTCAACTGGTTTTCAAGACCAGCGCCATAAACCACTCGGCCAACCCTCCACTCTGGGGCCTATCGAGCTTTGCTCGATAACTGTTTGGCGGCTTCGCCTTTAGGTCCCCGCCGGAGGCGGGGCTGCAACAAGACCAGCGCCATAAACCACTCGGCCAGCCCTCTGCTTCATGTAATTTTAGCTTTTTTCCTCTTGAATTTCAAGATATAATCTTGATTTGTTAACCCGTTAGTACTAGCCAAGATATTTTTCTTTTTGTGAAAGATTAAAAGAATAGCTAGGAAACGGCAATATCCCGCTTAGAGAACCAAATCGCCGCGACAATGGTCAGAACTATAATCACCCCGCCGAAAACAATATATGACCAATTATCAATAGTGTTCTCGATCAGAGATTTGTTGGCATCGAAATAATAGAAGAAAGAGAAATACTGTAAGTCTTTAAGATTTCCTTTTAGAGAAGCAATAATTTTCAAGACATACATCACAATCAAAATTCCAACAGGAATAAAGTAAGCTTTCCCTTTTGAATTAAAAATAACCGAAAAGAAAAAGGCAATGCTCATTATTGACCAAGCGAAGAGCATGGCGACTATAAAGGTAGTCAGATAGTGCGAGGCTTGATAATCAATATTATACGCCGCGGCCAAAGGTATGGCGGCAAAAACCGAGACGGCGGTAAAAAAAGCGATAATCGCCAGTCCAGCCAGATATTTGGCAAGAAATATTTTTATTCTCGAGATAGGAAGCTCCAGAAGCGTTTCAATCGTGCCTGCTTCTATCTCTCCAGCGATTGAGGCTCCGCCAATCGATACTGTAAGAGCAATCACCAGAATCGGCCAGATAAAATTAAACTGCTCCATCGCCAAAAAATTCTCAATCGTGGAAAAGATGGAGCCGGTATCTTGAATACCAAAGGCATCCATGAATTCTTTGGGATAATACTCCATCATTTGATTAAATTGCTCCCTTTTGTCGGCAAAAGAGGGGAACAAACCAACATACATCCACAAAAAAACAATAGTTCCTATACAATAAATCAGGAGCATAGTCCTGCGGTCTTTAATTGTCCTTAGAAAGATTGCTTTCATTTGTAAAATTCAAAAAATATATCTTCTAAACTCGCGCGGCGGATTTCTAAATCCTCTAATTTATGCTGGTTTAGTATTTTTATCACCGGATTAATGTCTTCTTTGACTACAAGCTCAACACGGTTTTTATATTCGTTTTTTATTTCCACCCCATCTGCCTTGAAAACTGAAGTGTTAAACTCTTTATCAAAGGTTGCTATCAGATTGTACATCCTTTTCCTTTTAAGGTCGGCTATGCGCTCGGTGGCGACTAATTTTCCCTCTTTAATAATCGCGACCTTGGAACAAACTTTTTCAACCTCTGAAAGATTATGCGAAGACATAAAAACAGTCTTGCCTTTACTTCGGATCTTATCGAGTGTCTGATAAATTCTTTCTTGCAAAATTGGGTCGAGCCCAGCGGTCGGCTCGTCCATAATCAAAATATCAGGATCAGACATCATAGACAAAACAAGTGATAATTTTTGCTTGTTGCCGGTTGACAGCTGCCAGACCTTGCGCGATAAATCAAGCTCCAAATCTTTCGCCAATTCATCAGCGCGGTGTGAATTGCCCTTAATCGCTTTAATAAAATCGACATGGTCCTTACCGGTCCAACCCTTATACAATCTGCTTTCAGGCGAAAGATAGCCAATATGTTTCTTTAGTTTAACTGAATCTTCTTCAGCATTCTTGCCTAATAACTTGATTTCACCCTCGGTTGGCCGCAGAAAATCCATCATCAATCTGATAGTAGTGGTTTTGCCAGCACCATTGGGGCCCAAAAAGCCAAAAATTTCGCCTTTCTCGACCTCAAAACTGATGCCATCAACCGCTTTGACTTTGCCGAAATGCTTTTTTAGATTTTTAACTTCAATTGCGTTCATGTTTTTTATTGTACTATACTACTGATTATTAAAAATATAAACCCGTTCTATTATTTATTTTAGGATAGAGCTAATGATTCTGTATATAATCTTGCTTTTTTAACCCGTTGGTGCTAGTTTTGTACCAGTTCGTTGACAACATCACTTACGGAGGTGAGGCGCCGTGATCTGTCTTGGGGTGATGGGGGCACTTGTGCTGTTTGTCCTCGCTGCGATGTTACTCGTCAAGGCCTGCGGGCTGCCTGTGCACCTCTCGCTCGAGGCCCTCCTCGAAACGGTGTTCCCGTGGGCGCTACTCATTCTCGCGATCGTTGTCTCGATCGTGGTAATCGTGCTCTACGGTCCAATCTGGTGGGCGCAGGGGTGGGCAAGAGAAAGGGGCGATGCGCTCCGGTTTCGGCTAGCTGCCAGGAGGGTCAAGGCATGAAGGCGGCTCTGGTGGTTTTGGTCATCATCGCTGTTGTCGTAATCCTAGCCCCCGCTGTCTGGGGGCTGATTGAGACGGATGTCGAAGATGACTCTGTCTCGATCGACCGAGGGACACCGCCGCAGACTGGCTATGAGGAGTGTCGGTCTGTGGGCTGTGAGCTGTGTTGCCCGTGAAGGGAGGGAGCGTCATGAACGAAGCAACAAATGCACTTGGTCTGCTGATAGCGCTTATCGTCTTTGACGCTCTGGTCGGTGTCGGACTCATTATCCTCGGAGCCGTCTGGCTCTACTCGCTGCAAAGGGAGGAACGAGCATGTCATGGATCTGGTGGACGGCGGCGGCCGTCGTCGTCGTGACCGTCTTGATAGTTGTCGGAGCAGCCCGGAACGCGGGCTGGGCCGAGCGCCAGGCCGAAAGGCCGGATTGGGTGAGGGAGGAGTGAGCGTATGACGCTGTTCAGGGGCCGACCCAAGCTCCGCTTGAAGCGGAGTGCGGGCGGCCCTTTGTCGTTTCAAAAAACCGCCCTTGGGGCGGTCTTTTCTTTATTATCTTTTACTTTTTAGCTTTTAGCTAAATTATCCCCCGATTTCCGATTCAAACCCGAACTGTTTGGCTTTGGCGAATTCCTGCTTGGCAGCCTCGGGGTTTTTGAGCTCGGCGTAAACTAAAGATTGGAGATAATGGCATCGTCCGCAGGTAGGGTCGATGGCAAGGGCTTTTTCAAAACTAATTCTGGCTTCTCCAAACCTGTCGGTTGAGAGGTAGATTTGGCCGAGATTGACATAGCCGTCGCGCCATTTTGAGTCGCGCTCGACGGCAATTTCCGCTGCGGCAATGGCGCGGTCGCCATCGCCCTGCTTTAAGTACTCTTGGCTTAACAGCACGTATGAATAGGCATCGGTTCCCTTACTTGCAACCTCGGTTTTAATTGATTCGAGCCGTTGGCGATATTCTTCTTCTCTGGCAAGCTGATTCTGCCTTTGTTTTTCGACGACCACCTCATAGGTTTTTTTGATGCCAACGTAAGCCGCAATTATGATAACGAAAGCCAGCGCAATCCCGCCGATTGTTTTCCAGGGCAGCTTTATTCTCTTAAAGAAAGAAAAATCAATAGATATTGGAAACTCTCGCTCGATCCTTCTTCTGGCTTGGCCAATCTCTGCCTTGAGCTGGGGGGAGAGTTTGTATGATTTAATCTTATCGCTCATCTAATCCTCAGGTTTGTGTCAGCATTACGTTTGTTGGTGGGCTGATACTTGAATTATGAAGTATGAATTATGAATAATGGACCATAATTCTTAATTCACTATTCATTATTCAACTCCCGGCCATTTGGCGGAAATTAATGTATTCGAGTCACGCATATTTGTTGGGATCTTTTGCCAAATTGTTTCAGTGACAAAAGGAATAAAGGGATGAAGCATCTTGAGAGACGCCGTTAAAATGGTCAAAAGCTTAGTTTGAACTGCCCTCTTGTCCTTCTCGTTGTTGCTATTCAACCTGTCTTTTGACTGCTCTATTATTATATCAGCAAATTCGTGCCAGATGTAATTGTATAGGAGTTCCCCGGCGCGGGAGAATTGAAAGCTATCAAGGTGTTTGGTGACCTTCTCGATTACCTCATCAAGCCGCTCCAGATCCTTCTTGTCTTCGTCTAAAAGATTATTAATTTTACCTTTCGGATTTTCAAGGTTAGTCAAGACAAATCTTGAAATATTCCATATTTTGTTGGAGAAATTGCGGTATCCCTTGATTTTACTCTCTCCGACGGCAAGATCATTGCCGGCGGTTGCGCCAACAACAAGCGACATCCTGACTGCATCTGTGCCATATTTTTCGGTGACCTCGAGGGGATCCAAAACATTACCGAGTGACTTTGACATTTTGCGGTTATGCTCGTCGCGGACCAGCCCATGTAAATAGACGGTTTCAAACGGCGGCTTGTCGGTTAATTCCAGCCCCATCATAATCATCTTTGCTACCCAGAAGAACAAAATATCATATCCGGTCTCTAAAACTGTTGTTGGATAAAAATACTCATAGTCAGTAGGTTTACCGTCTGTAGCCTTGGCAGAGGACGGCCAGCCGAGGGTTGAAAACGGCCAAAGAGCGGAGGAAAACCACGTGTCGAGTACATCTTCGTCCCTAGATAATTCAGTATTCCCACAGGTAGGACATTTTTCGGGCTTCTCATTAGAGATGATGATCTCCCCGCATCGCCTGCTTAATTTCTCTGCAGGAATAAATTCATAGTGGTAAATATACGCCGGTGAGTCATTTACTATTTCTTTTTCGGGGTTATGGCGCTTGAAAGCGGCGATCAGTTCTTCGCGCTTTGCGTATGTAGCATAGTGCCCCTTGTCCTCAAGTGGGAGATCTTTTACTACTGTTTTTATGACCTCTTTCATAACCCCATGGCCTAATACTCTCCTTGTGCCGCTGTGTTCGAAAACAACTCTATCCCCGGATTGGAAACCGTGATCTCTTAGGCGATAAGTCTTGATTTTCCCTTTGAAGAGTTGGGCTGCAACGCTCTCGGCGAACCCCATCCTCTTTGTTTTTGGTTCGCCGCAATACCAAACCGGTATTCGATGTCCCCACCAGAGCTGACGGGAGATGCACCAGTCGCGAATGTTGTCGAGCCAGTGAAAATAAACCTTTTCAAATCTTTTCGGCAGAATCTTTATCTTGCCAGATTTGACTGCTTCCTTTGCTTTCTCGGTGAGCGGCTTCATTTTGACGAACCATTGTTTTGAGGGGATTGGTTCAATCACCCCGCTGCAACGGTAGCAAACGCCGATATTGTGCTCGTAACTTTCGTCAATTTTTTCAATTAGTCCCATTTTCTTCATATCTTCGACGACCGCCTCACGAGTTTCTTTGGTTGTCATACCGGCATATTTACCTGTGTTTTCCATCATTTTGCCATTTTCGTCTATGACTTGCTTTAGTGGAACACCGTGTCTTTGAGCGATTTCAAAATCAACTAATGAATGGGCGGGTGTCACTTTGACTGCGCCGGTGCCGAATTTCGGGTCAACGGCATTGTCGGCAACGACAACAATCTCAAACTCGCCTAGCACCCCCGGGATTTTGTACTTTTTCCCAACCATATCTTTGTATTTTTTGTCGGAAGGGTGGACGGCAACGGCTGTGTCGCCGAGCTTTGTTTCGGGACGGGCGGTTGCCAGAGTAAATGGCCCGTATTTTATATGATAAAACTTGCCTTTTTCTTTTTTATATTCGACTTCGTCGTCTGAAATGGCGCTGTGGCAGTGCGGGCACCAGTTGACGGTGCGAAGCCCTTGATAAATAAGTCCTTTGTCATAGAGACGTTTGAAGGCCTCATCGACGGCTTCTGACAGACCTTTGTCTAAAGTAAATCGTTCGTGGGTCCAATCACAGGAGGCTCCTAGGGCACGAGTCTGACGGATGATCTCGCCACCATACTTTTTTTTCCACTCCCAAACCCGCTCGACAAATTTTTCTCTTCCCAAATCGCGCTTTGATTCGCCTTCTTTTTTGAGTTCTTTTTCGACGACATTTTGGGTGGCAATGCCGGCATGGTCTGTCCCCGGTAGCCAAAGCGTCGGCTCGCCTTTCATTCTGTGATAACGGGTTAAGATGTCCTCAAGCGTGACAACCATCGCGTGGCCAATATGGAGCTTCCCCGTCACGTTGGGCGGCGGCATCATTATCACGAAAGGTTTCTTGCCCCTTTCAATCTTTGGCGTGAACGCGCCGGAAGACTCCCAGAGTTTGTAAATCTCCGTTTCGTGCGCTTTTGGGTCGTAAGCTTTGGGGAGTTCCATTTTATCCCAGTCCGATTTTAGATTTGACCTCGATTAAGGTTTTCTTGGCAATGGGCTCGAGCTTTTTTGCTCCGGCATTGAGAATTTCGCGCAGTTTTTCCGGCTCACTCATCAATTCGTTGTACTTTTTCTGGATTGGGGTGAGAAATCTAACAACTGCCTCGGCGAGGTCTGATTTAAATTCGGAGTAATTTTTGCCTTCAAATTCCTGCTCCAATTCGGCAATTGATTTGCCAGAAATGCCGGAGAAGATGGTTAAAAGATTGGAAATGGCTGGCTTATCGGATGCGGCTTTGATTTCGCTCCCAGAGTCCGTGACCGCCCTTTTGATTTTATCGCGGATAACATCCGGTTCATCAGTCAAAGCGATGTAATTAAAAGCCGTTGAGGCCGATTTAGCCATTTTTTTCTTCGGATCGTCGAGCCCCATAATCCGCGCTGTTTCTTTTTTGATTAACGGATTCGGAACGGTAAAAACCTGGCCGTATTTATTGTTTATTCTTTCGGCAATATCGCGGGTAATCTCAATATGCTGCTTTTGGTCCTCGCCAACCGGCACATCAGTCGTCCGGTATAAAAGAATATCGGCGGCCATTAAAACCGGATAATCAAAAAGCCCTGCCGAGACGCTTTTGCGATTTTCACCTGCTTTTTCTTTGAATTGGGCCATCCGTTCCAGTTCACCCATATAGGTGTGGCAGTTTAAAATCCAGCTTAACTCGGCTACTTCGGGGCGGTGAGATTGGACAAAAATCGTGCTTTTTTCCGGGTCAACTCCGCAGGCAAGATAGATTGCCGCGACCGAGAGAATGTTCTTTTTAAGCGCCTCGGGGTCTTGCGGCACGGTGATGGTATGAAGATCGACAATACAATAAATACATTCGGCGTCTTGGTTTTGGAGCTCAACAAATTGCTTGATTGCGCCCAAATAATTGCCGATGTGAACCACTCCCGACGGCTGAATGCCGGAAAATATTCTTTTCATAGTTTGAAAATATCAGATAGGAAGTAAGTTTTCAAATAAATGCATCTGTGATAAAGACGTTGGACGGTAAGCAGCGGGTCCTGTCCGGCAACATTTTCTCTTGGCCCGCGTCGGCCGACCTAGCGAGTCGGCCGCGCTTAGCCTCGGCTTCGCTCTTCCCGACAGAACTGTCGGAAAGCCGTGCCCGTTCGGGCCCCATAGATTATTCGCGGGTTCCACCCCCGCGAAGCGATAAAAGATGCCAACCACCCGCAGAATTTATAAAGTTTTGATGCATTAGTCGTTTTAGAAAGCGGGAGGGGCGCCCGTAGGCGCCCCATGTGTTTTTAGGCCTGCCTCCCTTCAGGCCGGAAGTGGTAGATCAGTAGGTGTCGTAATCATCGTCCCCTGAGCGAACGAAATAGGTGATGAGCCCTGCGATAAAGGCGATGACACCACCGACGAGGCCGTCCCACCAGCGGAATGGGACGGAGATGCCGATCCCGTAGCCGAAGATGGCTACAATCGCGAGGATCACTTCGGGCCATATGACCCACTGTTCGGGCCGTTCGTCGAGGGCGGCGAAGATGACGCCGGCGGCGATGCCGACAGCGATCGCTCCGGCGATGCCGAAGGAGAGCCAGTTAGGCGCTCCCAGGTAGAAGAGGACAGCGGCGATGATTGCGACGATCGCCGCGACGATCAGGGCGGTCAGCCAGCCGGGCCATTCCCAGCTGGTTTCCCTTACGCGCGACTGCGGCTCGGTTTGCGGCTGCATAGCGGTTTCCTTCCCTCATGCGAAGTGTGGACAGCTAGCTCGGGACTGGGCGGATGAGTATATGACCATCGCCCAGGAAACGGCGAAGCAGATGAAGTAGATGACTCCGGCTCGCCAGCCGCTTGCGAAACCGAGAAGCACGGCTGGTATGAGCCAGCCGGCAAGGGCGGCGATGCAGCCGGCGTTGTCGTTGCCGAATGACTGCGTGATATAGCAGCTCCACAGAATCAGCTTGTACAAGGTTGCGAACAGCAAGCCGAGTGACAGGCCAAGTCCGGACGCGATCGATGCCCATTCGGGCAGTCGATCGCGAAGAGCTAAACCAAGGATGAAGGCTAGCCAGGCGAGTAAGGCTAGCACCCACCAGTATGACATCCTGCTTTCTGGTGCGACAGACTTCATCGGTGACTTCCCCTCGGCTTTTGCCGGTAGTTAGCTCATTACAGCTCGGGCTACTGCCCTCCTCTCACGATGTCGATGAACGCTGTCTCGAGAGATTATCTCGAGAGGTCGAGCGAATAGTAGCAGATTTTGCACTTCGAGGGAAGACATTTTAAGATTATTTGCTACTATCGTTTCATGGGTTACCGACAAGAATATTTAAGGCGGGCTAAACTTGCGGCAAAAGTGCTGCGTTTCGCGCCGTTTGTTAGAATGGCGGGATTGAACGGCTCTCTGGTTCGAGGCGACGAAAAAAAGGCTTCCGACATCGATTTTTTGATAATCGCCAAAGCCGGCCGGCTCTACACAGCGAGATTTTTTGCGGCAGCTTTGGTTCATCTCACCAGCTATCGCCGCTACGGCGATAAAGTCGCCGGCCGGATTTGCCTCAATTGTTATTTAAATGATAAGAATCCTAATATTTCGCCCCAAAACAAAAAAAGTAACCAAAAGGTTGCTAATGCTTATAAATATCTAGTTCCGCTGGTTGATGACGGAGAGGCGGCGGACCATTTTTTTAAAGCTAGTAAATGGTTTGCGAGACATAGGGTTTCGGGCGAAAAATACGCCAGAAAATTGCGCGAAAAAACATTTATTGATTACCCATTATCACCTGCATATTTATTTGATTGGTTCTTTGAGTCTACAGTCGGGGAAATTATTGAAAAATTATTGATGAGGTACCAGCAAAAAAAGATTCTAGCCAGTCGGGACGGTAATGATGAGCTTGTGGCAACGAAAGATGAAATTCGGCTGCACCCGAAAAAATAGGCGCTTGATATTTGTTCTCTTTTGAGTTAGCAATGAGATATAGCGATCTTCGAGAAAGGGTGAGGCCGGATGTCTGAGGGCGAGAAGCCGATCATAGCCTTCGTCTGTGAAGGCTCGCCGCCTCGGCTTGGCGAAGTCGAGGTGCACCATTTCGTCATCTGTGGAGAGGGGGTAGCGCCGGCAACGGACAACTCATACGGCACCAGTCTTGAGGACTTGGCCAAGCATCCCGACTTCTTCGGCATCCTTGCCGATCCTGTCGGGATGAGCGAAGCACAGGTGCGGTTGCTTGCCGCTGGCCCGAGCTTTGCCATCTGGACCCACGAGAGAGACTGTCCAAGGGTGCGGCTATGCCTCGGATTCAATCCCGACACACCCGTGCTCGAGCCGGCCGACAGTCTGGCTAAGATCCTGGCTACCCTGACGGCTATGGGCCAATGAAGGGAGCGGAATGGTCGCTCAAGTGGGGCGGGAGGAAGTTATATCCCGCCCCTTCGTCATATGTAAAGCACGCTTGACAAATTTTCGGCTTTTTTGTACATTAATATTCCGGCGACGGATTGGATCCCCCTTCCATATCTCTCGCCGGAATAGGTAACTAGTTCATAAATTTTGGGAGGAAACAATGGCATTAAAACTCAAACCGCTGGCCGACAGAGTCATTTTGAAGCCCTTGGAGGCTGAGGAAAAAACAAAATCGGGGATTATTTTGCCTGATTCGGCTCGGGAAAAACCGCAAGAGGCGGAAGTAGTTGCGGTGGGGCCGGGAAAAGTTAAGGACGGAAAGCGTATTGAGATGACTGTTAAGGTCGGCGACAAAGTTATTTATCCAAAATATTCCGGCGACGACATCAAGGTTGACGACAAGGAATACACGATTGTCGAAGAGGAGAAGATTCTGGCGATTGTTGAATAATTAGTCAATTGTACAATTGTAAAATTAACCTATTAGAGGTGTAAAAATGGCAAAGGATATCAAATATTCAGAAGAAGCACGGTCAATAATGAAAAGGGGAGTAGACAAGTTGGCCAATACGGTCAAGGTGACTTTGGGCCCGAAGGGCCGAAATGTGGTTCTGGATAAAGGTTTTGGCTCCCCGACTATTACTAATGATGGAGTAACGATTGCCAAGGAGATTGAGCTTGAAGACAAGTTTGAGAATCTGGGCGCCCAGCTTATTAAGGAAGTTGCCGAAAAAACGAATGATGTTGCCGGCGACGGCACGACCACGGCGACGATTTTAGCCCAAGCGATGATTGCTGAAGGGCTCAAAAATATTGCTGCCGGCGCCAACCCAATGGCTATCCGCCGCGGGATAGAATATGGCGTCAAGGCGGCAGTTGGAGCTCTAAAAAAGAACTCTAAGCCGGTTTCCGGCAAAGAGGAGATTGCTCAAGTTGCTTCAATTTCAGCTGATAACGGCGAGGTGGGAGCACTGATTGCCGAAGTGATGGATATGGTTGGCCGCGACGGGGTAATTACGGTTGAGGAAGGCCAGTCACTCGGGCTTGAAAAAGAAGTGGTTGAGGGAATGCAGATTGACCAAGGCTTTGTTTCGCCTTATATGGTGACTGACGCTAACCGGATGGAATCAGCGGTTGAAGATCCTCTCATTCTAATTACCGATAAGAAGATTTCGTCCGCCCAGGATATCGTTCCGGTTTTGGAGAAAATTGTTCAAACCGGCAAAAAAGACATCGTGATTATCGCTGACGATGTTGACGGCGAAGCCCTAACGACAATCGTTCTTAATAAGCTTCGCGGTGTCTTTAACGCTCTTTGTATCAAAGCACCTGGCTACGGTGACAGTAAGAAAGAGATGCTTTCCGATATCGCTGTGCTTGTGGGTGCAGATGTGATTTCTGAGGACACGGGGCTGACTTTTGAGAAAGTTGAAATGTCGCAGCTGGGTAGAGCCCGCCGAGTGGTCGCCGACAAAGACAAAACGACGATCGTTGACGGCAAGGGCGATCAGAAAGCGATTAAAGAAAGAATTAGTCAGATTAAAAAGCAAATTGAAAAAGCCGACTCTGATTTTGATAAGGAGAAGCTACAAGAGAGAATGGCCAAGCTTTCGGGTGGCGTGGGCGTCATTAAAGTCGGCGCGGCTACGGAAGTTGAGCTAAAAGAACTTAAGCATAGAATCGAGGACGCTCTCTCGGCTACTAAGGCGGCGGTAGAGGAAGGGATAGTGCCGGGCGGCGGCGTGGCGCTGGTTGACGTAATTCGCACTGTCGGCGATGCCGAAGTACAGGGCGAGGATGAGAAGGTTGGCCTCTCAATTGTCCGGCGTGCCCTTGAGTATCCGATCCGCCAGATTGCCCAGAATGCCGGCAAGGACGGCTCGGTCATAATTGAGGAAGTAAGACGCAAAGAGAGGGGCGTCGGCTATGACGCGGCTTCTGATGAATATGTTGATATGGTCAAAGCCGGGATAATTGATCCTTTGAAAGTTACCCGATCAGCTCTGCAAAACGCCGCTTCGGTTGCGGCGATGGTTTTGACGACTGAAGCCGCGGTAGCTGATATTCCTGAAAAGAAAGAAATGGGCGGCGCGAATATGCCGGGCGGCGGAATGCCGGATATGGGGGGGATGGGGTATTAACGCAAAGCGTTAATAAAGTAAAAGTCAAAAAGTAAAACGGGGGAATGAAAATCGGGCCATTAGGCCCGATTTTCGTATGTTTATAAATGTTTCGGTTTTAAGATGGAACGAGCCGTGGGGAGCGAGAGCTCAACCCACGGCTCGGGATAGTATCGTGAGGGACGGCTTCGGGGGTTGAGCCCGAGATTCCGTCCCTCCGAAGGCGGCGCTGGAAGGCGAAGCGCCGGAGGATGGCAGGCGACGCTGAGCGTAAACTCACTGAGGAGAACCGGAGTGAGGCCCCCAGAGCCCGCAGCGTTGGCTTACCCAGCGCCGCCCTCCCTTGTGCACCACATCGGAGTGGGCACAGGGATAAAGCAGTACGGAGGATGGATGTGTACGGCAGCTCGACCAGGCAGGCGCTGGCGGGGGTGGGAGGGTATGATGAATCCCCGACATGCGCCTTCTAGTCCGGTGAATCTGTGTGCCCGCAGTTCACGCAGGGCTTGCCGACCGTGGTCGGCACCTCGCAGCGCGGGCAGGTGTTGTCGTTGGTTGAGGACTGGTCTTGCGGGCAGCAACCCGGCTTGTTGCAGAGGAAGAGTGAACCATCGGCCGGCACGGGCTCGCGGACAGGTGTTACTCTGTCCGGGCCGATCCCGGCTATCATCTCGCCGGTGCAGCCGATAGCTCCACCCACGATCTTGTGGGCGATGTTCGGTTCGCGGTCGAGAACAACCCTGGTCGGGGGTTCGAGTGTTGCTGCCATCGAGTTGCCTCCGTTTCTTCTTCAAATTCCGCCCGAGAGAAAAGCTTACGCGTCACCCTCGAGTCAGAATAATTTACCACAAAAAGAAGGTTCTTGTCAACCTTCTTCTGAAGACTGAGGCCTAGAGCCTAGGGACTTTACTTGGGTATTTTCTGAATGAGTTCTAAGGTTGTTTTGCCGACCTGTTTTAGCGCCGGCCAGGCGGCGGGTAAAAGGAGAATGAAGACTACAACCCAGAGCAGGTTTTTACGCATAAAATTAACCAGCGCTATAACCAGAAAAACCAGAATAATAATTGCTAGTGGCAACCTGTAAACAGCCGGAATGGTTTCTAAGCCCTTATTGTAAAGTTCTATTATCGTTTGCATAGATTAAGTAATATCTAACAAGTAGTATCTCATAGGCTTTTACGAAGTAAAAGGGGTGGTGTGGCCGAATATAAGTGATAAATCAAAAATTTATTATTTTTTGCTTATATTATTACTTGTTATATTTTCTTTATTACTTTCAGGTTCGCGGTGATGGTATTTCTTGTGGATTTCACGCAGATGCTTGTCCGTGACATGAGTATAAACCTGGGTTGTGGTAACCGAGCTGTGGCCCAAAAGCGATTGGACAGAGCGCAGATCGGCACCGGCGCGCAAAATGTCGGTGGCGAACGAATGCCTCAACACGTGGGGCGTAACCTGCTTGACGATACCCGCTTTTTTGGCCGAGTCTTGGACTATTCTCTGCACTTGCCTCGCGGTCAGTCGGGCTCGCTTTGCTGTCATCTCCCCCTTGGTTTGTTCGGTATCGGGTTTTTCTCCTTCGTTTTTAGTTTGGCCACGCCATCCCTCCGCCTTCGGCGGGCCTACAAGTTTTACATTTTTAATTTTCACAAACGCTGCTTCATCCTCGTCGAATCTCGTTTTGAAATACCTATCCAGCCACTCCGCCGCCGAATCAGATAGAAAAACGACTCTTGCCTTGCCGCCCTTGCCGAGAACCGAAAATTCACCTCTCTCAAGATTGATTTGGTCTCGTTTGAGAGCAACTAATTCCGACACTCTTATCCCAGTTGAGAACAGAATTTCAAGCATTGCCCGATCGCGGATTTCCTTATCATCTTTGCCAGAATTAACTTCGAGCAATCTTTTTACCTCCTCCTCCTCCAAGAATTTTATTTCTCTATCCGGTGTATCGGCCAGTTCGATTTTTTCCGGCACAAGCGAGTCAACATCCATTTTTGAGAGGTATTTTAGAAAACTGCGCAGGGCGATCATATAATAATTGAGGGTTTTAACGCCTAAGCCCCGTCGGTGCAGTTCGAGACGCCATTTTTTTATCAGTTCAAGGTCGATTTTTGAAACGTTATTTACACCGGAACTTTCGGCAAATTCGGCGAACTTAGTTAAATAGGACTCATAATTTCTAATCGTAAGCTGGCTGTGGCCCCGCTCGAGTTCAATATATTCTAGAAATTCGCGGATTTGCTTGTCCATATCAATATTTTACGACATAAAACAAAAACATGAAAGAATTTTTAGCCGTTGCTACTCGTATCTTAGTACATCAAGCGGGTTGACCCTGGCTGCTCTCTTAGCGGGATAAAGACCGGTGATTAACCCTAAAAGAATTGAGAATAAAAAGATGCCGATCAAAAAGAGAGGGGAGAAATAAAAGACCTGAACGGGATCTCCGCCGGCTCTTTTAGCAAAAAAATTCAAAATCTGATTGGCAACGGTTCCAAAAGCGATCCCTACAACCATACCGATAGTGCCGCCGATGACCCCCAGAACGATTGCCTCTGCCAAAAAGAGATTATTAATATCTTTTTTCTTCATGCCCAGAATTTTCATCAGGGCAATTTCTTTGATTCTTTCTAAGAGCGAGATAGTCAGAGTGTTGAACATTCCCAGAGCGGCAACGACAAGAGCAACAACACCAAAGCTGGCAAGAATGACTTTGAAGACATTGAAGATTTGCACGATTTGGGCAACTGTATCGCCGACATACTGGGTTTTATAACCCATATTTTCAATCACTTTTCTTGTGGTGGCGGCTTCGGAGCGGCGGGTTAGCTCGACTTTAAGCTGAGAATAGTCGGTTATCCCGAGTGCGGTGATGTTTTTGTAGTGGGTATAGATTTTAACAGCGGTTTCGTCTTTTATAACTCCGATAATCTTAAACTGCTGGTCTTCGATGGTTTTGTCTTCTCCTGTGCCGGAGTAAGCTTTGGGAATGATAATATCAGTGACAAGAGTTTTATTAATGTATCGAGATGGGTCATCGCCTCCCATAAATTTGGTATAGGCACTGTTGACGACTGCCTCGGGAAGCTCGATGGGGGATTCGATGAGATCGGCGCCCGCGGTCGAATAAGTTGCTTGCGGCTCGCCGTAGAACTCGCCCCATTTTATTTTAAGCCCGCTCCATTCAAGATATTTGGCCGATGCGCCAAAAACTGTTGCGTCAATCTGGGCGTTTGTCTTTTTGGCTCTCGCGCCGACCGAGATTGCCGGCTCGACGCTTTTGACTGACTGGATAGCATCAATTTCAGCGGTTGAATTGTCATTGAGTTTTACGACCTGGGAACTCCCCGTGCCGACATCTAGTAGCTGGAAGGCGTTTCCGCTAGTTACCTCGCGGGTAATCAGCCGCTCCAAGCCGAAGGCGAAGGCGACGAGAAAGACGATGGCCGAGATGCCGATTATAATACCGGTTAAGGTAAGAACCGTCCTTAGACGCCTCGTCATCAGGTTCTTATAGGCAAGTTTTACGATAAATCTTCTATCCACTCTTAGTGTCCTTTACGATTAAGCCGTCTCTCATTTCAATCGCTCTTGTTCCTAGTGTCCAATAAGCCTGGTTGTGGGTGACCAAGATGATCGTTCTTTTATATTCTTTGTTCAGCATATCAAAAATAGCCATTATCTCATCGGACGTTTTGGTGTCGAGGTTTCCAGTCGGCTCATCAGCAAGAAGAATCCACGGGTTGGTAACCAGAGCGCGGGCCAGAGCCACTCTTTGCTGCTCCCCTCCAGATAGTTGAGTCGGGATCTGCCTTGATAGATCCAGTATACCGAGCTCTCTCATTACCCTTTTGGCGCGTATTTTTGAGTGTTTTTCTTTCTCTCCCTGAATAATTAGAGGTAGAGCGACATTCTCCAAGACGTTTAGCGACTTGACCCAGTGTGAAAGCTGATGGATTATGCCCATTTTCTTGGAGCGGAAAATTCCTCTTTGGTCGTCGTCAAGGTTGAAAATATCGGTGTCGCGTATTTCAATTTCTCCAGAAGAGGGAGTGTCGATGCCGGCGATAGTATTAATCAGGGTCGTTTTGCCGCAGCCGGAGGGACCGTAGATGACGCAAAAGTCGGTTGCTCTGATAGTAAGATCAATTTCTTGGAGAGCCTTGATGAGATTACTCCCGACTTTGTAATTTTTCTTCAAGTCGGAAACATCAATAACCACATCGTGGTGATTTGTCGGCGAATCTTTTGACATTATTGGTTTATCTGTTTTTTGTTCGTTGGCTATTTTTTTCATATTTTTAAATTCCATCAAATCTAGAATAACCCTATCATCCAGCCGAACAGTTTTGTTAGAGTGTTGAGCATTATGGTCAAAACCGACATTGACGGCTCGCCCGGGACGGCGACGAAAGATTTTGAAGTGGTCAGGTTATAAGCTTTGTCTTTGACCAGAATTCTCAAGGTGTAAGGCGTGGATGGTTTAAGATCTGATATTACTACAACGTGATTTTGGCTAAGGGCAGTGTTTTCTGTTGTTTTGTAAGGGAATTCATCAGCGCCTAATCCCTCTCCGTATTCAACTTGGTTGGTGGTCGGCTCATCAGTTTTGAAGGAAACAACAATTCGGGCTTTATCTACTGTTCCCTCGCCGACATTTGACGACTCGATGGTAATATCTGATATTTCCGGCGCACGGGCGTCAAGATCAGTAAAGAGAGTGTGGGTGTCTGATCTGGCCTGATTTCCAAACTGGTCGCGGCCGAAGGTATAGAAAGTATACTCGGTGTTGTCTTTGAGCTCGGTCAAGGTTGCCTTGTGGTCTTGAGTCATCGCTGATTTTGACTGCTCCAAGATTGGCAGGCCGTCTTTGGGTCTGTACTCGATTGAAGTTGAAATCGGTACATTCGACTTCCAGACGATAACAATTGCCGGATACGGCCCGGAGGTGTCTTTGTAGTATGAGATTCCATAGATTCTAGGTTCGGGTAATGTTTCAAAGACATAATCATCAGAGGAAAATTCATTGCTGTCGGTGTCGGTGCCGTAGATTTTGAAGTGATAGACGGTCGAGTGGGTTAGGTTATCGAGAGTGACGGAGTGCTTTGTTGTTTTAGAGCTTGCTGCCTCTTCGAGAGTTGAGCCGTAGGAAACGCTTGTTCCATATCTCAAGCTGGTAGTTGCCGGGTTTGAAGTTTCATAGCTTATATCAGCCGTGGTTAACTTCACGTTTGAAACGGAAACATTTGAGACGGCCGGCGCGGGGGTGGTCGTGAAAGAATAGACGCCGGAGTAGGCCAGTGTCAGCGAATATTCCCTGTTTTCGTCGTAAGAGAGGACTTGGTAGTAGTAGGTAGTTGAGCTTGAAAGACCGGATAGGCCGACTGAATGCTCGATGACAGTTTCTATTTGCCCTTTATTGTCGGTTGAACTGGCAAGGTCACTTTCATTGGTGGAATATCTGACAAAGGAATTTGAGGCGCGGGAAGTTACCCAGTTTACGGTCGCGGTGGTAGCCTGGGCTGAAACTGACGGCATTCCGACTAAGACTGGCGGCGAGGTGTAGTTGCCGGTTGGCTGTTTGGAGACCACGGAAGAGGGAGTGGAGGCATTGCCGGCGTTGTCAACCGACTTTATTCGATAGTAATAGGTAGTTGAGCTTGAAAGGCCGCTGTCAAGGTAAACTGTGTTGGCGGTTGTGCCGGCGACCTGAAAGTTGATCCCATTAGTTGAACGCTCAACCTGATAATGGTCAAAGCTGGCTGGGTCCTGGCCTGCCCCAGCTGTCCACTTGATTGTCAGTTCCCAGATTGAGGCGGCGCGGTTTGAAGTGTCGGAGATGGTCACGCCTGTCGGAGTCGGAGGGGCGGTAGTGGAGCAGGTGAAGTTGACCGTGGCAACGTTGGCCTCGTCAAAGGCGTAATTACCGGCCTCGTCACGGGCTACGAGATAGAAAGTATTGTTGCCCTGCGTCGTTGCGTAAGCCCCCGCAGTGAGCGTAGTCGAACTGGAACCGGTCCAGGTGACATTGGACATCGAAGGCCAAGCGTTAACTGACCAGCCGTAGTTGACGATGTTGGTCGGGTGAGAGGGGGCGTTCCAAGTGAAGGTAAAGGAATTAGTCGAGGAAGACGGCGGGTCAGCAATCAGTGAAGTCGGCTTAGCTGGCGCCGAGGTCGTGTAGTAATAGCTGGTTTGAACATCAGCCGAGAAGTTACCGGCGGTATCAACCGATCTGACCAAAAAGGCATTGGTCCCTTCTTGGTAGGCAGTAATTCCCGTAACCGTCCTCTCGACTTGGGTGGCTGACCAGTCATCCACGCCATTGCCTCTCTTGTATTGATAGCCGGCAATTCCGGATTGTTCGGGACTCGGGTCAGTTGCCGCCGGCCAGGAGAAAGAGAAACTGTTTATGCCCGTATAGCCGGAAGGCGAGGCGGCGATAAATGACGGGGGTTCGGGGTTAACCGAATCAAACTTATAGGTGAAATATGTTTGGGCGGCGGAGAGGTTAAGAGCGTTGTCTTTAGTGCGCAATCTAAAGTAATAAGTGTCGGAAGTGGAGAGAGCGCTAGCGGTATAAGAGACACCGGTTTGGAAAGTGCCGGCAGTTAAAGGATCAGCGGTGTCATCCGTGCCGAAATAGACCCAGTAGCCGGCTACGCCGCTTTGGCTGTCTGTCGCTCCATCCCACTCAAAGTAGGGTGTGGGGTAGTTGTAGAAATTGTCGGTGGTGATAGGCGTTCCCTTACCGGAATCAGAGTAGCCGTTGAATGTTGTGGGATTTGTGGGCGGGGTATTGTCAGTTATCCAGCCAGTGTTGCCCGTGCCAGATGAGTTAGCCGTAAGATAGAAGGTAGCTCCGCCGGTGGCGTTGGAGCGGTTCATTGAGACATAGTCGCAAACGACCATTCCCGAGGCCTTTAATAGGGTCCATTGCGTTACGCCGTCATCGGAGTCAATCGTCACCAAATTCCCCGCTGTGCCGTTCAAGAAGTTCGTTCCCGTCATCGTATAAGTGGTATCTTTGGTGAATTTGACCGTCTTTGTTCCAGCCGAAGCCATCGTCATATTGGCGAAGGTGAAGGCATTAAAGAAAGTTAAAACATTTGTCGCTGAGGGTGAAATAGTAATGTTATTATAGATCTGTCCGCCTCCATAAAAGCTCGAGGTAGCACTGTCGGTTTTCGTCAAAGCAATGGTTGAAGTGCCACAATCTAATGTCAAACTATCTGTTCTGACATACCAGAGATACGAACTGCTGACACCAGTTATTGTCCAAGTGCCAGATCCCATTGTAATCGCCCTGGTAGTTGTGACATTGCTAGATAAACCAGCCGTTGATACATTGTAATTATTCGCATTGAAAGTTCCGTTCTTGACAGTTAGCATATAAGTAACAGATAGAGCATCCTGCAAAGTCAATGTCCCCGTTGGCATTTCCACATATAGATTTGTGTAAAAATTATTTCCAGCGGTCGTCAAGGTATAAGATCCTCTGCCCTGAAAATATATTGGATAATAATATCCACCGACAGTAAATGTCATCCCTGATATTAATGTAAATGAGCCGTAAGAATAATATGCGGACAATGTATTCAATGCCCAAGTCGGCTTCGTCCCAGTATAACCCGCCCCCGTCCAGTCAATAGATTTTCCGAGCCGCGGCATATCGGCGGTAACGGTAACGCCGGAGTTGTAGCCACCAGCAACGGCCATACTGACATTATCTTGGGGCAATGGAACGCGGGAAGTCCAGTTTCCAGCATCAGACCAGTTACCGCCCGTGGCGTCATTCCAGGTTTGGGCAACAGGGGTAGTCATTGTAAGAGTTCCCCCGCCAGAGATAGAGTTTCCTCCGCAATCACCGATTGAATTAGCTCCGCCATTGGTTAAGTCCAAATCACTGCCTCCATTGGCAAAGGTAATATCCATAAAATCAACATTATTGGTTGTAACTGTGGCTCCTGTAGTGGTGATGGTTCGAGCCGTGCCGAGAGTGTCTGATTTAACCAAAAGACGATTTATTGCCGAGTTGCCTGCTAGAGAGAGGGTTCCAGTGACCGCAAAATTTGTCGAAAAGCTAAAACCATCTGTTTTTACCGCCGTGCCTGTGCGAGTGAGGTTAGCAAAGGTGGATCCATTGGCGTACAAATTCGGGCTTCCGGAGCCGGTAAAATTAACATTATTAAATGTTTTTCCGCCATCATACATCAAGGTAGAGCCGGCGGTATTACCGGTAAAATTGATAGTTGAGGTGCCGGCGTTGAGAGTTAGATTGGTTGAGTTTGAAGTCGTCCAAGTACCTGTTCCTGTGCCGGTGAGATTTATGGTTGAGTTACCCAAACTTATTGTTCTGACATTAGAATTTGAAGAGGCAAAGATAACCCAGCTGTGAGTTAATGACCCCGCCCCGCCATCGGTGATAAGCGTTCCAGAGGAGTGGGTAAATTGACCGCTGATGGTGAGTCCATCCCCCAAAGTTACCGTTCCCACGCTGGTTGCCACGTTCCAAAGCGTATTTCCCGCCGAAATTAAAGTTCCGGTGGCGTTAATATATAAACCAGAGCTAGCGTTGGCTGTCACCTTCCCTGCAACAAAGGTGACGCCTCCCGAAACAGTCAGGGTGTTGTTCGTGCCGAGAGTGAGGATATTAGTATAGCCGGCCATAGTCAAGGTTTTGGCCACACAGCCGGTGGTGTCAACCGTAACATTGCCAGAACCCGACAGAGCGAAAACATCATCAGATGAAGTTGGAGCAGATCCCTCATTCCAAGCCCCGGCCGCTGTCCAGTTTCCGCCGGCGGCAGAGACAGTTCTGATATTGCCAGAGCCGGATGCTGACCAGCCGGAGTTGCCGTTGATGTTTGGATCAGGGTATGGAGTGGAGTTAGCGGTAGAATACCATGTTGCTCCGCCGGTGACTGCCATTCTGCTTTTGGCCACATAATCCACGACGACAGCGCCAGATGGTTTAGTCATGGTAAAGGGAGTAGCCCCATCATCAGAGTCAATCGTTATCAAGTTGCCAGAGGTGCCGTTCAAGAAGCTTGAGCCCGTCATGGTGTAGGTCGTGGATTTGGTGAATTTGACCGTCTTCGTCCCAGCCGAAGCCATTGTCATATTGGCGAAGGTGAAGGCGCCGGAGAAGGTCGTTATTCCTGAACCAGGGGAGATGGTGATATTGTTGTAGGTAGCTGTTCCCCCAGAAAAGGGTGAGGCTGTTGCCCCTGTGCCTGCTATCCAAATGGTTGAAGTTGATGTGTTGACTGTTCCTGTTGCATTCCATCCCCCCGTTGTCATCTTCCAAGTGCTATTAGAACCCATGTTGAGGGTTGTCGCACTACCACTAGACCAACTATAAACAGTCACATTATATCCGTTAGCATTAAAGGTTCCGGCAGAATGAGATGTCGAAGCATTAGAAGAGAAATTGTCTAACAGAGTTAAGGTTCCATTGACCATACTAAAGGTCGTATTGCTGTTAAAAGCATTCCCTGCGCTGGTCAGCGTATATGAACCTCTGCCTCGGAAAGTAAGGTATTGATTATAAACTAAAGTCATCCCTGTCGTGCTAGAAATTAAAGTTAAAGAGCCATAAATAGTATTACCTGTGGCTAGAGTCACCGCCCACGTCGGCTTAGTCGGCGCAGTATAAGTTGCTCCAACCCAGCTAATACTCTTTCCCAATCTTGGCATATCGGCTGTGACGGTTTGGCCGGAAGAGAAGTTGACTCCGTTGAAGCTGACGTCATCTTGCGGCAAAGGCACCCTGCCTGACCAAGCGTTCGCCGACCAGTTGCCTCCTGATGACCCGGACCAGGTTTGGGTGGCGGGGGTCGTCATCACCAAATTCCCTGTTCCCAAAGTTCTACTGTTTCCTCCACAATCACCGATGGAATTAAGTCCGCCATTGGTTAGGTCTGTATTACCGACTTTGTTATCGGCAAAGGTAATATCTTGAAAATCAACATTGTTTGTCCCTGTATAAGTTGCTCCAGTGATGATAATGGTGGAAGGTGTGCCAAGAGTAATTGATTGAACTAATAAACGATTAGTTGCTGAATTACCAGCCAGAGAAAGTATGCCAGTAACGGTGAAATTTGTATTAATTGTAAAACCATCTGTTTTTACCGCTGTGCCCGTGCGAGTGAGAGTGGCAAAGGTAGAGGTAACAGCGTTCAAAACTGGCGTTCCGGAACCTGTGAAATTAACAATATTGAATATTTTCCCAATTCCACCACCGTTAGCCACAATCATACTAGAAGCACCTGTGATGTTTATGGTAGAGGTGTCAGCGTTAAGGGTTAGGTTGGTTGTGTTTTGCATAGCCCAACTAGTGCCAGAAGTAGCAGAAACATTTATAGTTGAATTACCTAAAGTTAAAGTTCTTGCAACAGTATAGTTAGAATATAATATACTCCAATTATGAGTTAGTGAACCTGCCCCGCCGTCTGTTATCAGGGTCCCACCTCCTGAAAGAGTAACCTGATTACTAAAATTGCTATTATCCCCCAGAGTTACAGAACCACCACTAGAAATAGTAAGGTTATAGAGCGTATTTCCTGCCGAGATTAAAGTCCCGGTAGCATTGATTGCCAAAGTTGAGCCGGAGTTAGCCGTCACCCTGCCTGTTGCCAAAGTGACGTTTCCCGAAACGGTCAGCGTATTACTGGCTCCGAAAGTGAGGGTGTTGGTGTAACCGGTAAGGTCTAAGGTTTTAGCCACGCAACTCACGGTGTCAACCGTCACATTGCCGCTGACAGCATCCAAAAAGACATTATCAGTGGCTGTCGGTGCGACCCCGTTAAACCAGGTCGCCCCAGCGCTCCAGTTGCCGCCAGCAGCTACGGCGGTCTTAACAAAATTCCAACCGCTATTCCCGGATACATTAGTGCTGCGTTTTGCGTTCCAACCCGCTCCGCCGGTTGCTGTTGAATCCTGCAAGGAAACATAATCGATTGTTGCTATCCCGGATGATTTAGAGAGGGTAAAGGGACTGCCCGGTGTATATGAATTAATGGTAATCAGATTGCCCGACGTTCCAGTAGCTGAAAAAGTGCCATTGATGGTTTGGATTGATCCCGCGGTAAAGCTGACGGTCTGGTCTATATTAGCCAGAGTAAAATTGTTAAAAGTGTTGTCGCCTGAAATAGGATTGAAACTAAAAGATCCCGTATTAAGTGAAACATTATAATAGGTGAGTCCGCCACCAGTGAACTTGCGAGTTCCATTATAAGTTGAAAGTGTAAGATTGGATGTTTCGGCATCAAAAGTTAGGCCCGTGGTTGTGGCTATGTCCCAACCGCCATAGCCAATCATATTCCAAGTCCCGGAGCCCATCAAAATTGATCTGGTATCAGAGTAAGAGCTATATACGCCAGCGTTGCCCCCTACCGTTACGTTGTGATCATTGGCATCAAAAGTTCCATATCTAATATAGAGAGAGGAGGAAGAGGACAAGGTAAGATCATCCTGCAAAGTTAAAGTTCCGCCCACCATGTGAATGTACATGTACGCACCAGCCCCGAGCAAAGTTTTTCCTGCGCTGGTCAGTGCATAAGAACTTCTTCCCTGAAAATAGATATCATTGCTATTGCTATATGTCATTCCCGAAATAAGCGTTACTGAACCAAAAGTGTAATATGTGGTTGAGGTTAGCGCCCATGTCGGCGTATTAGTGGCTCCCGTCCAATCTACTGTCCCTATGCGCGGCATATCAGTCGTTACTGTTTGACTGGCAGAGCTAAAAGAATTAGCGTCAAATCTAGCAGTGTCTTGCGGTAGAGGGGCTCGGCCGGTTCCGGCGCCGCCTCCGCTTGCGTTAGCCCAGTGGTTTGCGGCATCGGACCAATCACCGCCATTGCCGACCCAGTAGTTGGTCTGGGCGGAAGTAGGAGTAATGCCAGAATTGCCGCCGGCGTCACCTATGGAAACTCCGGTAAACGGCGAGGCCGCTCCGGCGCCAGCGATATCTTGAAAATCAACATTATCTATATCCACTGCCGCGGCGGTGAAGGTGCGGGTAGCTCCAAATGTGCCTGATTTGACGAGAAGGCGGTTGGCAGCGCTGTTGCCAGTTAGGGTAAGAGTGCCGGTGATAGTTTGGCCGACGTTATGTAAAGTAAGAACGTTATTTTTTGTGGCCGTTCCTGTACGGGTGAAATTGGTATAAGTACCTGACCCTATCATAAGTATGTCCTCGCCTGACAGAACAACTGAATAGTAGGTTTTGCTACCCGGATTAAATGCATTGTATGTAACTGTTACGGTAGATGTCCCGCAATTAAGAACCCAAGATGCAACTTGATTATTATTCCACCTACCGACAGTTATGCTCGATGCCCCCAAGGTCAAGATTGCACTGGCTGAATTGGTGGGGGTAAAGGTCCCGAAACTGATTGTCTGGCCGTTAGTATTTAACTCCCCGGCTTTCAAATACAGCGTAGTTGATGTCGCGGTGTATCCGTCCTGAAGCACCCACTCCCCACCGGTTCCGTCGAAGGTTACATTACCGGGAGTATGCCCTCCCCAAGTGATATTCCAACCCGCACCCCCGTTGTTAGAAGTAGAAATAAAGGAGATGGCAGAGGTGGTGGCAGAACCCTTGGTATAGGTCCAGCTTCCGGAGAAATTGAGTGCTCCGCTTTCAGCGTCGCCGATAGAGAGAGTGATATCGGCATTGTGAGTGAGGGTTCTGGCTGCATCGTAAGCGGAAGCATCGACTGAGCCGGCTACGGCGGCGGCGTCAATGGTCACATCGCCGGAGTTGGCGTCAAAAACCACGTCATCATTGGCGGTTGGAGCAGTGGTGTCTGCCGCTCCACCCGAGGTCGTTGACCATGTGGCATCCGCCGACCAGTTGCCGCCAGCCGTTCTAGCGTATTTGGTGATGCCAAGGGCGCGGGCAGGTTGGCGGGAGATGAAGAAAAGGGTTGCTCCAATCCCGGCGAGAACCAGGAGGGCAGCAAGTATAAGGGTCAACGGCCTGCGTCTAGTTTTTGTTCCGGACTGTTGTTTTATGGTTTTCATCTTGGTTGATTTACATCATCCACCCAAACACACTTCTTAAGGCGCGCAGGATGATGTTAAGAATACTTTCAGTCGCTTGGCCGGTGGCGAAGACATATTCGGAAGAGGTGGAGGTATTGCCGCTTTTGTCCAAAGCATTGACTCTGAAGTGATAAGTTTGCATCGGGTCAAGTTCGCTGATTATTTTAACGTGCGAGGTTTTGAGGATATCTTCTTTGGATGTCTGCCGGGTGTATCCTCCCCCTAGGCCCTCGCCGTATTCAACATAGGCTTGAGCCGGCTCATCGGTTGTGAAGGAAACGATAATTTGAGCTTTGCCCGACAATAGCCCGACGGTTGAAACCTCATATTCTATTTTCTCAACCTTTGGCGGTCGGGTGTCAAAAGGAGTTTCGTAGTTTAATTTGTCTGATGTGGCGACATTGCCGAACTGGTCTTTACCCTGGGCATAGATGGTGTATTTGGCATTGTCCAAAAGATCGGCGATTTCTACGTCATGGGTTTTCTCTAACTTTGATTTGACGATCTCCTGCTCGACAGCGCCCGCTGCTTGATATTTGACAACCGTTGAGGTCTCAACATTTGTTTCAAAGGTGACTTTTGCGCTCTGGGTCGCTCTGTCTTCAAGGCGTGTAAGTTTGAAGCTGATGATTTTTGGTATCGGCAGAGTTTCAAAAGAGTAGTCGTCGGATGAAAGCTCATTCCCGTCAATGTCGGTCGCCGTGATCTCGAAATGATAGTTAGTTGAATGCTCAAGAGCGCTTAGCTTGGTGGAATGCTGGGTTGAGGAGATGCCGGAGATGTCCTCGATGTCTTTGCCGTAAGAGGATGTTTTGCCGTAATGGAGCGTTGAGGTGGCAATGGTAGTCGTTTCCCATTTGATATCGGCCGAAGTTAAGGTGATGTTTGCAACTTCGACTTTTGAGATGGAGGGCGCGTCAGGAGTGATAAAGGTGTGGGTAGTTGAATAGGCGCTCTCAAGGGCATAGTCGCGGTATAGGTCGAATGATTGGGTTTTATAGTAGTATTTCGCATTGGCCTTGAGGCCGGTCAGAGTTACCTTGTGGGATATAACCCACTCCTCCTGCCCTTTTAATTCGCTCAAATCGTTTTCATCGGTTGAATATCTGATAAATGAGGTTGAAGTTCTTTCTGTTAGCCAAGATATTTCGGCCTCATGGGGTCGGGTTATGACGGTTGGAGCGGTGAGCAGGGGGGGCGGGGAAGTATATTTGCCCGAGGGTTTGAGCGAAACAATGGTTGAAGCAGCAGAAGTGGAACCGGCATTGTCAACCGCTTTTACGCGGTAGTAGTAGGTAATAGCATCGCTTAAGTCGGTATTAATAAAGGAAGCGTTGGCAGTAGTGGCAAGAGTGCTGTAATCGGTCCCGTTGGTTGAACGCTCGATTAGATAGTGGTCGAAACTTGAAGGATCCTGACCGACACCAGCAAGCCAGTTTAGAGAAATTGAAAATCTTTGCAAGACTTTATCGGAGGAGTCATAGATTGAAACTGAAGTGGGAATAGGCGGTGCGGCGGTGTTGCAGGTAAATGTGTCGCTGGCATAGTATTCGGGCAGGAAGGAGCCGATGCCAGCTTCGTTGCGCGATGTTACATAAACCGTGTTTTCGCCCTGCTGGGTAGCATAGCTGTCGGGCCCGATTGAAACATGGGCGTCAGTTGAGGCGATATAGGTGGTGTTAAGGGCGGTTGGTGGCTCGTTAAAGGAAAAGTAGTAGCCAATAATCGGGCTTTCACCGGGATCTTGAGAGGGCTTGTCCCAAGAAATGGTGAAAGAGTTGGTGTCAGATGACAGGGGTGCAACATCAAGATTAACGGGCTTTGGCGGCGCCTCGCCCGACCAGTAGTAGGTGACTTGGGTGTAAGTTGTCGAAATATTGTCGGCGGTATCAACTGTCCTGACATAGAAAGTATTGGCCCCCTCCTGATAGGCGGTGATGTCATTGGCGGCTCTATCATCAGGGCCGGCGGTATCAGTCCAGGACCCATCGGTTGAGCGCTTGTATTGATAGTAGGCGATGCCTGATGCTCCGCCACCGCCACCAACTGGATCGGTGCCGGCTGGCCAGGTGAAGTCAAAACTATTGGTAGTGGTATAGCCGGCCGGATTGGCGGTGATGTAATCCGGTCTTGTGGGCGGGGTCGTATCAAGGGAGAAAGTGAAGAGTGTTGCGGCGGCAGGTGTGTTGTTTGAGTTGTCTTTGGTTTTGGCCCGTAGGTAGTAGGTCTTGCCGTCATCGGCCGAAGATAAGGTCGTCCCGGTCGCCCAAGTTTGGGTATCTCCCCCCGCTCCGACATGGGCTTGATAGGTTGAGGGATCGGCTCCGGAATCGGTGCCAAGATAGAGATAGTAGCCGGCAACGCCAGATTCGGTGTCTGTCGCGCCCGAGAAGGAGGTAGAAACCGCGCCGATATCATTTGTCCAGGTGCCGGTTGTCTGGGCCACGCCGCCGATAGTTAACCCTGTGGTTGTGGGGTTGGTGGGTGGGTCAACATCTTCGAGATAATAAATAGTATAGTCGGCTAAAACAGGCGTTGATTGCCCGTCGGTAGTAGTTAAGAATGAGCGAACTTGAAGATATTTATTTGCCCCTAGAGTAATTGCGGGCATTGAACCGTTAGGAACGTTGTAGGTGCCGGTTGCGATTGCTGTTCCTAGTGAGCCCCACGCCGTCCAGTCGCCGTCATTTGGTCCGCCAACTGCCGAGGAGCGGATTTGATAACTGATTGAGGTGTTGGCGGGAATGGTCACATTAGAGCTAAAGCCATTTGGCGACCCCCAGCCGCCGTTCCACAAGGTATTGATAATCCCCGACCCGCCGCCCGTTCCGGTGGGTGAAGCATAACTCGCGGTCTTAGCCTCACTCGCTAAAGAGAAAAATGTCGACGGGCTGTTTTGATTGGCGTATTCAGTCGCTATCCACTCGGGAGTGCGGACAGTAGTGGCCGATGTCACCTCATCAACCAGGCCTGTGAAATATGAACCGCCGTCATGTCTGCCAATTTGCGCAGTAGTTGATGTATAAAGTGAACTATCTACATCTGAACTAGCAGTTATATCCTCACCGTTGAGATAGAGCTTGCCGCCGACGCCAGAGGTATAGGTCAAGCTAACTCTAGACCATGAATTAACCGAGATAGGCTTAGAGCCATTCCCGAAAATATTTTTCCAAGTTCCTGAACCATTTCTGTATTGGGAGTATAATCTGTTTGTAGTAGCTTCTTTTCGAAAATAAATACTGTATGGCGAAGTCCCAAAAATTACTTCTCCGTTCGTCGTACTAGGATTTATCCAAGCACTTATTGTTATCGGGGGTTGAAAGTTACCAAATGATGCAAAATTTACATACCCACTTCCACTTGCGGCCAACGACATGGCGCTGTTTACTTTTCCGGTCTGACCGAATGAAACAGTCCCGCTGGTTGCTCCATCATTATTATTAGAGGTAGCATCATAAACAGTTCCGCTCGCCTCATTAAGGTGCCATACTCCTTTATAGTTTGCTTCCCAAACGTTGGCTTGATCCTGCTGGCTAGCCACCCCCGCGTTGCCGTAATACATATACAAAACCGTGTCGGTAGAGGTTGATAGGTTGGTTTTAACCCAAGCGTCGAGTTCTCGGGTGCCAGAGGAAGTAGTGAACTTTTCTATCTCGTGAGATAATTTGGTCGTCCCGTTAGATGTTGTGAATAGAATATCATCTGCGTCACTCTGGGCGTTGTCAAAAACCGCGTTTGCTCCGTCGGTGATTTTAACCAGCATCGGGAAGTCGGTTAGATCAGATGCGACTTTGGTGTGATCAACGGTTATCTTCTGGCGATAGCTCCATGTTCCGCCCGCTCCCGCATACCAAGCCCCATCCGCCGTGATCGGATAATTCTTTCCCTCGGCGGCGCCAATGTAGTTAAACGTATCCGTCTGATTCTTATACTCCGCCGCAATCCAAGGAGCGGAGCGGGCATTTGATGAAATTTTGAATTCATCGAGCTTGCCGTCGAAAGCTTCACTTGACCGGCCGATGGTTGCAGGATAACCAGCTAGATTTGGGGTTGTGGTAGGGATTGTCCCACTATATGATAGAGCGATTGCTGAGCCGTTTACATAAACCTTAAGTCGTGTAGCGTTATCAACTTGGGTACCGTCATATACCATACTAATGTGGAACCAACTACCAGCACTTATAGTCGTTGAGTAATCCCAATAGCCAAAAGCAGACGAACCGTTATAAATAAAAAATCCAAAACTTCCCGTTGCCCTTGGAGAAATCTGAATTAAATTACTTCCGTCAAGCTGTTTTAGAAGGATATTGTCATTTTGATCCAATACATCCTGATTCATCCAGAAAGATGTAGTAAAAGCCGAGGCGGAATTGAGCTGTGTCACATCACCAATATTTGCATTTGAATCTGTGCCGTTAAACTCTATTGCGTTTCCGATTTTACCCGTAGCCGAATAAGTGAGATTTGTCTCTGCAGTTGAGTTGTAGCTTCCCTTGGAGTCCGAAAGGTGGCCCGAAGGCTGATTCATATGGTAATTAGCGACAGTATTTGAGTCCCAGACACCTCTCTGATGCGAATAATCAGACGTTGTGCCATTACCATAATACATATATATATAGTCCGCAGAGGAAGAAAGATTGATTTGGGGAACTTTGACCCAAGCGATGGAATCACCAGCCGGGGCTTTGGTTTCCCATTCAAACGATAATGGGGTGGTGTCGTCGGCGTCAACAAAAATGACGTCATCCATATCGGCTTGGATAAGTGTTGACCAAGCCAAAGATGAGTTGTTGGCTTTAACGACAACGGGGAAATTGACCAGATTTTCCGCTTGGTCTGCATTATTAAAAGTAATCTTGCGGCGGTACGAATAATTATCTGAATTTTGCGGAGCACCAAAGGTGGTGAATTGGTCTGATTCAGAAAGATAACTTGCTTTGATCCAATCAGCACTGCGGGGACTTGAGGATAATTGCACTTCGTCTATTTTTCCATCAAAAGGGTTAGTTCCTCCACCAATAAATGCATCAAATGTCGCTAAATTTGGTCCAATTGCAGGTATTGTGCCGACATATGACATTGTCTGGTTATCACCATTAATATATAATTTTAATCTCCCAGGATTGTCAGCTTGGGAGCCATCATAAACCACTGTTACGCGAGCCCAGGTTCCGGCTGTATAAACAGTTGAATAATCAAATTCGCCTCTAGACGCCGCACCGGCGGTTACAACTGGCGTTAAATTCCCAGTGCTTGTTGTCCATAGACGAAGAATTGCACTGGTACCATTATATTTCTGAAAAATGTTATCACTTACATCTATGACATCCTGATTCATCCAACAGCTGAAAGTGAAGGCACTTGCCGAATTAAGCTCTATAATATCTGAAAGATTGGCAACTGAATCAGTACCATTTAACTCTATGGCATTGCCTATTTCACCGGTAACGGAATAAGTTAAATTTGTCTCTGCAGTTGAAGTATAATTTGTTGTCGAATCAGTCAGATGTCCGCTTGCATCCGCTAAAGAATATCTTGAAATATAATCATTTGACCAAACGCCAGCTGGATTTGTCTGATCAGCTGCGGTGGCAGAACCATAATACATATAAACATAATCAGATGAAGATGAAGCATCTATTTGGGGCACCTGCACAAAAGAAATAGACTCACCTGAAGAATCTTTTTCTTCCCATTCAAAATCAAGAAGTGTTGAATTGTCTGAATCAACAAAAATAACATCATCAAGATCAGCTTGAACCAGAGATGCCCAGTTGAGCTCATCATTGGTCGCCTTGACCATCACTGGGAAATTAGTCAGGTTTTCCGCTTGGGCCGAGTTGTCAAAAGTAATCGTTCTTCTGTATGTAAATCCGTCTAATGTTCCTTCGTCCCCGACCGAGGTGAAATTATTATCGCCTTGATTTTTATATTCAGCGGCGATCCAAGGGGCAGAACGGATGACATTGGAAATGCGAATTTCGTCAAGCTGACCCTGGTAAAAATAATTTGTATGGCTCCAGTTGCTACCAATAAGTGCATTAAAAGCCGCGTTGCTAGTTTTGGGTGCGACAGGGGCGGTGATTTCTGTTGTTGAGATTAATGAACCATCTTTGTAAAAAATCGGGTCATCATCAACCGTGGAATAGACATAAGTGGTTGTTAAAAAGCTCCACTGGTTCTGAGTAATGGTACCGCTTGGAGAATAATAATAGGCGCCGCTTGTCCAGCCAGTATAATAGCGGAGTTGCGAACTGTAGGTAGAAAAGTCTATACCCCCCTTATTAATTATGCCTCGCCAATCACTTCCTACGGGATTATTTGTCGGTCTTGCCCAGGCCTGATAAGTCATTGGAGTCACATTATCAATTGAGTCATGGCTTCCAGCATCAAAATAGGCAGATGAGCCGTCAAAGCCAATTGCCCCGCCAATTTTACTAGTGTCGTTATAAGTGAGAGTTCCATTTGCAACTCCAGTATTATTGCCCGTTGAATCAGTTATATTCCCACTGGCTTGATTCATATGCCAAACAGCGGCATATCCATTTGTCCACACATTCACCGCGTCAGATTGGTCAGTGGCAGAGGGGTTGCCGTAATCAATATAGATATAGTCAGTGTTGGAGGAGGCGTCTATTTGAGGGATTTTGACCCAGGCGATGGACTCACCAGTGGGGTCTTTTTTCTCCCACTCCCATTTGAGAGCTGTTCCGTCAGCTTCTTTAAAGATAACGTCATCCATATCCGCCTGGATTTTGCCAGACCAGGAGAGAGAGGCATTATCAAGTTTGAGCATGACTGGGAAATCAGTCAGGTTTTCCGCTTGGGCTGAATTGTCAAAACTAATCTTGCGACGATAAGAATAGGCGCTATCATAGAAAGTCGGAGCGGAGGAGTTATACCAGCTCCCGCTCCTTCCGGTCAATTTGATCTCATCAGAGGTCGTGGTAACACCTGTATTTGTCCCCAGATCCCAGTCCGCGGAGGATGATTTAGCAATGCTGGTCTGGCTTGAAGCCAGAAGGGAAGTCATAAAATAGGAAATCAGAACAAGAAAGACCAATGAAATGTAAAAAGCAAAAGAGAACCGCCGCTTTTCTTTGTCAATTCCAAGGGCAACTACTGCCGCTAACAGGTTTGTTGCTCCTGATTTTAGACCACTAGAAACCCTTCGGAGTACTCTTAGACCACCACCCAAAAACGCTTTGGGCAAATCCCTCCTATTCATACATTTTTAGTATAACAAAAAAAATTAATGTAAGTCAAAAGTGCAAGTCAGGAGGGAAATCCCTTTCGATTTTTTACTTCAGTAGCCTCGCTACTAAATATCCGACGCCAAACGGGCCTTCATAGGACAAAATTACCGGTTCTATTCTGGTCTTTAATGCTTTCAGGATACCTAAAATGAAACAGAATGAGCGCAACCCGCAGTCTCCGGCTTCAGGATATTTTGCCTCGAGATTAAATAACGCCTCGAAGCTCTCTTTTTTCAGATTTTCAATCAATTCTTGGTCAAATTTCGGTCCCTGCTCGTGAAATCCATATGGCCCACCCTCTTTTAAACGATGTGATAGATCACCGGAGGCGATTAAGATATATTTTTTGTTGGCGTCGAGAGATTTTGCCTGATTTTGGCCAATTTTGAAATATTCTTTGGGCGGCTCAAAGCCGGTCAGGATTTTATTGACTTTACCATTGAAACCGGGCGCTGCAAATTGAAGAGGCACATTAAAGCCCCAATCTTCGTGCGGGGAGCTGATAATTATTTCGTCAAATTTCTTATTCTTTAGCTCCTCGCCGATTTTCTCCATTGCCTTGATCGTATTTTTAGCTCTTTGTCGGTCTTGGGCAGTGCCAATCTTGGGCAAGAGAATCGGAGCATGGGGCATTATCGCGGCGTAGATTATCATTTGAAGATCCCGTAAATTTTTGTCTTACATTTTGGGCAAGCGCCTCTAAAACCGGTGCTTAAATTATGAGTCCCGTTTCTTTCAATAATTACCTTCTTGCATTTTGGACAGACCGTCTGGAAACACATTCGGCCCCGAAGGGGCCCCTTCGGGGCGATATTGCCGCAGTATACATAATGAAGGCCAACTTTTTTGCCGATTTCATAGGCCTTGAATAATTCCTCGGCTCGGGTCGCTTCGACATCGGTCATTTTGTAGGTTGGGAAAAAGGCGCTGATGTGCCAAGGGATATCGGGCGAGACGGATTTGATAAATTTGGCTAAGTCAGTTATTTCCTTTTTGGAATTGTTTTTGCCCGGCACCAGAAGGGTAGTGATTTCAAGATGTTTTTTTGCCCCAAAAATGCGCTTAATTGATTCTTTTACTGGCTTGATGCGGGATTTGCAGACCCTACGGTAATAATCGTCGGAGAAAGATTTAAGGTCAATATTGAAAGCGTCGGTATAAGGTTTGATATAGTCAAAACATTCTTCGGTAAAATAGCCGTTTGAGACATAGACGCCAAAAAGCTTTTGTTTACGGGCTAGCTTCATAACGTCGATGGCGTATTCGGAGAATATGGTTGGCTCGTTGTAAGTGAAGGCAATTGAGCGGATTTTATTTACAAGGCAATAATTGACGATTTCCTTAGGTGGGAGCTCATAACCGAGTTTTTCAACATCAACTCCGTCTTTTTTGCTAGCTTGGGAAATATCGAAGTTTTGGCAGAAGTCGCATCCAAAATTGCAGCCGACTGTTCCGATTGAAAAAATCTCCGTGCCGGGGAGGAAATGATAAAGAGGTTTCTTCTCAATCGGGTCAATATTGGCTGAGATGACGCGTCCGTGAACGAGGAGATTAAGTTTACCGGCGACGTTTTTGCGGACGCCGCAGATGCCGGTTTTGTTCGGCGCGATTTTACAGCGATGGTTGCAGGCGGTGCATTCAACTAGGCCTTTGGGGAGTTTTTTGAAGAGAACCGCAGTTTTCGTTTTTGCCATTTTAGCTTTTACTTTCTATCAGTGGAACAAAAACGAAGCCGGGGTATTCTCTGCTTGACAGTTTGCCCTGTTTGTCTTTTGTGATTTTGTAAATCGAAGTGCTGATTGGGATTACCAAAGCGCCTCCGTTTTTGAGCTGTTTAATTAACTCTTGGGGCAGATTTTTGGCGGAAGCGGAGACGAGGATTTTATTAAATGGAGCTTCTTTGGCTAAGCCGACAGTTTTTGCCGCCGGCAGGATTTGGGCGTTAGAAAACGGGTATTTTTTCAGATTTTCTTGCCCGAATTCGGCTAGTTCGGGGATTTTTTCGATTCCTATGACTTGGCCCTTTTGGCCTACGATTTGGGCCAAGAGAGCTGTTGTCCAGCCCGAGCCGCTGCCGACATCCAGGATCTTATTGCCGGTTTTTGGCTGTAAAAGCTCCAACATAAAGGCGACCGTTGTTGGTTGGGAAATAGTCTGGTTAAAGCCGATTGGAAGAGGATAATCGGCGTAGGCTTCGTTTTTAAAGTCATCTTTTATAAAATCGACTCGGTCGATTTTTTGAAAAGCATCAGCGATTAGTTTTGTCCGCAGTACACCAGCGCGCTTTAGATGCTTGATTAGTTCGTCGTTATCTCTCATGAAAGATTACCCCCTCGCTTTTAAGCAAAGACAGTTTTTGTGTCTTTCCTCTATTATACTCTCCGGGCTTGCCGTCGGAGCGAATGACTCTGTGGCAAGGAATTTTGGGATTATAGTTTTGGGCTAGGGTGTTACCGGCGGCGCGGTAGGCAAGGGGCCGGCCGGCAAGACGGGCAACTTCTTTATAGCTAAGAGTTTTTCCTTTTGGGATTTTAGAGGTGATTTTGAGGACTTTTTGGGAAAAGGGCGGGAGCTTTTTCATTTTGGATGAGGGGGGTGCGGCGATACACCGCCGCACCCCGGAATCACTGGCCGATCTGGCCGAGGATAGCTTCGATTGTCTCTCCGCAGGCGTGGGTGGCCCCGTTAAGGCGAACGAAGCCGCGGTCGGCCCGTTCGGCAATGACCAGGCAGTCGGGGAGTTGCCTCGCGCACTCTGCTGCAAGTTGCTCGGCCTCCTCTGGGGGGAAACCGATCAGCACCAGCAGGGAACACCCCTCTTTACGCGCACGGTTTACACGCTCGTCTGGGGCTAGCCAGCGGGCATCGTGTCCCCTATCTTGGAGCGTCTGGACTATCCTAGACGCTCGCTCAAATCGGCCGTCTTTGATGTCTGGGATGAGAACGAGCGCCTTTGGCATGCTCTCACCTCCTTCTCCCAGACGCAGTGGTTTACTGACGGTTAAAATGTAAACCTAAATAGCTCTTTCGTCAAGATTCCCCCCTCTTGAATTAGCTTTTTGGTTTATTTAAAATAGTATTAGACGCAAATTTAGAGCTGGATTTCGTAAGCTATAAGAGAGGGGGTGATGGGAGTGGATACAAAGAAGACTCCTTTGGCAGTCGCGGTTTTTGTCGAAATCGCCTACCTTATTTTATTGGCCTTTACCGCGATTATTCCGGAGACCGTTAGAAAAGTTGTCCAAACTTGGAAGCCGGGGACGTATCTAGGGCCGATCTGGTCAGAGGAAATGCTTAGTGCAACGAACATCATTGTCGGCATAGTCAGCTTATTCATAGTCGCTTATCTTGCAACTTTGGTTTTTGTAGTTGTTTATCAGGCAATTGCCAAGAAATAAGATTGAGTCAACAAACACCGCTTGGGTGGTGTTCGTTTTGGTGTTGGTTTCCCCTGGCTGGACCAGTTCAGAACTATGGATTAGGTGGAAGTATTTAGATGTCCCGAGGTTGTTTTAATACAAACAAAACAATTGTTAACTAACCTTAACACTCCACAGAATTAATTTACAAGAGAAATCGGGTTGCTTTTTGATTACCTGGGCTTTCCTAAATCAGCAATGGTTTTAATTGCTACCACTAAACCAGAAGCTGCAATGAAAGTAAGGAAGTTGGCAAAAACTGTCCCTGTCCAATCAGCTAAGCTGACACCTAGGACAGACAACGCTTGCAAACTACCAACGCCAATTACTATCAAAGCAATTACAGCAATAAGGTAGGATTGCTGTTCTTCCTTTGCCACATTTAGAAACCCGACAATTAATCCCAAAATCAACAAAACTACCGCCAAATTAGCGATAGCAAAAAAGCCGGCTAAAATTGCTAAAATTACACCGGCAATAAACGCCCACTTTCCTACATTAACCATTTGCCCCCCTTAAATTTCTCTATTTTGAATCGACTCTAAATATAGTTTATAAAAAAGGGGGAAGTTGTCAAGGTTTGAAAAAATCGTCAAGAATAATTCTGAGGCTGGGATTTGCTCTCATACTTTTGGCTCCCGGGCTTGGATTCGAACCAAGATTAGCTGATCCAGAGTCAGCTGTCCTGCCGTTAGACGACCCGGGAATGTTCCGGTGGATAGACATCATCTCGTGTCCTGTCCGCCCAAATGAGATTTGGGCGAGATCTCGCCCGATCGTGAACGATATAGGCGGATCACTAAACGACCTCCGAATAACGGGTACAGAATAGCATAAATCGCTATTTTAGGCAACGGTGATATAATTTTAGTTGAGGGGTATGGATTATCTTAAAATAGTCAAAACATCTTGGCAAATTGTAAAAAAGTACCGTTTTATCTGGTGGCTGGGGCTTTTGGCAATGTTTGTGGAAGGAGGGTCAGCGGGGGTCATTAGTTGGAATCCGGCTAACTCATTGACCTATATCATAAATGGGAACAATCAGAGCGGCTATGAGCAGCAAATCCAAGATTATTTTGATGAGCCGACCCCTGCCGATGAGGAGGCGTTGCCGGAGGAAGGAGATATGACGCCGGTTGAGCAGGCAGCGGCAGTAGCTTGGAATGAGGGAAGGGTTTTGGGCGATGAGGTATCGGCAGTTGATGACGAAGGAGAACCAGAAGAAGATAGTAATGATTCGGATTTGGCCTATGGGTTGGTCGCCGTAGGACTGACAGTTGGCCTTTTATTGTTAGCGCTTGGCTTGGTTTTATATTATGTTGGGAGCTCGGCCAGAGCAGGAATTATTCTTTCAGTTGACGAGCTGGAGGAGGGAGGCAAGGGACTCGGGTTTAAAGAGGCCTTTCATCGCGGCAGGGGTTTTGCCTGGCGGCTGGTCGGGTTAAAGTTTCTTATTATACTGATTAATATTGTTATTTTGGCCCTGTTGTCTTTGCCGGCGATTTTAGTGCTTGCTCTTAACCAGTCAGTTGTTTCCATTGTCATTGCCGTTCTTTACGGGGTGACGGCGATTGTGATTTGGGTTATAGCGGCGATTTATTTAAATCTTGCCGAAACTCTGGCAGCCAGGGCATTGGTTTTGAAAAATGGGAAGATTTTAGATGTGTTTGAGCAGGCAAGAGGACTTATAAAATCTCGTTTTGTTCAGGTTATTTTGAGTTATCTCGTCAGTTACTTGGTGATGTTGATAGTTGGTATGATTATATTTTTGGCGATCCTCCTGTTCATTGCGATTTTTGGACTGATGGGTTTCTTGGTTTTTCTTCTTTCTCAATTTTGTGCGGTTATTTACGCCGTTATGGCAATAACGGTTTTGGCACTTGCTTCACTGGTAGTGTCAGCCGGCCTAACCGGCTTTATCGCAACCTATTGGACTTTAGTGTATCGAGAACTGAAAGCGGTCAAAAAACCAGCTTAAAGAGCTTTTTTTATTCGGTTGATTGACTCTTCTTTTTTGAGAGTAACGAGCAACTCAACTGGGGAGGGGGATTTTTCAGCACCGGACAGAGCGACTCTGACCGGCCAGAAAACGTCACCATTTGAGAGATTTTGTTCTTTGACTGTTTCTTCGAGCGCCTTTTGCAGGTTGTCCTGCTTCCAGCTGGGATCGCTGATTTTTTCAAGTTTTTCAGCTGCTGCTTTCAGTCCCTTTTGGGTTGCTTCGGGTGTTGATTTTTTGAAAACCAGCAATTCTTTGGGGTATTTGGGTGTCTGGCGGAGTGCTTTAATATATTCGGCCATTTCTTTTAGCGTTTTGAAACCACCCCTTTCTAATAACTTGCCTTCAGGGATTGATAAATCTGGGATATCAAAGTCTTTTATAAGCTCTTGTAGTTGTTTAGGAGTTTTGCACTTGAGATAAAACTCATTAAAGTGGTTAAGCTTCCCTATATCAAAAACCGCTGGGGATTTATTAACGTACTCAATCTTAAATAGTTTCTCGAGCATCATGAGACTTGTTCCGCCTATCGCAATTTGCGATGGTGAAACAAATAACTCCTTATCATCTTTTGGGTTCCACCCGAGAAGGATCATAAAATTAATTAGCGCGTCTGGCAGGTAACCCATCTTCTTGTATTCTAAAATTCCCGTCGCGCCGTCGCGTTTTGAAAGCTTGCCTTTGTTGGGCCCTAAAATCACCGGCAAGTGGGCAAATTCTGGCGGTTCCCAGCCAAAAGCGCGGTGCAAGAAAACATGCTTGGGGGTCGAGGGTAGCCACTCTTCGGCGCGGATAACATGGCTAATTTTCATTTCATGATCGTCCACTACAGCAGCCAAATGATAGGTTGGGAAGCCGTCTGACTTGAGAATGACCGAATCATCGAGGGTCGATGTGTTGACCGAAATCTTCCCCCGAACGAGGTCATTAAATTCGATCGTTTTGTTCTCCGGCAGCTTCATTCGAATTACCGTGCCCTCTGGCAATTCGTCGAGGCGGGTTGCAGCCAATGTGAAGGTTTTTTTGCGGCAATGGCTGTCATATCCAGGCGGTTTTCCGAGCGCTTTTTGGCACGCTCTTACTTCTTTCAGTCTTTCTTCGGAGCAAGTGCAGATATAAGCCATATCCTTTTCAACAAGTTCGAAAGCGGCTTTATGATAAATTTCAAGCCTTTGGGATTGGATCATCGGCTTATTGATGTTTTCGGGTATGATTTCGAGCCAGCGCAAGGCCTCTTTGACAATGTTGATCGAGGCTTGATTGAGGCGTTTTTGGTCGGTGTCTTCGATTCGAAGTAAAAACCTGCCCTTATTTTTTTTGGCAAAAAGGTAGCCAAAAAGGGCGGTCCTGATATTTCCAATATGGGGATCGCCGGTGGGAGAGGGAGCAAAACGGGTTATTACCATATTTTATTCTTCTACTGCACTCTCAAAGTGTCGAATTGCGGGTGGCTCTTTTGAGGTATCAACAGAGATGATGTCAATTCTAATCACGCTTTTAGGATATTCTATCTGGAGTAGCTTTGCAAGCTGGAGAAGTTTTCGGCGCTTGAAATAATTAACCATTTCATATCCCTCACCAAGTTCCCGGCCGGATTTTGTTTTGACTTCAACGATAATAATGTCTTTCTTTTGCCGAGCCAAGATATCTATTTCGCCAATTTTGGTTTTGAAATTACGAGCGATAATCTTGTAGCCGTTTTTCTTAAAGTGCTTGGCGGCCAGCTCCTCGCCGTAACTGCCGGTTGATTTTCGTTCAAATGTCATTTTGCCTCATTTCCATTGATTATTATACTGATAGTGCTAACATTTTGCTTAATCCTGCCTCGAGGCAAAGGAAAAGTTTCGCGGTGGGTGATCTTTGACGTATCCTAAGGGAGGGACAGCCGTGTCCGATGGAGCAGTGCTTGCCGCCGCCTACATCGTAGCAGGGTCTGTAGCTGGGTTTATGTGGCATTTGCTTGCCACAGATAACCCCAATCTTCCCCCTGAGTTCAGTTTCCGTCTCTGGTTCCCGAGGCCGGCGATCCCGTTCTTTGTTCTGATCGGGGTCGTTTGGCCGTTGAGCTTCTCTATCATGTTTGTCTGGTGTGTCGGGTGGTTCTTGGTTGTGGGGACAGTCGTTGCCGTACGGGAGGGTCTGTCTGCACCGTCGTGCGAGACTGACTATAGGAGGCCAGCGGCGTGGCCGTTTGGTCTCTGAAAGGAGCTGTTGCTACTATCCGCTGCAACTCTCCTCTCTTCTAGAGGAGGCTCCGAAAGGGGGAAGAAC
>Ga0224495_10000116_pt1 | contig 61019 bp, 49 predicted proteins | sample SF_Jul11_sed_USG_FD_168128 | JGI IMG/M metagenome (GOLD analysis project Ga0224495, IMG submission 168128) | Sediment microbial communities from San Francisco Bay, California, United States - SF_Jul11_sed_USGS_4_1 | ecosystem: Environmental > Aquatic > Marine > Sediment | place: USA: California...
ATCAAAAAGGTTCACCTGAGTATGAAAAAATAATGGAAGTGATCAACGAAGACGAAATCATTGCCATTTCTCCTCCGTGATATTTTAAAGCGTACCTATTCCTGTTTGTAAAGGCAGTCTTCTTTTAAAGAAAAGTGGCTGCCTTTAATCAGAGATGCTGAAAAATTTTTTACTGTTTATATAGATCTGTTCATGAAGTGAATTGTCGTCGCGAAGCTTCTCCAGAAAATCATAAGTATATCTTACCAGAGCAGGATGATTTGTTTTGCCCCGGTAAGGCATTGGAGTGAGGTAGGGTGCATCAGTTTCTATCAGGATTTTGTCAGCAGGACAAAGTTTTGCAGCCTCTTGGATTTCTGTTGCAGACCGAAATGTAACAATTCCCGAGAATGAAATGTAAGCACCTAATTCGAGGAATTCATGCATTTGAGATGAGTTTCCGGTAAAGCAATGTATTAAAATTTTTAATTTCGCGTAATATTTTTTTAATAAATAAATAGTATCAACATGCGCATCTCGCGTATGTATAATCACAGGTTTGTTCAGTTCAATGGCCAGTTCCAGATACTTTTCAAAAACCACTTTTTGGAGATCTCTGGTATTCAAGCTGTAGTGATAATCCAGCCCGATTTCACCGATGGCCTTGAACCTGGGATCGCTTTTGTATTGGTTTATAAAAGTGAGCTGTTTTTCGGGATCAGAATCATGTACATCATTGGGGTGCATTCCCAGTGCATAATATATATTGAAAGTTCTGGAAATGTCCACTGCAAACATTGTTTTTTCGGGCGCAGCCGCAATTTGAATAATATGGGAAATCCCCAGATTTTTACATTCGTCGATTATTTTATCTATGGCCAATCCATTTTCGATTACCATATCAATGTGTGCATGTGTATCAATTAATGGTCTGGATGAGTGGTTCATCTGCTTTACCCGAGGCCGGAATCGAACCGGCACGGACTAGGTCCCCAGGATTTTAAGTCCTGTATGTCTACCAATTCCATCACTCGGGCGTTTTCTCAGGCGTCGGCCGGATTCGAACCGGCGATCGGGGCTTTGCAGGCCCCTGCCTTAGCCTCTTGGCCACGACGCCACTGTTATTGGTATAACAGATCCAGATGGAACAGACATCCCGTCAATAAGTAATTAGAAGAGCGATCCTGTTTTTTTTATTCCATGTGAAGCCTCATAATATTTTACATAACACTTTACAGCCTGTAGATTATTATTAATTTACCCCATAGTCAGGGAGAGGTGTCAGAGTGGTCTAATGTGCTCGCTTGGAAAGCGTGTGTAGGGAAACCTACCGGGGGTTCGAATCCCCCCCTCTCCGAAATATACTGATTTTTTAAGTATAAAAAGTTTGACAAATTGATAGTCTTGTCAGTAAGTTGTCAGTAACAAAACAAAGGAGTTTTTTATGAATAATACATTATTTAAGAGTTTAACAATATTGATTGCATGTACAATGAGTAGCCTGCTGTACGCTGATGGTGCAGAAACATTTAAAAAAAAGTGTGGTATATGCCATAAACTAGAAGTTGATGGAAGTGCAATTGCTTCAGGTAAAACTGGTCCTGTTCTCACCGGTTTGGCTTCTAAGCGCCCAGTTGACTATTTGAAATTATATATGAGCAATCCCGATGAAGCAAAAAAGAAATTTGCAGATGTATATAATGCTAACAAAGGAAACTATTCTATTAAAATGCCTAAAATAAAGGTTTCAGATGAGGAAATTGAAGAAATTTTGGCTTTAATGAAATAACTTTTAAAATAACGTTTTTCTGGTTGAAATTTCAAATATATTTGAATCCAACCAGAAAAACAATAATCTTATGTTGCGGGGGAGCTGATGTTTGATAAGGAAGAGTGGAAAAAATCGGTTAGCCGATATGGTTTCTTTCGTAATATATTTATGATGGGTGGATTGTTTGCAAGTTACGGAACACTCGCATTATTAATTTTAAAATACCTTGCTCCTCGTACAAAAAAAGAGCACGAAACAAAAATGTTCGTTGGTTTAACCACGAATTTAAAATCAGGTTCAAGTATAAGTTTTGAAACCCCCGAAGGCGAAAGTTATATTCTAACAGGACGTGAAGATGGCTCTGGAGTGAAATATATTGCCTTTTCTAACGGTTGTCCCCATCTTGGATGTAAAGTGATCTGGAACAATGCAGAAAATAAATTTCATTGTCCTTGTCATAATGGTATTTTTAATGATGAGGGGGTTGCTATTAGTGGACCGCCTTCAAAAGCAGGGCAGAGATTGAAGAAGTGTGCAATAAAGGTTGAAGATAAAGCAATATATGCTTTGCTGACTTAAACGAATTGAATCAGGCGAGTTAAAAACTATGAATAATATTAAAAACTGGCTACAAACACGATTTCCATTTAACTGGGATATATTAAAAATTGCGGGCAGTGAGCCGGTACCAAATCATTTAAAACATTGGTGGTGGTGCCTTGGTGGAACTCCTTTATATCTTTTTATTGTACAGATTTTTACAGGTATTTTGCTCTCATTTTATTATGTTCCCGGTTATAATGAAGCATACGATAGTGTGAAAAATATTACTGAAAATATTTCGTATGGATGGTACATAAGAAGCCTTCATAAATGGTCTGCCAACTTTATGATTATAAGTGTAATTTTGCATATGATGAGAGTATTTTTTACGGGAAGTTACCGAAAACCACGAGAGCTCAACTGGATGATGGGAGTACTTCTTCTAACTTTTACTTTAATTACCGGATTTACCGGATACTCTCTTATTTTTGAACAACTCTCATATTGGGGAATAACTGTTGCAACTAATATTATGGGTGCTGTACCATTTGTGGGGGATAGTATTGCAGCGTTTATCCGTGGTGGTGAAAAAATTACCCAGCTAACCCTTAGCCGAATGTTTATGTTTCATGCTGCGATTTTACCCACAACGCTGATATTTGTTATAATTATACATATAACCATGATCAGGCTACATGGAGTTACGGAGTTTGCATTTAAAAAAAGTGACAGAAAAAAACATTTTCCTTTTTATCCGGAACATTTAATTACAGAAATTATTATTGCTCTAATTATAATGATTGGAATTTCGATATTGGCAATTTTGTTTCCGATAGGTTTGGAAGAAAAGGCAAATCCACTTGTTACACCTGCTCACATAAAGCCTGAGTGGTATTTTTATTTTGCATTTAGATTATTAAAATTAACCTCATTGACCGCATCTGTATTTATAATGGGGGGTGGATTTATGATTTTATTATTGTGGCCCTTTATCGATGAGTATATTCGTAAGAGAAAACCAAATAGTGAATTGAGTATGGTTCTGGGAGTTTTTGGTGTAATACTATTAACCGGATTAACTCTTTGGGAAGCTATTGCACTGTTTTTAAGTCATTAAATTAAATTACCAGGGGGAGATTATGGCAACAAGGAAAAAAAAGAATGAAATTATGTTTGAACCTGAAAAGAAACAGGGAAAATTTATTGCATTTATTAAAGAAGTAGCAGACTCATTCAAGGGTGAAAATGAGATGAGTTTAAATTTAAAGAAGGTCGTAGTGGCTCTTCTTTCCGTGTTTTTTTTGATATCTCTTTTGATTGTTGCCTGGATAGAAGGCGGCAGGCGACATGTTCTTGATTATCCTGATGCAGTAATTACTTCAGAAAATAAAAAGTGTATAGATTGTCATCAGTCTATGACCCCTGGGCTAGTACAACAATGGAAGGAAAGTAAACACTCTCATTCGGGCATTGGCTGCTATAACTGCCATAAAGCAGATGAGGGTGATATTGATGGTATGAAACATAACGGTTTTTTTATAGCAACAATTGTTTCACCAAAAGATTGTTCCAATTGTCACTCAAAACAATTTGATGAGTTTACCTCAAGCCACCATGCAAGTGCAGGAACAATTTTAGGTAGTCTGGATAATGAGCTTGCGGAAATCGTTGAAGGTCATATGGAATATGATGAAAGTGGAAACTTGATAAAGGGTTCTCCTGCTGCAATCTCTGGCTGTTTGCAGTGTCATGGTTCACAGGTAAAAGTTTTAGGAGAGGGGAAGCTTGACCCGGAAACATGGCCAAATACCGGAATCGGACGAATAAACCCTGATGGATCAAAAGGTTCTTGCTCTGCATGTCATATGCGTCATAACTTTTCCATGGCGCAGGCCCGGCAGCCTGAAAATTGCGGCCGCTGTCATATGGGTCCGGATCATCCACAACTTGAAATTTATAAAGAGTCCAAGCATGGTATTGCATTTGAAGCAAATAGAACACGGTTTTTAAAAGATATGGATAATAAAAATTGGGAACCAGGTGTTGATTTTGAGTCAGGACCAACCTGCTCAACCTGTCATATGGGGAAAGTTGGTGATATGGAAAGTACTCATGATGTTGGATCCAGAATTTCCTGGAATTTGCGTCCACCTGTTTCACAAAAAATTGACAGCTATGCCGGCAGTAAAATTGGTGATAAAGTCAAATCATGGGAGCATCGCAGAGAAGATATGAAAATTGTGTGCCAGAGTTGCCATGGCCCTGAGTGGATTGAAAACTGGTATATTCAATTTGATAGTTTTATTGGATTGTATAATGATAAATTTGGGCGTCCTGCAACAGACCTGTATAATATGATCAGGCAGAATAACCTGATAACATCTGATGTCACATTTGATGATAAAATTGAATTTACATATTTTTATTTATGGCATCATGAAGGGAGAAGAGCTCGACATGGTGCTTCTATGATGGGACCTGATTACACCCAATGGCACGGAATGTTTGAAGTATCGAAGAATTTTTATCAGGATTTTATTCCGGAGCTGAAAGAAGTTATTAAAAAAGGAAAATCTTCCGGTAAGGAAGCGGCTGCAGCTCAGGTTGAACAAAAAATGAATCAAATATTAAATTCTCCTATGCACCGATGGTATATTGGCAAAATGCCAGAAAAAGAGAAAAAATCCAGAAAAGATGCTCGATTAAAATTTCAAGAAAGGTATGCTCCTGCAGTAAAATAAGTGAGGGAATGATTTTAATAGTAGAGTGCTACATATGCACTCTACTATTATATTATAACCGGGATTGTACAATGGATTGGCGGTAATTTTCATAGGGATTATAAACAAAAAAGTTTTTGTCTTGTTTCAGGTGCCAAAGCAAATCAAAAATGTCGAATTGAATATTGAATTGAAGCTTTAGATAATCGTTCAGTATTATTGCTGATGTACCATTGAGGAATTTGCTACAAAATTGGAAAATTATGGAATGGTATTTTTTTTCTACAGGGTGAATATTAACTGGAGAAATCCAGCTAAAATGATTTATAGAGACCCCTGCTTTAAGAAGATATTCGAGTATTGTTATTTGAATATCCGGATTTTGAGGTTCATTCTGATGAAGCAAATAGAGCAGGTCAAACGCCCTTTCAAGTTCATTGTTGTATATATACGCCTGAGGCAGTTGCCATCTCCAGCTTTGGGGTAACTCATTGTAATATATTAGTCTTTTTATATAAAAGATTAATCCTTTCCAGTTTTGTTCTTTGTAAAATTGATAAATTTCAAGCCTGAGAAATTGATTGTGCGAAATATAGTTTACATCAGGTTCTTTCAACAGAAGAATCATATCTAGTTTTTTTTTGAATATTCCAGGATCGGTTTTAGACATAATTGTTTCAATACCATTATAGGACAATGGTGGAATTTTTTTCAAAAAATATTTAATTTATAAAATTTGTTTTCTTTGCACTATTCTGTGCGTCTTCTTATACATAAGGAGAATTTTACTTTGAAAATGAATAATTTAAGGCTTATCTTAACATTGATTTTTTTCTTTAGCGCTGTAAGTTTACCTTTAAATGCGCAAAGAGCGGTTAAACCCCCCGCTATAATCTCCGAAGAACCGGTTTCTGCGATTGAATCATCTTTGTTACAAAAGCTGGCACCAGAGTTCAGATTGAGTGTTGGACCTGCATTATTTATGGGGTATTTGGCAAAAGTATATTCTTTTGGATATAATCTTAATATGGAAGCAGATATGCATATTCCTCTGCCTGGAGCATTATCACTACCGGTAGATATTCGCGGAGGAGTTGCAACGGGAATTATTTCAGGATCAAAAGATCTTAATGTGCCTGGTTTTGGAGCAACACAAAGCAGCCTTTTAATAATACCCATTGAACTTCAGATCATTGTGGTTTATCCATTGATGAGTGGCAGACTTTCGCCTTTGGGTGGTTTTGCATTTGGTGGATCCCTATCATCAATCACAAGTTCAGGAGCCTTTAGCGAATCGAAATCATCATTTGATGGAATGATCACTTTTAAAGCGGGAGCATACTATGCACCAATTTCTACCTTAACGAAACTCTCATTTGGGGGTTTTATGGGTTATAATATTGTAATCGAAAAAGTCTCTGGTCAGTATTTAAATTTTAATCTGGGAGCATCATATAAATTGTAATACAATAATGTAATAAAGAAAAAAGTTTTTTATATTAAGGTGGAATTGTTGTTATAATATTTTAAATATATTCAGGAAGTTTAAAAAAGAGGAAAAAATGAAAACTAAAATAAAATTAAATGTAAAGAAAAGCAGATTACAAAAAACTGGATTTTTCTTATTCTGGCTGATTTTCAATTTTACATTGGGTTGCAGTAATGACACGTTTCAAACTTCGGTTGACCATTTGTTGAATGGAAGCGGTTCGATAAACAATGTGAACGGAACGGCTAATTTTACACTTACTGCATCTTCGGCTACAGAGGGGGTGGGAGTATTTTCAATTGAAGTAAATCTTGATAAACCCCTAAGTAGTGATGCAACTCTTCAAGTGACTGATTCCCTTACAGGTTCAGCTGCAGCTGGAATTGATTATAATACTTTAAGTACGTCAGCACCTGTAGACTCTATTAATATTATAATACCGGCTGGAAGTACTGTTGCAAATGTTAATTTAACAATTGTTGATGATTCCATTTTTGAAAGTGCAGAAACAATTAATATTTCACTCCAGGCAATTTCGAATAATGTTACAGCAGGAACAAATTCTGCACATATAATAACGATAAATGATAATGATGCTGTTCCAATTGTTAATTTTGCTCTTGCCTCAAGCAGTACAACGGATGAAGGAACAGCCTTAACTGTCAATGTAAGCTTAACGGGGGCAGCTTCGACAGCAGTAACTGTTGATGTTGTAGATGCCGCCAGTGGTACCGCAACATCAGGGACAGATTTTACAGCAATTCCTCTTACTACTTTAACTTTTCCAGCAGGGACAACCGGTCCACAAAGTGTAACAGTGACCCCTGTGCAGGATAGTGTTTATGAAGGAAATGAAACAGTAGTATTAAACATACAAAATCCATCAGCAAATGCATTAATTGGTGTAACGAGTAATCATACATTTACAATAACTGATGATGAAAATACTCCTTCAATAAATTTTGCTCTTGCCTCAAGCAGTACAATAAATGAAGGAACAGCCTTAACTGTCAATGTAAGCTTGACGGGAACGGCTTCGACAGCAGTAACTGTTGAAGTTGTAGATGCCGCCAGTGGTACCGCAACATCAGGTACAGATTTTACAGCAATTCCTCTTACTACTTTAACTTTTCCAGCAGGGACAACCGGTCCACAAAGTGTAACAGTGACCCCTGTGCAGGATAGTGTTTATGAAGGAAATGAGACAGTAACATTAAATATCCAAAATCCATCAGCAAATGCTACAATAGGTACCGTTTCAAACCATATAGTAACGATTACAGATGATGAAGTAAAGCCATCTATAAATTATGCCCTTGCCTCAAGCAATACAACAAATGAAGGAACAGCCTTAACTGTCAATGTAAGCTTGACGGGGGCAGCTTCGACAGCAGTAACTGTTGATGTTGTAGATGCCGCCAGTGGTACCGCAACATCAGGGACAGATTTTATAGCAATTCCTCTTACTACTTTAACTTTTCCAGCAGGGACAACCGGCCCGCAAAGCGTAATTGTGACTCCTGTGCAGGATAGTGTTTATGAAGGAAATGAGACAGTAGTATTAAACATACAAAATCCATCTGTAAATGCATTAATTGGTGTAACGAGTAGTCATACATTTACAATAACTGATGATGAAAATACTCCTTCGATAAATTTTGATCTGGCTTCAGCCAGTACAGTAGATGAAGGAACAGCCTTAACTGTCAATGTAAGCTTAACGGGGGCAGCTTCGACAGCAGTAACTGTTGATGTTGTAGATGCCGCCAGTGGTACCGCAACATCAGGGACAGATTTTACAGCAATTCCTTTTACTACTTTAACTTTTCCAGCAGGGACAACCGGCCCGCAAAGTATAATTGTGACTCCTTTACAGGATACTCTTGATGAAGATACTGGAGAAACAATCATTTTGGGAATTCAAAACAATAGTGCCAATAGTTTGATAGGAGCTACTTCAATTTTTACAGGAACGATTACAGATGATGATGGCGCAAATATAACTAATGTAACAACAGCTTTTGGAGTTCCTCCGCAAACTCATTATTTCACTAACGGCGGAATTATTGACGTAAATGTAGTTTTTTCTCAAAGTGTCAATGTTGTGACAACAGGTGGGGTGCCTGTATTAACTCTGGGTACAGGCGGTATTGGTGGAGATGCTATATATAGTTCTGGATCTGGCTCCAATACATTGATATTCCGGTATATTGTGGGAGCAACAGATAGCGCTCTTGACCTTGATTATTTAAGTACAAATGCATTAAATTTGAATGGTGGAACGATCACTGGAGTGGTAGATCTGGCTGCTGCGAATTTACTGTTACCTTTATTGGGCTCTCCTCAATCCTTGTCAGGGAATATGAATATCGTAATTGATAATGGAGCACCTCTCGTATCTGGTATTGTGATTTCATCTCCTGTAAGCGGTACTTATACCACTGGCCAGACCATTTTATTTGATGTCACCTTTACTGAAATTATTAATGTTACAGGGGTACCCGTTCTGGATATAAATAGTTCATCAGCTGTAAATGAAGCCTCTTATATTTCAGGTAGTGGAACAGATAAATTAACATTTTCTTATACTATTCAAAGTGGTGATACGACCAATGGAACAAATCTTGATGCCATCAATGTAAGTGCTTTGGTGGGAACTATTCAAGATTTAGCAGGTGTTCCTTTTAATAATTTAGCTGGCCTGACAGGAGTTTTGCCGACAGCAGGAAGTTCTGTAATTGTGGATACAGCATTACCGACTATGGTGGGAATTTCTGTTTCAGCCATTTCACCTGTTATGGTTGATAATATTGTTACATTTCAGGTGACTTTTAATGAGAATGTGATTGTTAATAATGCTGGTAGTAACAGCAATATATTCATGACTTTGAATAGCCAGGGCACTGCTCTTACCCCACCACAAGCAATTTATAGTGGTGGATCGGGAACGAATATTCTTACCTTTACATATACGGTTGCATCTGGTAATGCTATGATTCCAGATTTGACAGGTACTCTGGATTATTTTGCGACTAATGCTTTTTCACTTATTAATGGCGCCACCATTACGGATAATGCGCTTAATAATTTAAACAGTTCATTGCCATCACCGGGAACTGCAGGATTTGTTACAGGCACCTCTGGAATGATCATTCAGGGAGCGCCATATGTATCTCAGGTATATGGAGTAAACGGAACATATATTGCGGGAAACAATGTAGATATTACTGTACAATTTAGCGAGATTGTAAATATTACTGGTTTACCAACTTTGACCCTGGATAATGGACAGGGTGGAGGAGTTGCCGCTTATTTTGGTGGCTCGGGCAGTAATTTAATTGTATTTCGCTATACCGTTGTAGCAGGTGATACCTCTGGAGATTTGGCCTATCTTTCAAGTGCTTCTTTAAGCGGGGGTGGGGGAACCATTCAAAGTGCAGGTGGTGTCACTGCATTATTAACACTACCTCAACCAGGTATATCAATTAATTCTTTGTCTTCTACATCAAACATAATTCTGGACACTGGAAATAGAAATGTGGATTTTTTAGCTGCATCATCAAGTGCAGCAGAGGGAGTGGGTACGAAAGCTGTAACGGTAAGATTGTCTCAGCAGCACGGAATTGATACGACAATTGAGTATACAGTAACAACAGGTTCTGCAAAAACAGGTTTGGCAGACCCTGATAATGATTTTACCCTGACAAGTGGAAGTTTGATTATTCCAGCTGGTTCTGTTACCGGGACAATTTCAGTTCCGGTCATTGATGATAATTGGAGTGAGCCAACAGAATCTTTTACAATAACGATCAATGCAATTCAGACCATTTCAACATACCTGAGTGTTTCAGGAAATGTTCTGCATACACTCTCTGTTACAGATAACGATATTTCATATATTCAGTTTGCAAGTAGTAGTAGTTCGACGATTGACGAATCAGCAATTATAAATTCGGTCAATGTAACGCTTTCAAAGCCAGTATCTACAAATGTAGCTGTGGATGTATTTAACGATACAGCGGATGCTGGTAATTCAGCGACAATTACAGCTGATTATAGTTATACATTGACCCCACTGACTTTTACACCAGGGCAGGTTGCAAAAGTTATCAGCTATACGCCAGTTCAGGATACTATTGATGAAGGAACAGGTGAAAATATAGTATTTAAATTTCAAAGTATTTCTGCAAATGTTACCCAGGGAGTAACATTTGTTCATACTGCGACTATAACTGACGATGATAATCCGCCAACCATAGACTTTTCACTTGCCTCAAGTTCAGCAGCTGAAAATGGGGCCCCTGTTACGATTAACCTTGCTCTTTCCAATACATCAGCCAGCGCCGTTACTGTTTCTGTCGTTGATCCGGGAACAGGTACTGCTCTTGCAAATGGTGTGGATTATGTCAACCTGAGTGCATCAGCTCCTCTAAATGCGAAAACTGTTACCTTTGCTCCCGGTTCTTTTACTGCATCATTGACTTTCACCCCGGTTGATGATCTGATTTATGAAGGTAATGAAACTGTAAATTTGACTTTATCTAATGCAAGTGCCAATGCTGTCCTTGGATCTGCTGTGCAGACACACACCTTGACCATAACAGATAATGAAACATTTCCTGTTATAACTTTTTCCGCAGCAACCAGTACAACTGCTTTAGGCACTACGGAAACAGCTGTAGCAAAATTGATAACAGTGAACCTCTCTCATGCTGCCAGTACTATAGTAAGTGTTGACGTAGCACAAACAGGAGGAACAGCATCGAATGGTGCAGATTATGCCAATTACAGTACTACAAGGTTGAATTTTAATGCGGGAGTAACATCACAAACGATATCTATAACCCCTATTGATGATAATATTGATGAGGCAGATGAAACCGTAATTTTAACTCTTCAAGCGCCCAGTGCCAATGCAACTATTGGCGCAACCAGTGTCCATACATTGACAATTGGTGATAATGATGGAACCCCTGTAATTTCATTTACCGCTGCAGCAAGTACGACTGTTGACGAAAGTGCAACGCTAAAATCTATTCTGGTAAATTTGACAAATCCATCAAGCAGTGCGATCACGGTAAATGTAGCTCAGACAGGTGGAACAGCTATCAATGGAACCGATTATTCGGCTTATACAACACAGACGTTAACTTTTAATGCTGGTGTTACCTCTCAGTCATTTTCTATTACGCCGATACAGGATAATATTGATGAAGGTAGTGGTGAGAGTGTTATTTTTACACTGCAGACACCTAATGCTGCGGGAACCTTGACAGGATCCACAAATTTAACACATACTTTGACAATTACTGATGATGATAATCCTCCGACCATCTACTTTTTTAGTGCTGCCAGTGCTACATCTGATGAGTCGGCAACGCTCTTTGAGGTTTCAGTTCTTTTATCTCATCCCTCAAGCGCAGTTATAACTGTAGATCTTGTAAATGATACACTAAACGGTTTGAATACTGCAACAAGCGGCGTTGATTATAATGTCATTAATACTACCACATTAACATTCAATGCGGGAACCACAGTTCCAGCGATACCGTTTAAGTTGACCCCCATAGATGATATATTAAACGAAGGGGCTGAAAATATAATTTTAAAAATCCAGAATCCGAATACCGGAACAAGTGGAGCAACATTGGGGGTAACCACTACTCATACCGCAACCATTGCGGATGATGATGGTACTCCTTCTGTAACTATAGCAGATCTAACTGTTTCGGAAGGAAACTCGGGAACCTCTGTAGCAACCATGACCCTGACGTTAACTGGTATCTCTGGATCAAATATTGATGTCAATTGGGCATCGGCTAATGGAACAACCGGCACAGCTGCTACGATAGCTGATAGCGATTATGTCACTGCATCTGGAATGGCCACATGGACTGCAGGGCAAACGGGAAATCAAACGATTTCTATTACAATAAATGGTGATAACAAATATGAGAGTCTGGAAACCATTGATATTAATCTGACCCTGGGAGCCGGCACATTTATTTTTGCAAGAACCAAAGGTATACTTTCTATTTTAAATGATGATCTGGCCTTAACGGTTGTTTCTGCAGAGACACTGGATTGCAATTCGAATGGTCTTATAGATCATTATAAGGTTTCTTTAAACCAGGCTGTAACAGATAATACATTTACCGGTTTTGCGGCAGACGCACTGGGAACTTTAACAACTACATGGACTGTTACAGGATATGGAAATGTCAGACTGGATCATGGAACTGCTCTTTCTTGTGGTGCTGAAGTGGATACTGCGAATGATGCGATTGTATACCTTCAATTTGGTGAAGGGGGAAGTCCGGATACGGGGGCGATTCCTCAACTGATAGCAAGTGGAGCAACCTTGATTTCAACATTAACTTCCAGCAAGGTAACAAATAATACAGGAATTATTGTCAATGCAGATGTTGTAGAAACAGACAAGGCTTTACCTGTAAATACGCTTAATACCTCAAATTCTGCTGATAATACTTACGGAATTGGTTCAATTTTAGATATTAGAATGCAATATTCAGAAAATGTTACTATCGCAGGTTCTGTCCAGATAACAATGGACACCGGGGCGGTGGTAAATTACTCTTCAGGAACTCCTTCTGAAGCCATTTTTAATTACACAGTTTTGTCGGGTCATAGTAGTGCTGATCTGGATATTAATTCCATCGCACTAAACGGAGGATCCATAACAGATGCAGCCGGAAATAATGCTAATCTGGCTTCATTGAAGAGTGGGGCAGCAACGGTAGGAGCCCTGGCAAATAACAAAGCATTGGTTATTGATGGAGTAGTTCCAGCTATAACAAATGTCACGTCATCTACTGTTAATGGATATTATAATGCAGGGGCAAATATTTTTATTGAGGTCGTCTTTGATTCTATTGTGAATGTTACGGGTGTGCCTACGATAACGCTGGAAACGGGAGTGAGTGATGCAGTAGTTAGTTATACATCAGGTAGTGGTTCAACAACTCTGGTTTTTGATTATATTGTTGCATCAGGTCAGAATTCAAATGATCTGGAGTATTTTAGCACATCAGCATTATCTTTAGCCGGAGGAACTATTACAGATTCTGCAGGCAATAATGCCCATATTACTTTGCCACAACTTGCAGCTGCTGGCGGAACGAACTCTCTCGCTGCCAATAAATCCATCGTGGTTGATACAAATCAGCCAACGGTTACAAGTGTTTCAGCTACCAATGCAAACGGAACCTACGGATTAGGACAGGTGATTACGGTTCAAGTGGTATTTTCAGAAAATATGCAGGTAACCACAGGAACTGGAACTCCGAGTTTATTACTTGAAACGGGAGCAGTTGATGCCAATGTAAACTATTCATCAGTTCTGGGAAATACATTAACATTCAGCTATACGATTGCCTCAGGTCATAGTAATGCGCTGCTTGATTATTTTGCAACGAATGCTCTTGCTTTAAATAATGGTGCCATACAGGATCTGGCTGGAAACAATGGAATATTGACTTTACCTTCACCTGGAACAGCTGGATCTTTATCTGTTAACAAGAATATTACAGTTGATGGAATTGTTCCAAATGTATTATCTGTTTCATCAACTTTACCTAATGGTGCCTATGGAGCCGGTTCGGTGATTCCTATAACGGTGACCTTTTCAAATTCAGTAAATGTTAATATTGCAGGAGGTACTCCAGCATTGGCTGTTGAAAATGGACAGGGAACCAAAGGAGTGGCAAGCTACAATGCAGGCTCAGGATCGACAATTTTGACATTTAACTATACAGTGGGAGCATTGGACAACAATATTGATCTGGATTATGTTGCAACAAATTCACTCTCTTTAAATGGTGGAACCATTTCGAAATCTTCGGGGGCAGCAAATAGTGCATTACTTACCTTGCCCGCTCCCGGATCAGCAGGATCTCTTGCTGCTAATAAGGCAATTGTCGTTGATACTGTCGCTCCAACGGTATCTTCTCTTTCCGTAACAACAACTGCAGGAACATATGGTTCAGGCCAGGCGATAAATATATCTGTTTTATTTTCAGAATCGGTTCATGTTACGGGTACCCCAACACTTGACCTGAATAGTTCAGGAGCAACAAATGAGGCCACTTATTCAAGTGGTACAGGAACCAATACTCTTGTTTTCTCTTATATTATTGCTTCTGGTGATACTGCCAATCCTCTTGCACTGGGTCTGGATATTGCCCCTGTGAATAGTGCCCTGCAAGGGGTAATTAAAGACACCGCACTGAATGGTTACGTTGCATCAGGTGGTTTGGCAGGAAAAAGTTTAACTGGCAATGCAATAGTAATTGATACTACACAACCTGGAGTTGTCTCGGTGACAGCAGCTGCAGATGGATATTACAAAGAGGGTCAAATAGTAACCATAAAAGTTAAATTTTCTTCGACAATCACTGTTCCAGGGGCACCGTTAATGGCTTTAAGTACAGGTGTAAATGCACTATATTCTTCTTTGGCAACAACTACCAATCCAAATGATACGGCTTTGTTTACCTATACGGTAGGTGCAGGCGAAAATTCTGCAGATCTTGCTTATGTTGCATCCACATCACTGGGACCATTGGCTTCGATTAAAAATGGAGCGGGCACTGCGGATGCGTTGCTGACGTTACCCAGCCCGGGAACGTTTGGTTCTTTAAGCTCCAATAGTAATGTAGTAATAGATACCACTTTGCCCATAGTTAATTCACTGTCGATAACATCCCCTGCGGCAGGTACGTATGGCGCAGGCCAGGCAATCTCCATCGCTGTTTTATTCAGTGAACCTGTAACGGTAACCGCAACTCCTGTTATCAATCTAAACAGCTCAGGTGTTGTAAATGAAGCTGTATATAGTAGTGGAGCCGGGACTTCCACATTGGTATTTACTTATACCGTTCAGGCGGGAGATACAACGAGCGGATTAAATCTGAACTGGGCAGATGTAAGTTCCTTAACAGGCACCATTTCAGATCTTGCTGCAAACAATTATGTTACGGCATCAGGATTGACAGGGAAAACAATCGGAGGCAATGCCATTGTTATTGATACAGCCCCTGTACTGGTAAATTTTGCTCTTTCCAACAGCAATGGTCTTGAAAGTGTAGCCTCTGCTGTTCTTACTGTAAACCTCTCACGTACGAGTGCGACCCCTGTGACGGTAAATTATACTACAGGTGGAACTGCTGACAAAACAGCCAATGCGAATACAGGTAACATTGATTTCACAACGGGAACATCCATAGTAATTCCAGCCGGTGTTATGAGCGGAACTATTAATCTAGCGATAAACAATGATGCTTTGGATGAAAATAATGAGACTGTAATTATTACCTTGAGCAGTGCAGTAAATGCTTCTCTGGGCACTACTTTGATTCATACCTATACCATTACAGATGATGACGATGCGCCTGCAGTAACGTTTGCTACAGCAAACAGCTCCATGCCTAACGAGTTAAATGATACCGTAAATGCCACTCCTGCTGTTGCTACAAATTTACCATTGATCTTGACATTGGGTTCCCAATCTGAGCTGACAGCACAAGTAAACGTAGTTGTTACGGGGGGTACTGCAACAAATGGAGCCGGTGGTGATTATACATTTACCACACCCACCGCTGTTTCTTTTACTCCAGGGCAAACAAGCAAAACTGTAAACATTACTCCAATTGATGATGTAACAGCAGAATCAACAGAAACAATTATATTGTCCTTACAGAATAATACAAATGCATTGCTTGGTGGAATTACTTCGCACACAGTTTCGATTATCGATGATGATGGTGCGCCGACTATCTCCGTTCAAAATGTGAGTGTAGCTGAAAATATTGCTGGAGGGCTGGCAACTATAACGGTAAGTATGGCAGGAAAAACCGCAGTAGGTTCGGTAACTGTCAACTATACAACCATAAATGGTACAGCAGCCAACCCTGCAGATTACACATCTACAGCAGGAACCTTAACATGGCTCGTGAACACAACGGGCGCAAAAACTTTTACGGTTCCTGTAATTAATGATTTGATTGCAGAAAGTGATGAAACAGTATTAATAAGTTTATCAAATCCGGTAAATGCTACTATTACAACGGGAACAGCAACATTGACGATTTTAAATGACGATGCTTCCCTTGTTATCTCTTCTGCCCAGACAGCCGATTGTGATCCGGTAGATGGTAAGATCGATCATTATAAACTTACTTTATCTACAGCAGTTTCGGATAGCTCTTTTGATGGATATCCGGCAGGTGGCAATGCAGAAGGAACCGTAACTGCAAGTTGGATGATTGCAGCGCATAACAATCCACGCATAGATCATGGAACAGCATTGAATTCCATATGTGGAACTGATACAGCAAATGACAATGTAATATGGGTGAAGTTTGATCAAGCTGTTGCTTCTGATAGCGGAGTGACCTCACAGATAACTGCTGTTGCATCTTCATTAACTGCAACCAACGGAACCGGAAAACTTTATTTTAACTCAGGTAATGTGCTGGCAACTGATGTCGCTGAAACAGATGGTGCAGCACCTTATATCTGGTTTGCAACTGCAACAAATGTGGGAGGTCTTGATGGAAGCGCAGGAACGGGAGATACTCTCACTCTGAAATTTTCTGAAACGACCAATGCCGCCTCTCTTGCCGGTGTAGATCTGGATTCAGTTTTTTGCGCCATTGTTGCAGCAGGATCTCCCGTTGCAGGATGCACCGGAGCAGAAGATTTTTTTGGAGTATCTTCAGATATTACATCAGCTGCATGGTCAACTTCGACCTATACGAATGATACATTGACGATAACCTTTGCCAATGACAATCCAGTAATTAAAGATGCAGATTATGTTAAACTGCAGGGAGCATTGATAAAAGACAGCGTAAACAATGGCGCAGCAGCGACGACCAATGTTTTATCTCCCCCCTCTATTGGTGGAACTTTTGATTCAGGGGTAAGAGGGCCAACAGTGGTTTCGGCAGAATATTTTGACACAAACAGTAATGGAAAAATTGATCGTGTTAAAGTAACTTTTGATGTAAATGTAAATGATCTAACATTTCCAGGTTATGTTGGTCCTGATCAGATAAATAATGTTACAACAACATGGTTGATATCAGGTCATGCAAATATAGCATTAGATACCAGAACAACGATTATTACGGCCAGTGATAATCCTGCTAATGATAATGTACTCTGGCTTACCTTTGGAGAGAATGTTGCCTATGACACCGGATCCAAGCCTGACCTAACAGCTACTCTTGGAGCAGCAGGATTACGAGATCTGGCGAATGGTTGTTATCTGAATACTACCAATGTTTCGTGCTTGAATGCAGCAAATGCTGTTCTTTCTACTACTCATGTTGTGGAATCAGACAGAGCGAATCCGGTTATGGTGATAAGTACTGCACGGTTGAGTGCCAAGTATATTTATCTGCGCTTCAGCGAAAATGTATGGAGTAATACCAATATGCCGGCCTGCGGTAGCGGTGGTCAGATGTCTCTGTCAGATTTCTCCTACACAAACGTAGTGGGTGCTTTTGATGGAACCAATGCGACCAATATTGCCGGAGTAGATATTTCGGATACATGTGCTGCCAACGATGCAACAGTTGTTTTATTGGCAAATTTTGCCTTTGCCTCAACAGACTTAAGTAATGATAAAATTAATGCAGTCTCTTCACAGGTTTTTGATGCTGCAAACAATGCCATGCTCAATACACAAAGTGTAATATACCCGGTTACGCAGCCTTATATTATATCTGCAGGATCATATGTATCTGCAGGTAAATATTATATCAGGCTTGTATTTTCTGAGGATATGGCGCCCTTGACTGCTTTGAATGCAGGAAACTATACGATAACCCTTGATGGGGGGACGTGCGCAGCCAATCCTGTTCCTAACAGTATTCCTTTTACAGTGAATGCTCTTTCGGGTACAGTTTTTGATCTGGAAACGAGTTTGCAGTGTAAAACAGGAACTTATAAGGTAACCGGAACAGTAAATTTACTAGATCTTTCGGAGGTGGCACCACTTGGAATGCCCAATAGTGCTACAACCGTAGGTACAGATCTTGCAGATACTACTCCCCCCCGTTTAATGCAGGCACTCTCTCTTTCTTCTAATACAGTGCAATTGACTTATTCAGAGCCTATGAAGGCCGGTGATATTTTCGGATCATCTGAGTGCAGGAGTACCTATTTAACTGCAGCGACCTGTGCTGCTGATGTTGATGCAGGTGTTGCCGGAACAAATTTAAAGTATACCGTGACACCTTCTTTGGGAACGATTAATAGTGTTATTGCCACTGCTGATCCCTCAGTGTATATTGTAAGTCACCAGAGTGTTCAATCGGGCAGTTTTTACACGGTAATTGGATATGCCAACAGCAACGTGAATGATATTCCCCAGGATCTTTTCGGAAATAAATTGTCTGTTAATCCGTATGATAGAACCACATTCCAGGGAGTGGGTACTGTGATTGTAACTGTAGGCGACGGACCCCTTTTTAACGATCCTTTTGCCGATGTAACTACATTCTCTTTTGCCTTCAATTACAGAGGATTGATTTATCTTGGACCAAATACAAATAACAACAGTTCTTTCAGGTTTGAGCCAGACGGAGCCAACCCAACTACAGTAACATTCCTTACAACTGGTGGTGCTTCTTGTGCGAGTACACCGACTTTTGGATATGGCGCTGCGGCAACATGTGATACTGTGACCCCGGCTAATTCCAATATGGGGCCAGACGGAGAAACAGGAATAGCTGGGTTTACATCAGGTGTAACAACCTTTGCAGGGATAGATTATGATATTTTAATGGTGGGGCCAATAAAAGCAAGTGGCAGTATTGCCAAAGTTTATTTTACGCAGGATATCGATACCCAGTTAAACTGGACAACATGCGGAAATATTACTGGAATAACGGGGGCAAACAGTAAAAGCGTTATGACAACCTATGCCTGGGGAGCCAACCTTTATCTTGCGGTTGCCCAGGACTCAGGAACTTCGGAACCTACTTTAAATCGTGTTCCTCTGACTGTTAACCCTCTGACTGGAGTGATCAGTTGTGGAGCCCCGGTAGACGGTGTATTTAAAAATCAGACAGGAATTGGAACGAAATCTACCAATCCAGCTGTAGCAAGCGGAGGTACAAAACCAGTACTGGGAATTGACAGTATGTATTATGAAACGGCAGTTACTCCGGTGAACACATTTTATCTGGCAAATAACGGTGGGGTAGCTGCTGCAACAAATCTTGTATCTCCAACTGCGGCCAATACTGATTTTGTTACTTTTATGACCCAGGCAAATTTTGTTACCAGAGGTGGGGCAGCAGTGACACTCGTATTGCCCACTGCTGCCAATGGTGGTCTGGAAAAGGTTCGCCCTGGTTCAAGAGGTGTGCCCGCTATTACAAAATGGAATAATGTTTTGTATATGGCTCGTAACATAGCTCTTGATCAAACCTTTGCGGGTCAAAGTACCAACAATGGTGGTGAGGTCTGGAAGTGCAGTGCAAATTGTACTACAAATACCAACTGGAGTAAAGTCCTCGATATAAAAACAGCAGGAGTTAATGGAGGTCTTCCAACACCTGCAATAGGCAGTGTGGCAAACAATCTTGCGATCAGTATGCTTCAGGTGAATGGAAGTTATCTCTACATCGGGGTAGATAACGGAGTGGATGGTGTAAGGATTTATCGAACTAATCCGGGAATAACCGCATTAAATGCGACTACCCATACTGATATATCAGAACAATCTGCTCCTGGTCTGAATTTTGGATACAAACAGGTTATGTCTGCCTCTTCGCTCTCGAAACAGGGCAAAGGTTATATTTACATAACTGTTTCTAATGCCAATGCTACTGCTATTAAAGTGGTAAGGCAGATAGACTGATTAAATAAAACCGGGTCAATCAGTTGACCCGGAAATTTTATCAAGAATCATTTCAAGACGCGCATGAGGCAGATTTTTAAAAGAAAAATGGGCGCTACGCAGCATGGGTTTTTATGGAAGTTAAAAATAGTGCTGCGTCCATCTCTTTTATTAAAGAATTTTTTTAAATGTTACGGATATCTGCCAGTTTGTTCAAAAGGTATTCATCAACCATTACCAGTGCTGCGGCTGCCTCAACGATCGGTACTGCCCGTGGCAAAACACAGGGGTCATGGCGCCCACGGACTTTCAGCATTACCTCTTCGCCTTTTTCATTTACGGTGGGCTGTTCCATCGAAAGAGTTGCGGTCGGTTTAAAGGCGATTTTCATTTCAATACTTTCTCCATTAGAAATTCCACCCTGAATACCACCTGAGCGATTGGTTCGGGTATGAATGGCCCCTTTGTCGTTAAAAAAAATATCGTTATGTTCGCTTCCCTTGAATTGAGCAGATGAAAAGCCTGAACCGATTTCTACTCCTTTTACAGCGGGAATTGCCATCATGGCATAGGCCAGTAGGGCGTCCAGGCGGTCATAAACCGGGTTGCCCAGGCCAGCCGGAACATTTTCTATAACAAGGGTTATGATGCCACCTACAGAGTCTCCTTCTTTTGAGGTCTGGTCTATCAACTCAATCATTCTCTGGGCTGTTTCCTGGTCGGGGCAGCGAATCATGTTTTTTTCGCAGGCTTGTTGAAGTTTCTCTATTTCGGGTAGTTGATATGATTCAGAAATTTTAATATTTTGTACCTGTGAGACATATGCGGCAAATTTCATACTGGTTTTTAGTGAAAGTATTTTTTTGGCAACGGACCCTGCCGCTACGGTTCCGATAGTTGCCCTTGCCGAAGATCGTCCTCCGCCGACATAGCTTCGAAATCCATATTTTTGCTGATAGGTGTAGTCAGCATGAGATGGTCTGTAGATATCTTTAAAGTAGGTATAATCTTTTCCCCGCTGATCTCCATTGTATACCAGCATGGTTATGGGAGAACCAATGGTTTTGTTTTCAAAAGTTCCTGATACTATTTTTACCTGGTCTTCTTCTTTGCGCTGGGTAGTAATTTTGCTCTGGCCTGGTTTGCGCCGGTCGAGATCTGGTTGTATATCTGCTTCTGTCAGTTCCATACCGGCCGGGCAATTTTCAATTACGCAGCCGAGGGCAACACCGTGCGACTCCCCGAAATTGGTAACTTTAAATATTTTTCCTGTAGAACTGCCCATATCATCAAAGAATCATTATTTATATCGGTTGTAAAGAAGTAATCGATTAAAAAAGAGCTATCAATGTATTATATGTAATATTTAAATAAAAAATCAGGTTACCAGTCAATAGGTTTGTAATCTTTTAAGAATTTTCCATAGATATGGTTGCCGGTATTGATTCCGTCAAAAACAGGATCACAAATTCGAGCGGCACCATCGACGATATCCAGAGGTGGTTGAAAATCGTGTTGTTCCTGTTTCAGCTGTGATAACTGCACCGGATCTTCATCCGTAACCCATCCTGTATCAACAGAGTTCATAAAGATTCCGTCTTTGGCAAGATCGCTTGCAGAGGTGTGGGTAAGCATATTCAGAGCAGCTTTTGCCATGTTGGTGTGCGGATGACGGTCTGCTTTTTTAAATCTGTAAAACTTTCCTTCCATTGCAGATACATTAACAATATGCTTTTCTCCCGTGTAGTCGCGGCGCATAACTTTAACAAGACGGTTGCACAAAACAAAAGGAGCAACTGCATTTACCAGATGGAGCTCAATCATCTCTGCAGTATCAATTTCTCCGAGTTTGAGCCTCCAGCTGTTGCTGTTTCTTAAATCAATTTGTTGAAGATCAGCATCGAATTTTCCTTGCGGGAATACGCTCTCAACAGAAATGTTTTCATCATGGTTATATGGTATCTGCGATAGTCTCGCGGGCATCCGCAGGCCGATACCAGGAAGCGGACTTTGCCAGGTTACAGCTGCATCGTTTGCGGAGATACTTTTGGCATCAATATGAGAGATCTGTTGAATGCACGATTGATAACCTGCCAGAAGTTTTTTTTGCTCCTGATTCAGTTGTTGATAGTCGCTCTTTTCAGCCTCAATCAAATGGGTATAAAAAGCGGGGGGTCTTCGAACTGTCTGGGCAGCATTATTGATTAAAACATCAAGACGTGCTATTTTTTTCTCAAGGTGTGCCGCGAAAAGTTCCACACTCGGAGTGTGGCGAAGGTCAAGACCGTAAATCTGCAGCCTTTTACTCCAGTGGCTAAAATCTTTTTCAGCGCAGAAACGCACTGTTGCATCTACCGGAAATCGGGTGGTAACAATTACATCGGCACCCGAGCGGAGCATCAAGAGGGCAACATGGAAACCGATTTTGACACGTCCTCCGGTTACAATGACAGTCTTGCCCTCAAGAGGGGCACTCTGGTAGCGTTTGTGGTAGTTGAAATCCCCGCAGTTTTTACACATGGTATCATAAAAAAAATGAAGTTCTGTAAATTCTGCTTTGCATATATAACAATTTCGGGGAGAGTTGAGTTTCATGCGGGGCTTTTCTATTTGTTCTATATCATGAACCGGCAGAAGATCGGGGGCGGTAAATACCGGAGACTGTCTTGCTATACGAATTCCTGTTTTTTCGCGCGCCGCCTTTTCACGGGCTCTTGCTTTTTCACGCAAAAACTGTTTGCGCTGATTCTTTCGCTTTAGCGACTCCTCTTTTGAAGGATGGGAGAGTGCTCCCGCTGCTACCAGAAGTGCAATTCTCTCTTTGTCATCAAGCTCCGCAAGAAGCCCAGGTTCTGCAAGGAGCTTTTGAAGGGTTGTTATGCAGTGTTCAATCTCTTTTTTTTCCATGCGTTCTGTGATTTGCGATTGTGACTATTTTTGAATAAAAAGCGAGACCTTCTGTAAAGCACTATCAAAATTTAAATCACGAAAATAAACAGGGTCTAATAAATTTTAGTAATTACTGAATTTAAAAAGTAAAAAAATTTAAATTTAAATTTAAAGTAAACAAAAGGGGCATCAGAATTATTCTCTGCACGATAAACAACTTTTGCCCCCCGCTTCGGCCCTTTAAAAGCGGCCTGCGCTTCCCCTTTAAAAATTAAAGTAGTTGCTCTTTTTACAGGTGAAATTACTTTTTACCGTGTCTAAAAATCAAAAAATAGAATCTCTTCAAGAAAATAAAAATGAAATGAATCCTGAATATTTTTACCAGTTAACACCTGAGGTGGTCTTAAACAGCATGGAAGAGGGGGGATTTCACCCAAGCGGTCACTGCAGAGCTTTAAATAGTCTGGAAAACCGTGTATTTGATATCGGACTTGATGACGGCTCGCATCTGATTGCCAAGTTTTATCGACCGGGCAGATGGAGCAAAGAGCAGATTGGTGAAGAGCACAGCTTTTTATTTGAATTACAGAGCGCAGAAATTCCGGTGATTGCTCCTGTACGTTTTCAAGATGGATCAACCATCTCATCCACCCACAATATTTTTTATGCCCTCTGGCCTCTTGCCGGTGGCAGAGAACCTGCCGAGTTCAGTGAAGAGGAGCTTGAAATTACCGGCAGATTGCTGGGAAGAATTCATGCGGTAGGGGCCTCAGGAAAAAATCTTTATCGCCAAAGTATTAACGAAGAAACACTTGGAATGAAACCTTTAGAGTTTTTAATTAAGAATAATTTTATTCCGGAACAGCTTCAAACTGCATACCGCGACGCAGTCTTTACCATTTCAGATATTTACCGTGATCTGGCTAAAGATGTTCCCATGCAGAGAATTCATGGCGACTGCCACATTGGAAATCTCTTGTTTGGTCTCAAAGGATGGTATTTTCTTGATTTTGATGATTGTGCGACAGGTCCGGCAGTTCAGGATGTCTGGATGATTTCATCAGGACGTGAAAAAGAGGATCTGTTCAGGCAGCAGATCTTTCTCGATGCATACAGAACTTTTTTTGATTTTGATAACCAGTGGCTCTCCCTTGTAGAACCTTTACGGGCACTGCGTTATATCCACTATTCAGCCTGGATTGCACGCAGATGGAAAGACCCAGCTTTTCCTCTGGCATTTCCTCATTTTGGGGCAGAGGATTACTGGCAGAAAGAGCTGGTTGATCTGAACGATCAGCTGCAAATGATACGAAAAGCGGTTCCTTCCGTACAATTTATTATTCAGAGTGATTTTAAGAATTCTGAAGGCAGCCATTCAAAAGAAAAAGAAGAGTTAACTAATGCTGATTTTTTCTGGGATATGGAGTAATTATTTTTTCAAATATTCATAAATCCATATTCCTGAGTATGCCAGAATCGTAACGATTGTAAAACAAATTAAACAGACTATTATTATGCGCAGTAAAGTTTTTAAAAATATCATGGCATTTTTTTGTTATTTATAATTACTTTGTCAAAGATTTTTTATATCAGGATTTTGAGATTTTTTTTTGAATTGGGATCTGTGCAGCAGAGAAAAAGAATAGCTGCAGACGTTGCATAGATAACGATACAGAAAAATAGGATTATAAAAGTTACCTTTTTGGAATTTTAGTTGTTGCCGAACTATTTTTTCAATTTATAGTGACACAATATGCCTTCAAAATATGAATTTGATCAAACCAGAGACAGTCTGGGTGTAGACAAGCTTGATGATAAAGAGAGAAAAGCGATGCTTGACAAGTTCAAGCAGGGTGGCGGAAAAGTATTAAGCGAAAAAGAACTTCAAAATCAAAAAGCAGGGGGCTCCTCAAAATCTGCAAGAAAAATTCAGGTAGGCAGAGGTGGAGATGCTGGAGGTAGAGGTGGCAACTCTTCTTCCTCGGGTGATGATAACCGACAGACACCCGGCAAGGTGGTAACACTCGAATCTCAAAAGCGGCAGCTTTCCGGATTTTTCCCCATGTTTTTTTTGAAATTAAAAGCGGCAATGGCAGGTGTAGCTCCATTTGGAGGCTTACACGCACAGGCAAAATTTATCTCATATCTCGGTCTTGAATTTAAACAGGCACTTGTAGAGTTTAATTTGATAGGTAACGATCTTTTTTTAAGAGATAAAAAAATCGGTAATAAAATAGCAAAAGAGCTTGATAAGAAAAATCCGTTATTTATGGAAGTGTTGCAGGCTGCTCATTCTTTATATGAATTCTCCGAATATAATAAGTTGATGGAGTTTCATACTAACCAGCCTGATATAAATGTCCCCTTTTCGACTATTGATCAACCTTTAAAATCTCTGTTTAGAAAATTGTATACCATATATCCCTATCAGGAGACTCTTCGAAAAGCTTTTACAGCGGCCGTCGAAATTTATAAGGCTGATCCATCCAACGTAAAAGACAAGGATATTGATCAAAAAAAGAAAAGGTTTTATAAAGATGTATCGATTGTTTTTTTAGATGTTTTCCCTAAAATATTTTTACTTATAAGCAGAATAGATGGAGTCAGCTATCCTCCTTTTTCTCCTTTACTTGAAAAATCTCTGGGTATAGCAAGTGAGAACCGTCTGGGCAAAAGAAAAGCCGGGGAATCTTTGTCCCTGGCTTCTGATTATTCTCTCGAATCTGATGATGAGCTCGATGATGATGATGAATTTGATGATGAAGATCAGGACGACTCTGATGATGAAACTGATGAGGAAGATGAAGAAAATCAGGTTCATGCAACTAAAGAGTACCAATATGGATTGGGTTTAATGAAAACCACCTCTCCCGAGTTTCTGCGCAAAAAGTATGCAATTGACAAGGATGCTCCACACTTGAAAAATAATGACCGAGCATTGCTTGCCTATTTGTTTTTTATGGAATTTGACCATGAGTTATCATTTGTTTTAACGACGAAAAAAATTCATCTTGAAAGTGATTTCAGCAGTGGTCGAAAGGTTGACTATAAGCAAATTCTGGCAGATATTTATAATGAATCCAGAAATATAATTCAAAATTTTCAAAATTACGCAGAGTCCCGCAAAGAGCTGATAAACCTTGAAAAACAGGGAAGCGGTACAAATTATGTGGAAGCATCTAAGCGTAAAGAAAAGTACAAAATTAAAATGGACATGGAAGCACGTAACTTGCGAGGTACTATCAGATCTTATATGAGTAATGTTTCGAAAAATATGGCCATTTTAATTGCTGATATGAAAGCAGACAAAAAAATTGTTGGAAATATGGATGCACCCGTCGAATTTGATTCTGAACTTGAGGGATCCAAGAGGTTAAACAAGCAACCAGTCAAGCAATGTATACTTGAGGCATATTGTTACTCATTGGCTTTAAGTGAGCGCTTGTCGACAGGAGATCTTTTTGGTGGTATAATAGAAATGACAGATGAAGAGATGATTTCTTCTTTTGGTCAAACATTTACTACTCCCTGATATTTATGTCGCAACTTCTAGGTGTTATTCCTGCCCGAATGGGCTCTACCCGGTTTCCAGGAAAACCTCTTTGCCTTATTAATGGAAAGCCCATGATTGAGCATGTCTATCAAAGGGCAATTCAATCGGATCCGGTTGACAAGGTTGTGGTTGCTACTGATTCAAAAGAGATACTATCTATAGTAAAAGATTTTGGAGGAGATGCGGTAATGACCTCCGCAGAGCACCCTACCGGTCTTGATCGTGTGATCGAAGTAATACAGATGAGACCCTATAGCAACTTTTCTTTTGTCATGAATATTCAGGGTGATGAACCCTTAATACACCCAGAAACTATAACGGGAGTAGCCACGCTTTTACAGTCAGGTAATTCAGTAGATATTGCAACAGCAGCAATTCCTTTTGAAACATGGGAGAATTTTCAATCTCCTCACCAGGTAAAAGTAGTGTTTGAAAAAAACGGACGGGCCCTTTATTTTTCAAGATCGCCTATTCCTTATTCAGATAATAAGGAATATTTTTCTGGTTATAAACATCTGGGAATCTATGGATATCGAAGAGAAAAGCTTCTCTCTATTCAGGACTTGAAACAAACACCTCTTGAAAAAAGTGAAAAACTGGAACAGTTGCGATTTTTAGAAAATGGTTACTCAATCTATATTCATGTTACAAAGCATGACTCGGTAGGTGTCGATACACCTGATGATCTTGATCGGGTTCTAAAGGCAATACAGGGAACTGAAACTCGAATTTGTTAGTGAAAGGTTTCTGCGGTAAATCAGTTTTTAGTTTGTTTCTGATTGCTGCTGTCTACTGAAATCATGTTATCCAGAGATCCCCAAAAGGAAAATCCGTTTCCACCAGCAGAGAGAGACGCAGCAATTTGGTCCTGAAAATATTGATTGCCATATCCCCAGATATTGTTTTTCATAGGAAAAGCCTGAAGGTAGGGTCTTACAATGTATTCACCTGATGCGATTTCATTAGCACGTGACACGCTGTGTTTAATCAAGCGATAAACTCTTTTGGGAACCTCTACATCAGTTAGATACAGGTCTCCAAAATGGGAACTGTATAGCATCGGTGAAACAATGTCAGCATACTTTCCATAGATCTCTACATCCTGACCAATAACTCCCGCAATACGGTAAATTCCATTATACCCATAGACATCAACACTCAGTGGAATCGAGATTGCTTCTCTGATTTCATGCAAAAAAAACTCAATTGCCTCAGATTTGTAAAGACCATTTTTATTGTTTGAATAGGTGCAGTTTTTGATCCCTCCATCGGAAGGAAATCTTATATAATCAAGTTGAATCTCATCAATTCCCATCTGCTCCAACTCTTTTAAAAGAGGAACATAATAGATCTCTGCTAAAGAGGCGTTGTAGGGGTCAATCCACCTTTCAAGATGATTCCCAATCCATGGTTTTCCGGTTCGCTTATCAAGGATCGGAAAATTCTCTTCTTCAAACATTACGGGATCTTTAAAAACCACAACTCGTGCTGTTATATACCTATTTTTTTTATGAACGGTATGAATGATTTCCTGAAGATCAATGTATTTTTTAACTGCACCTACTTTGTTAAGGTAAGGTACTTTGCTGGGATACGAGATATGCCCCTGATCATCCTTTATATCGATGATAACTCCATTATAAATAGAGCTGGAGAGAAGTTTGTCTACTGTTATTTTCTTTTTTGTAAAATTATAGGGTGAAACATAAAAAAGTTTTTTATCTGTTGCTGTTTTTATTCTTTTTTGTTTCTCTGCAGAAATTACGGTAGCTGGGTTATAGCAATATCCGGTCAGGGAGTTATTTATTTTTGATTTAAAAAAGGTCAGCTGTATATTGGAAAGGCACAAATCCAATTCATTCCATTTGAAAAATTCTGATGAAAAGCCTTTATTATTTTTATGGAGAATAATCAATCCTTCGTTGTGGCTGGCCCATATGGTATCCATCTCTTTTGTTGCAGAGATATAATAAATATCTCCTGTTTGATTTGATAAATTATCAGGGAGTTGAATTCCCTCAAAAGATAATGAAAGGTTCTTTTTTAAGTATAAAGCAGGACTTACCCCTGTACCTGTAATAATTGTGTTATTGTCAGAAACATATATTGATTTTATCTCTTCATAAAGAGAAACGCTGTGATCATGCATTAAGTAAGGGAGACCTTTTCTTAACTTTTTGAAAAAAAGAAAATCCCTGGTTTTATTTAATTGATCACGGAAATCAAGAGCAACCCATAAACCGCTCGTTGTTGTACCAATATACAAATTATCTTTTCCAACAAAAAGAGCGCTAAACTGGTCTGAACTATTTAGGTTGTGTTTTAAAGGGATGTTTTTATAAATCAAATCATGTTTATTCAAGTATAGAGTATCGTTTCCAATAGCTACTACCGTGCGATAGGCTTCCTTTTTAAAAGACAAAGGGCTCAATATTCCGTTTGTAGAAAATTGGACCTCCAAGCTTGTTAAATCAATTTCTAAAATAAGGTTTTCGGGCGGGGCAAGGTATACTTTATTAGGGGTTGCTGTCAGAGTGATTTTTCCTGAGTTAAAATCAACAGGGTTTTTTAGATTAAGTTTTTTATTGTATAGAAATAAGTTGTTATCATTAATGGTTATTACAGGTAAAAAACCAGAGAACGGCTCACTGTAGCTTGTGTCAAAAGTAAAAAGTAATAAAAAAAGGGGCAAGGTGAAGTATTTTTTAATTCCTGGATTAAACATTTTTTTATTAAAAAAAAGATTACTTCTTTTCATGTTCGAAGAGGGTCAGGCTTTTTATAAATAAAAGCGTAAAAAGGGGGAGGTACCCAAATAATATCCAGTTCGTATCTCCATAGCTGCTGCTTTTAAAAATGATAATCAGGTAAATGAACAAGAACAGTGCCGAGGGAATTAATAACAGGTAACTAATTATTTTGTTGATTTTTACACTTAAAAATTTACTGATAATATCAATGGTTATTACCTGGTTTCTACCTAAACCTATGGATGCACCAAGTATTCCCATAAACAAAAGGCCATGAGGAATAAAAAGTGTTATTTTTTCCGAGATATCAACTCCTGATTCTGTGGGAATAAGGTTACGAAACAGGACTTTTAATGTCGAAAAAATCGTTAATAAGGAAAAAATACCCGTTGCCAGTATAATCTCTAAAAATTCGATATATTTTCGGATTGTTCTCATTAATAAATAGATGAAAAGTTGGGGAATATCTTGTCAAGCGTTCTATATCAGTTAAAGTTTAAGTCATTTACTGTTTTATGGTTTGATTTAAAGTATTATTCATTAATGTTGACAAGTTAAATCATCAATAGTTTTAGTTCTATAATGTGTGGAATAGTAGGTTATATTGGTTCAAAGTCTGTAGACTCTGTACTTATTGTGGGTTTAAAGAAACTTGAATATCGCGGTTATGATTCTGCTGGTATTGCCTTGATTGATCACAATGAGCTTGTTGTACGCAAAGCCAAGGGGAAAATCAGCGATCTTGAGGAAGAGATAAAGACCGATCATTTCGTAGGAACGGTAGGTATTGGCCATACCAGATGGGCTACACACGGGGAACCTAATGCGATAAATGCACACCCCCATACCAATAAAAACAAAAGTATAGCAGTGGTTCATAACGGCATTATAGAAAACTATCTGGAATTGAAAAAAGAGTTATTGGGCTATGGATATCTTTTTCAAAGTGAAACAGATACAGAAGTTTTACCTTTTTTGATTGATTATTTTTTTCAAAAAGAAAAAGATATTGAAAAGGCCTTTATTAAAACTATCGCAAAAATTGAAGGTAAATTTGCGGTGGCTGTAATCTCTGAATTTGAGCCTCAGAAAATATTTTTTGTTAGAAATGGAGCCCCCTTGATTTTAGCAATGAACCGAAGCTCAAATGAATATCTTCTTGCTTCAGATATTCCCGCAATTATACCTATTGCAAACGAATCATATTATCTCGAAGAGGGTGAATGCGGTTATATTTCGCATCAGGGTATCCGCGTTTATAATTCAAGGGGAGTAAAGGTAGAGCCTGTATTTGAAAAAATTGTTATGAAAAGTGAGGATATTGAAAAAGGAGAATATGCCCACTTTATGCTCAAAGAGATATATGAGCAACCAGGAATTATACGAAACATTATCAAAAACCGGATTCAAAAGGGTGAGATTGTTTTTTCGGATTTAAATATAACCAATGCAGAATTGAAAAATATTGGAAGGATTTTGATTCAAGCTTGCGGTACTTCTCATTTGGCAGGAATGGTCGGTAAATACTATTTCGAACAATATAGTAAAATATTAACAGAAACAGACTATTCTTCGGAATTTCGTTACAGGAATCCTATCATCGGAGGGGATACACTGGTCATAGGGATCAGTCAATCAGGGGAAACTGCAGATACAATTGCAGGGATACATGAAGCAAAATCAAAATTCATAAAAGTGCTTACTTTTTTAAATAATAAAAACTCAACAATGGCAAGAGAGTCAGATGGAATTATTGAATTACTGGCTGGCCCGGAAGTAGGTGTAGCTTCAACAAAAGCGTATACTGCGCAATTGGTAAATCTATTATTATTTTCGTTGTATCTTGGTTTAAGCCGTAAATATATTACAAATGAGGAGGTTTCCAGGGTTTTAAAAGAAGTTGAAAAAGTTCCAGAAATGATTGAGCATGTATTGAATAATCAAAAGTCTGTTATGGATGTGGCTGGTTATTTAAAAGATCAAACGAATACTATATTTCTGGGACGAACCTACAATTATCCAACAGCTCTTGAAGGCGCTTTGAAATTAAAAGAGATTTCCTACATTCATGCATCAGGGTATGCCGCTGGAGAGTTCAAGCATGGGCCGATTGCTCTTGTAACAGAAAATATGCCTGTGATTGTAGTTGCTCCTAAAAGTGAGATAAGAGCAAAAGTTATCTCAAATCTTCTTGAGGTGAAGGCCCGGAAAGGAAAAATTATTTCCATTATTACGGCTGAAGATGATGCGATAAAAGATTTATCTGATTATTATATTGAAATTCCAGAAATTGATGAGGCACTCTCGCCTCTTTTAACAATTATTCCGTTGCAATTGATTGCTTATCATACAGCGGTCTTGAAAGGATGTAATGTGGACAGACCGAGAAATCTGGCCAAGTCTGTAACGGTCGAGTAGGTAAAAATGGAAGCGTTGACAAGCAAGCAAAAAAAAGAGGCGGAAATTCAGAAAATAATCCCTTTACTGTTAAAAAAGGATGTGACAGCTATTGCCCAGTTTTTTGAGCTTTTTTCTGAAGAAATTTATAATTTTCCGATTCGTTATTATCAGTTTGATGAAGATGAAGCAGGAGATTTTTATCTTTATGCATTTGAACATTTAAAAAATGGAAAAAAACTGACAAGTTTTCAAAACAAATCCAAATTTACTACTTGGTTTTATTCTGTTTTGCGGAATATGGTTATTGATTTTTTAAGATCTCGGAAAAACAAGGTGGCCACAACGGCATTTACCAAGACAGATCAGGATGGTCATGTAATAAATTTTTTAGATACAATTCCGGATCAAAAAAACCTTTTGATAGTTGAAGATGAGATCATGGATCAATTTTATAATACACTGCGTTCTATGAAAATATCTCATCGTATTATTTTCAAACTTAGTTTCTCCTGCTATCTCGACTTGACTCACGAAGAGTTTGATTGGCTTATGGAAGTATCCGGAAAGGATGAAAGAGAGCTTCTTGATTATATTTTAATTTTAAAGGATGCAGGCCTGGAAAAATCAGGTGAGGTTAAAAGTATAGAAGATCGTTTGACGGCCAATTTTCAGAGCATTACACTGCTGGAATTCAAGATTAATCGATTTTTTCAAGAGCATCCTTATATTGAAAAGAAAAAAGAGCTTTGGGGTGAGGGATATGTTTCCTCTGAAGTTCCACAGGAAATTTCAGATATGATAGGGTTGTTGTTTAGAAAAAAGAAGAAACAGGCAAACTTGATATTGCAGCAGAAGAAAAGTATGCTCTCAACGAGAGTTCCTTATAAACTAATAGTACCGCTGCTTGGGAGGAGTGAGGGGGTATTATCAGTACAACTTTTGCGAATTATTGAAAAGTTGGAGCAAAGTATAAAATTTTAATATGATTGTTGTAAAGAAGTTCGGCAAGGCGTCTTATCTTTTAAAGGAAAATATATGAAAAAGAAATGTGATTATAACTTGATAGAAGAGATAGTAAATGGAAAGAGTATTGATCTGTTTAAGCAGCATGTAAGTGAATGCGATCAGTGTTCATCACGCTTTATTGCCTTTGAGGCATTGATGAAAAACACCCATGAGGTTAAACTGCAAAACGTTGATGAGAATGCTATCGCATCCATGGTAGATAAATTTATTGCAGGGGAAAGGGTGACAAAGGAAGATCTGGGATCTTTCTCTGTAAAGGATTTAATTGAAAATATATATGTTACCCAGGATAATCAGCAAAATAATCGAAGGGTTCCGGATTATTTGATTGATGTTGTAAGAAGAGGAATCTCTTCAGAACAAATTAGAAGTGCATCTATCGGAGAGATTGTCATAAAGATTAAAAACGGTCTTCATGTTATTGAAAATCATGTAAAAAATCTTTTTGTTTTACCGGGTGGTGAACCGATTATGGTCAGATCCGGATCTGTTGCAGATCATCAAAAGGTGGATAGTTCCGTTCACTTTTATCTTGAATTAAATAATCGTGAAAAGGTTGTTTATCATATAGTAAAAGATAAAAGTAAAGGAGTGATGATGACTGTTCAATTGGACAGTTTTATTGTAAAACCTGCCTATGTAAACCTGAAAGAGTCAGGGGTTTTGATTACATCAGCTCCTTTAAAGAGTGATTATGTGTTTTTCAACAAGCTTGAACCAGGCTGTTACGAGGTAGAAATTAAATATAATGATTCCCGTTCGGGTTATCTTTTTCCAATTACGATTATTGAAGATTGATTATTTTCGTTTGCCCTCGATGTTTTATTCATCGAGGGTTATTCTCATTCAAGATTAAAGTGAAGCTTTTGCGGTTGCTGCAACCTGTTTAAATGCAAGAGGCTGATGAATTGCTATCTCAGATAATGCTTTTCTGTTTAACTGAATATTGGCTTTTTTTAGACCGTTCATGAATCTTGAATAACTTATACCTTCATTTCTACATGCTGCATTTATTCGTATGATCCACAGGCTTCTAAATTCGCGTTTTTTTGTTTTCCGGTCTCTATATGCCCACTGATCAGACTTCATTACAGCATCTTTAGCTGTTCTATATAATCGTCTACGACCAGCCCTGAAGCCCTTGGTTCTTTTTAATATTTTTCTTCTTCTGTTTTTATGTATTGTTCCGTTTACTGCACGCATTTTTTATCCGCCTTGTATTAATGACCTAAAGTTCTCAGAATGTTTTTTTCCAGAGTCGGATGGACGTATGTTCCTCTTCTCAGATTTCTTTTTCTGTTAGGTGCTTTTTTAGTTAAGATATGATTTTTATTGGCTTGAGATCTTTTTATTTTTCCACTTGGTTTCAGTGAAAACCTTTTAGCACATGATCTGTTTGTTTTTATTTTTGGCATAAAGTGACCTGAGTAAATTCGAGACCTGCTGTCAATAAATTATTGTAGCACTTTCTAAAATTAGAGCTTTTACAAATTTTATATTAACGAATAATTATTTGACGTTTTTAATATTATAGAATATAATACGATTATGCCAACATATGATTATAAGTGTCCAAGTTGTGAAAACAGTTTTGAAAAATTTCATGGAATAAGCGAAAACCCTGAAGTGCTATGCACTTCATGTGGAGTTGCGACTGTCCGTCAGATCTCTTTTGGCGGAGGAATTGTATTTAAAGGAAGCGGATTTTACGTTAATGATTATAAAAACAGCTCTTCTTCAACAAGCAGTAAGTCTGAGGCTGTATCAAGCTCATCAAGCAGCTGCAGCACAGGTTCTTGCGGTTGTGGTTAAAGATATAATTGTTAAATAAGCGGATTAAGGAATAATAAAAATTGTGGCCCTAAAGTATCTAATTGTATTTTTATATATTACGATATTTTATTCGTACGGATGTTCTATAAAAAAGATAGCCATTAATCAAGCTGTCTCTTTTATGGAGGAGGGCCGAAAAACCTTTGAAACAGAGGGTGATCTGGAGCTTGCAGAGGTTGCTCTTGGTGGAAACTTGAAGCTTTTAGAGTCCTTTTCGATACAATCTCCTAACAATAAAAAATTAAATTTGTTTCTGGCTGAAGGATATTCAGTTTATACTCTTGCATTCGTAGAGGATAAATTCGAGGAATATCTGGATAATGATCCGATGCTGGCGGATAAACATCGGAAAAGAGCAATTTATTTATATACACGTGCCAGAGATTATGCGGCACGGGAGTTTTTAACTGTATTAAAGATTGATAGTTTTAACGATATATCTGCTTCATTGTTAACTGAAAAGCTGAAATATTGCAATAAAGGTGATGTTCCAGCTCTTTTCTGGTTTGCATTTTCGTGGGGGGCTGCCATTAATCTGGATCGTGATAATTTAAATGCACTTTCTGCTTTGGGGTATGTGGCACAGATTATGGAAAGGGTCAGGGAGCTGGATCCGGATTATTATTATGGTGGAGCCAGTCTGTTCGAAGGTATTTATTATGGCGCACGTCCGCCGATGTTAGGTGGCGATCCAGAACGTTCCATGCTTGGTTTCAATCGAGCATTTGCTGCAACAGGCAAAAAAATGTTGATGACATATTATTATATGGCGTCCACATACTGTGTTCAAAATCAGGATCATAAATGTTTTAATGATAATTTGAATTATGTTATAGAAATGCCTGCAGATATTTTTCCTCAGCAAGTTTTAGCTAACGAGGTTGCAAAGAAAAAAGCCATCAGACTACTTGCAAAAGAGTCTGATTTATTTCTGGAATGACATTTCAAACTCATATATACAAGAAATTGTGGTATGATCTTGTTTTCTCTCTTGTTTTTTTAATTACTTTTTTGCTTGTGATAAAGTATTCCTTTGTTTAACCAGCCATGAACTGGTTTGTTTCAAATTTAGGATTGATGTTAATTGTTATTTACAAAATATATCATTTAATAACACAGAATGGTGAAAGTTATATATAAACCTCTGTTTTTTTGTTTATTCTTTTATTTGTTGATTTTTGATATATTCTCTTCTGATAAAGGAGAATGGAACAAGTATCTTGAAGAGGATTCTCTGAAAATTCAGATTGAACCTATTCAATATTTTACCTTAAAAAATGGAATAAAGGTTTATTACATTGAAAATCATATGCTTCCTCAGATAAATTTATCCTTTAGCATCGATGGAGGATTTATCGAGGAACAAAGTGAAAAAAAAGGATTAACCCAGTTATGGGGAAAAAACATTGTCTACTCCGGTAGTCCTGAGTTTCCACGTGATAAACTTGCCGAATACCTGGAAATGAGAGCATCATCTATTGTTTTTTCGGCGAATATGGAGCGGGTTCAGTTTAATCTGGATTCTTTATCATCAAATTTTGAAGAAGATTTGAATGTTTTTTTTAATATAATTTTTAATCCGGGTTTTAATGAAGAAGATTTAAATTTAAACAAAAAAATTGCCCTTGAAGAGATTAAAAAAAGAAGAGAACGTTCCGACAGCATGGCTTACCTTGCTGCTCAATTATACGAGTGGCAGGGAGATGTGCGCTCACAAATTATGACCTCAGGTTCTATAACGGCGATAGGTTTAGAGGATATGGCTCGATGGCAGAGACATATGTTGAATCCCTCCCGGTTTAGTCTTTTAATTTCAGGAGATTTTTCAAAGGAGAAGGTGAAGCTTTTGTTGAATAATTATCTCGGTGCTAAAAATGCAGAGTTAAAAGATTACAATGATAGTTTGCTGAAAAGCCAGCAACCATCAAAAGAGGCTGTAATTTTATTTCAAAAAAAAGAGATTCCTCAAACGACAATAATATTCAGAGCTGATGGAATTCCACATTCATCGCCTGATTATTATGCATTTAAAATAATAGATCATATTCTAGGTGGAGACTCTTTTAACTCTTATTTAACAAGGGAAATTAGAACAAAAAGAGGTTGGGCTTATTCTTCTTATAGCTTTTACAGTGCCGACCGATATACAGGAAATATATCCTTGTTTGTGCAGACTGCAAAAGAAAATAGTGTCGATGTAATTGAAATTATAGAAGATATTCTTGATCATCCGGAACGTTTTTTAAATGAAACAGCATTACGTGATGCCCAAAGTGTGATTAAGAACAGGTTTGTATTTTCTTTTGAAACTCCGGAAAAGCTTGCCTCTCTTCAATTGGCATTAATTCAGGATGGTTTAGATGAAAATTATTTAAGTACCTTTGTAGATAATATTGAAAAATGTAATCTGGATAATATTTACAGAGTATATAAAAAATATTATCAAAAAGAAAATTTCTTTATCAGTATTACCGGTTCATCAGATAGTCTGCAAACTCTTTCAAAAAGAAAAAGTGTCATTCACCAGCAAGTGGTTGATTTTAAGGTTCCAGAATAGGTTTTATTTTCTTGACGTCAGATAAATGGACGCTCCAATAAAAAGGATTCCAATAGAAAGATATAAAAGATTTAACATAATCTTGTAGTCCATTTTAAGTGCATATTTAAAAAAAAGTACTATTAGTACCATATGTATAACTTTTAAAAGCTTTTCTTTTAATTCGTTTAAGGAACTGATTTGCAAAATATTTCCAGAGCGGTTATCAAATTCAATGTTATCAATTTTGCTGATAAATAGTTCATATATTCCGATTCCAAAAATTAATAAAATTGTAGCAATCATGAAGAGATCTATTCCATTTATGATTTGAATTAACGTATTTGTTGATAAGGATGTCATTGGTTTATTAAATTTAAAATTATGTATCAAATAGATACATGTATGATATATGTCCAATGATCCAAGAAAAATAAGGGCAATCGCAGCTGCAATGCTTGAGACAACTATTGCAAGAACAAATATCCTGCTTTGCCATAACACCCATTCAAAGGATTTGATTATATACTTGAATAATATCATCTGATATTTATTATCGGTTTTTGAGTGGTTAAAATTTAATGAAAGAGAATTTATACAGCGATGGTTCCGTATTCTTTTAACTGGGTTTCGCTGGTTGAAAAAATAAAAGAACCTTGTTCACTGTTGCTTGAGGATTCAATATAATCAGTAAGCCAGAAAATCATATTTTTTTTCATTTGAATCAGCTTCATCTGTTTAAGATATTCTGAGTGTAGCGGATTATTTATAGTAGTGCACAAGGCGTTATAAACCGATTTCGGTCTTTTTAAATAATTAAATACATTGCTTAATGGTTTAAATTCTCCATTGGTTACTTTTCTTCCCGGTAACCAGCTTTGCCTTGCAGTGTGGAGAGAGAGGTTACTATTTTCAAATAAATTCATATGTAATATTTTAATTATAAAAACAGTGTATTCCTGGGGTGATAAAATTATATCACAAATTTTGTTAACAGGGGAGCATATATCATTAAAGATGCTCCCATTATTGAAATTTTTAATTATATTTACGGAAAGTTTGTTACTACTGATGACTTTTCTGTGAATCAGAGATAGAGTGCTGTTTCTTTTTGCAAGAGTCTCTCCATTCATGTCAAGATCAATTACAAGGTGATCTGGAGAAACTTCTAAAATATTAATTAAATCTTTCAGATTGGAAACATGTAAGGTTTGAAAATTAAACAGTTCAAAAATATATTTTAAGATTTTTGTGTAAGAAGAATCCAAAAATGCAGTCACAATTGTTTTTTCATATATTTGTTCATCAAAAAGTGTAAAAAAAGATTCAAGATCAAGAAGCACCTCTTTAAAAGGGAGTAAATATATCGATCCATATGAAAAAAGAAGATTTTTTATATTATGGATCTCGGGTCCGCATGAAACAAACAATAATTTTTTGCCTTCTTCGTACACCATTGCAATTTCTTCTGGATTGTTTGAGTTAGCAAATAAGGGAGAGGAGATTCTTTCTTGAAGTGCAAAAAGAGCTAGTATAAACTTTTTTTGTTCGTCACTAGCGTCGATAAAAATAGCTTTTTCTATTAAGGTAGGCATATTTTGTATATAACAAGTGATATATAATTATATATTGTCAACTATAAATCTTTTTTTTATTAATAAGGTAAAAAAAACATTAACAGGATAATTGAATTTATTGTTAACCAGTTATTCTATACATTTTTATCGGAAATAATTATTTTTAACCGGTTTACTGGATTTATCACTGGTTTAATTGTAAATATATAAATATTGGTATTGAAATAGTAATGTTCATCATCATGTTGGCATATAACAGCAGTATGTTATAAATAATGTTATAAAATTTGAAATAATAAAAATTAACATTATGCAGCATTAATCGAAGTCTGGAAAAAAACTTCAGCATTGGGGGTGCTAATAATTCTTTGGATTTATTTTCGCTGTGCGATTAAGGGAGCTGTGGTAAGGCGGTGGAGCTTACGCTTAAAAATTATAAAGTTTATTTATTGGAAAAAAATAAGAACCGGTGTTCTTTAGTTTAACAGAGTAGATAGTCGAAGCTTAAATAGTATAGATCACGGAGGATCTAATGGCTAGAGCGACTATCTATATGCTGGATAAATTCAGACTGGTTTATAGTTTAAAAAAACAAAATATCCTGTTTGTAGAAGATAATAAAGGTAAAATGCGTGTATGGATAAGAGTTGGGAAAAAGGTAAAAAACTTCAAGCCAGAGATGCAATAAAAATTGTAATGATTGTTTTTTGTAAAGAATTGTTGTTGTGCTCTTTTAAGCTTTTGTCCAGATCAAAAAGTTTTTCAAGAATTTTTCCAAGTTCTTTTTCTCCATATTTGCTTGTGAGTAATTGAACTCTCTCTTCATTTTTTTTTAAAATATAAGCATGTTTGGTATTGAATTCAAGCCGTTCGTAAATCTCTTTTTTTCCTGTTTCTGCTTTTGTTAATGATCTGTAACGAAAAGCCTCCGTAAACATTTTTGCAGTTAGATTAAAAAAAAGAGATCCGTCTCCAAGTTTATAATGGTTAAATTCATTTAATGCATCAGTAATTTTTCGTCGAGCAATCTTATCGAGTATGTTGAAAACTGTATTGGTTTCGACTTCATGACAAACTTCTTCAATATCAATTTTATAAATTTTTTTTTCATTTATGCAATAGGTGAACAATTTATTTAAAACTTCAATTATCGCATTGGGTGTGAAACTGTATCGTTTAACTAGTTCATCAGCAGCATCTGGTTCAATGCTGAAGTCTGCAGATTTAACTCGTGAGTGTATAAAAAGGGGAAGATCTTTTTCGTATAAAGGTCTTTGCTCTATCGTATAAGAGAAATCATTTAAAAAAGAAAAATCTGCAGGTAGTTTGACCTCATCATTTTGAAAAAAGAGGTATGTGGAGTCAGGAATGTTTTTAAGGTCTCTGGTATAATAGGCAAGAACTGTTTTTTTTAGTGCTATTTTTTTCAGTAATTGATCCCCGTGGCGTAAACGTATAAGGCGGGCTCCGCCAAACATGGGTATAGTGCTTAGCTCAGAGTGAAAGAGTGAAATATCACTATCCATCCCATGAATATTGATAATCTCAACAGTTCCATTCTTTTCGTTTATTTTTTTTTTAAACAATTCAAAAATATTATCAACTTGCGCATAATCATATGCTGTGATGATTACCGATTTAGGTAATTCTTTCAGCTTGCGAATTTTTTCTATTTCGTCAACAAGATCATTCACAAAGTTTAAAGATATTATTGAATAGTTTGATTTAGCGGGTGCATTTTGATAGAATCATTTTTTCCAAAATTTTCATCATACTTTTTTATGTTCTCCTGTAACGCTGCGAGTAATCTTTTTGCATGTCCAGGAGTTAATATTACTCTTGAGACCAGTTTACCAAATGGCGCCGGCTGTTGTTGTACAAATAAAAAATCGATTAAAAACTCTTCTTGTGTGTGTCCTATATTGGTAACATTTGCATATGTTCCCCGCATGATTTCCGGATCCAGTTGTATTTCAATTTTATTCTCTTTGTTTTCTTGCATATACCATTAAAAAAAAATATTCCCACCAGACAAGATTATTATTAATGATGCATTATCTTGAAAGCAACGTCAATAACTACCTGCCACTCTACCACTTTGCCTTTTTCGTCTATACGTCCTCTCTGCTCTTTAACTTCGAACCAGTTTAACCCTTTTAATGTGTGACCAGCTTCTGTTATTGCATTTTGAATTGCTTCATCGTAACTTTTAGGCGAGGTGCCTGCTAATTTGATTATTTTAAATGTTCCACTCATCATGTAAGTATATAAATTTTCCGGAGTTTATTCCAGAAAATTGCTGATTTCTAAATCGGAAAGTTAATTTTTTATTAAAATAATAATAGACAACAGGCAAAGAGTTTTTCACTTATACCAGTGCAAAAAAGTATTATTATTTTAGATTATGGTTCACAATATACCCAACTAATTGCCCGAAAAGTCCGTGAGTTAAAATTTTATGCAGAAATTTATCCTTATACATTGCCCTTAAAAGAGATTCTGGATTTAAATCCGGGAGGAATTATCCTCAGCGGAAGCCCCCATTCGGTATATGAAAAAAATGCTCCCCGTCTTGATTCAAAAATTCTGGATACGGGAATTCCTGTATTGGGCATTTGTTATGGAATGCAATTAATAACACACTCACTTGGCGGAGAGGTTATTCCTGAAGTGAAAAGAGAGTATGGAAAGGCAAATTTAAAAATAAAAAAAGAAAATGCACTATTTTCCGGTGTTTCAGATGGAGAGCAGGTCTGGATGAGTCATGGTGATCGAGTGTTGAAAATTCCCAATGGATTTGAGGCTATTGCTTCAACCTCTTCTTCTCCATATGCTGCAATCAAACATAAAAAAAAGAGTTTGTATGCTGTACAATTTCATCCTGAAGTTCATCACTCTCGTAAAGGAAAAGTTATTTTAAAAAACTTCTGCAAAAATATCTGTGAATTAAAAACAAACTGGAGCATGCAAAATTTTGCAAAAAGTAAAATTGAAGAAATCAGTCGTATAGTAGGAAAAGAGAGAGTAATTCTTGGTTTATCTGGCGGGGTAGATTCGATGGTGACAGCGAAACTTATTCATGATGCCATAGGGTCACAATTAACATGTGTCTATGTTGATAACGGTTTAATGCGCTTAAATGAAACAGAAGCAGTAATCAAGAGGTTTGGAACCTTTTTTAAAATTCCGCTGAAAGTTGTCCATGCAGGGGAACATTTTTTAAATGCTCTTGCCGGTGTAACAGAGCCTGAAAAAAAGAGAAAAATAATTGGAAAATTATTTGTGGAGGAGTTTAAAAAGGTTTCAGAAAAATCCGGGCATCATGAGTTTTTAGCTCAAGGGACACTTTACACTGATGTTATTGAATCGGTGTCTGTAAAAGGTCCGTCAGAAACTATTAAATCGCACCATAACCGCGTCGAAGAGATAATGCATTTAATCAGTGCAGGGAAAGTTGTGGAGCCATTGAAAGAACTTTTTAAAGATGAAGTGAGAGCACTGGGGACAGCTCTGGGTATGCCCCATGACATGTTGTACAGGCATCCGTTTCCTGGCCCTGGGCTGGCTATCAGAATTATCGGGGAAATAACAAAAAGCAGGTTAGAGTTGTTGAGAAGAGCTGATGCAATTTTGCTGGAAGAATTAAAAGAAAAGAAGTATTATGAAAAAGTGTGGCAGGCCTTTGCAGTTTTCTTGCCGGTTCAGTCGGTCGGTGTCATGGGCGACAAGAGAACTTATGAGAATGTAATTGCATTAAGGGTTGTTGAGAGTCAGGATGGAATGACTGCAGATTTTGCAAAACTTCCCTATGAAATGATCGGCCATGTAGCCAGTAGAATCATAAATGAAATAAAAGGCATTAACCGGGTTGTCTATGACATCTCTTCCAAGCCACCCGCAACCATTGAATGGGAGTAATATTGAAAAAACTGTTTTTTAAAAAAATAATTATAATATTTTGGGGCTTCTTGTTTTTTTCTCCTGTTTTTTCAATTCAGGCTTCAGAAGTCTGGACACTCTATTTTTCAACGATTAAAGGCAGTGAAATTGAAATTTATTGTTATGTTGCTAAAAGTGATCGTGAAAAAGAACGAGGTCTAATGTTTCGGGAAGATTTAAAAAACGATGAGTGTATGATCTTTGTTTATGATAAACCGGCAATACTGAGGTTCTGGATGAAAAATACTCTTATCCCATTATCTATTGGATTTATCGATTCGAATTTAACTTTAAGTGAAGTATTTAATATGAAACCGAAAGATGAATCTATCGTCTCTTCTACTACGGAAGCTCTTTATGCAGTAGAGGTTAATCTGGGTTGGTTCAAGAAAAATTTTGTTTTACATGGTTCAAAGTTAAGAATTGTTCCAGGTGATATGAGAATCAAGAAAAAGTAATCACTGCATGGATGCATCATCCTTAATTACAAAAAAATTAAAATTTAGTGGCGAATATATTGGTCTGATTGTTGGTCAATATGGGTCAAGAGAATATTTTTCCCGTGAGAGGCAAGAGGAGTCTTTACATGAACTAATGCTTCTTTGTGATACAGCCGGAATAAAGAATGTGTATGATATTATGACCTACGTTCCCAGGGCTGATGCAGGTTGCTATTTTACAAGTGGAATAATGGAAAATATCCGTGAAATCGTAGAGGTAAAAAAAATCAATATTATTATTGCTGATGTGAACTTAAAGCCGGCACAATTAAAGAATCTTGAAGAATATTTTGCCGTAAGAGTTATTGGTCGCATTGAGTTGATTCTCGATATTTTTGCTATGAGAGCAAAAACCAGAGAGGCTGCTTTGCAGGTTGAATTGGCGCAATTAACATATATACTTCCACGACTTAAAGGGTTAGGGGGTGTGCTATCTCGTCTTGGCGGAGGAATTGGAACAAGGGGGCCCGGAGAAACAATGCTCGAAGCAGATAGAAGGCATATCCGCTCCCGGATTCAGAAAATTCGAATGGAATTAGATTCAGTATCCAGGCATAGAAAAAATACCAGAAAAAACAGAACATCAGTAACCTTTGCTCTTGTCGGTTACACAAATGCAGGCAAAAGTACTCTATTAAATGTTCTCTCTTCATCATCGCACAAGATTTTTGCGGAAGATCGTTTATTTGCAACATTAGATGCATCTACCCGAAAAGTTTATCTTGGGGAAGTGGCTTACAAACCTTTTTACGCTGCCGTTACCGATACAGTAGGTTTTATTAGAAATCTTCCTTTAAATCTTGCTGCTGCATTTAAATCAACGCTTGAAGAGATTTTATATGTAGATATTATCATTATAGTTGCAGATAGTTCGAGTATGATGGTAGAGGATGAAATCGTAGTCGTTGAAAATGAACTTGAAAAGCTTGGGGTAAAAAAGAAGCAGGTACTTTTTTTTAACAAGGACGATATTATTTTTAAAGAAGATCGTGAACACCTGATGAAAAAATATCCTGAAGCGGTATGGGGTAACACGCTCGCAAAAGAGGGGATTACCGCTTTGCGAGAAGCAATGTTTCGTTTAGCCCTGGAGTTTTCTACTCTTCACCTTTCAGGGAATGAGTAAATATCTCCCGTTATTTCAAATTTATTTTCGAGTTGCTGTAATGAATATTCGAGTTCCTTAAATTTTTCATTGATTTTTTTTTTATTTTCTAAAAACCATTGTTGAAATTCGGGTATTTTTTTAAAATGAACAAATTTCTCAAGGAGAGTTCCGTCAAAACAATCGGGAATACAGATTAACAGAGAGAAAATAGTTCCAACCTTGTTTTCAAGGTTAAGATTAAAGTAGCCAGGCCAGTTAAAATAAAGTATATAATACTTATTGTGAGAAAAATAGGGCTCAGTTTGCGTTTTATCTTTAAATTTTCCGACGATTCGTGCAGTTTTTGTGATTTTTATATCTTTAGTAATACTGCAGCCGATTTGATTTCCACGAATATGGTGAAAGTGATTAAAGTTTTTAACAAGATAGAGAACAAAATTTGTAAGTAAAATAGAGATATTCAGTTCATTCATAAGAGTTTGCAGAAGGGGCTGTACCTTCGTCTTCTCTGAATTCAAGATCCATAAAAATATTTTTTTCTTTTATAAAGGCAAGTTTAAAATTTCCTGTGGGGCCTGCACGGTGTTTTCCGATAATAATTTCGGCCTGTCCGGCATTTTCAGCAGTTGGATTTCCAATATCCTCACGATGAATAAACATGACCATATCGGCATCTTGTTCAATTGCTCCTGACTCTCGAAGATCTGACAGCTGCGGACGAGGATCTTTTCCCCGTTGTTCTATGGATCGATTCATCTGGCTCAGGGCAAGAACGGGTACATCGAGCTCTTTGGAGATTAACTTCAGGGAGCGTGAAATATTTGCTACTTCCATCTGCCGGCTGTCACTGGCTCTGGACTTATCCGTCATTAATTGAAGATAGTCAACAATTATCAGGCCCAGTTTTTTCTTTTGGGTTTTTAACTGCTTTGCCAACCTTCTTGATCTTTGCCGAAAGTCCCATGCAGTCATATCTGCGCTGTCATCAATATAAGTATCAGTACTGTTAATTCTGGTCAAAGATTCTGTTATTTTATGAATCTCTTTTTCATTGATAAAACCCCTCTGGATTTTTGCCGAATCAATAAAAGTATCTGCACAGATTAAACGTAGGAGTAGTTCCAGTCTGTTCATCTCCATGGAAAAAATTAAAACAGGTTGCTGGCTTTTCAATGCAACATTTGATGCAATATTAAGGGCAAAGGTTGTTTTCCCCATTCCTGGCCTTGCAGCCAAAACGATTAATTGTCCGCCTTTAAATCCGGTGGTAAGTAGATCCAGTTTTTTAAAATTTGTAGCAAGACCAGTGATACCATTTTTTGATTCTTTTAATTTTTTTAAAAATTCGAGAAACTCTTCTTTTACATCTCTTATATGGTTAACACTATATGCAGACTGCCGGTCAAAAATTGCAGAAATTCCTTTTTCTGTTAAATTTAATATTTCGCTGAGATCATTTCCTCCACTGAGAAGGCTACGTTCAATTTCTTTAATATTCTGTAAAAGTTCCCTTCTTAAGGCAAGTTCTTTTACTTTGTTTGCATGAGCAGGAGCGCTGATCTGGCTTCCGGTTGCAGCAATTTGCATAAGAGCAGACCGGTTACCCACCTTATCAAGCAGGTTTTTATTTTTAAGATGTGATATAATCAACATTACATCAGGTGATTGCTGCAGGTCAAAAAGATCAGAAATAGATTGATAAATTATTTTACTGGATTCAAAATAAAAATCTTCTACTTTGATTATACGACTTATGTCACTGAAAATATCAGGATTTTGTAAAATGGAGCCTAGTACGATCTGTTCTGCGTCTGAATCGTATAGCTCCATTAAAATTTATAAATTATTCTACTTTTTCTGCAGCTTCGCCTGTTGGTTTGTTTACTTCAGAAGTAGTTTCAACAACTTTGGGAGGAACATAGGGAGTAGAATTTCCAGTTTCATCCTGAATAGTTAATTTTATATTACTTACAATATCTTCAAACATTTTCACTTTAACTGTATATTTACCCAGATTTTTAATCGGTTCATCAAGGTGAATTGTTCTTTTGTCTACCTGGTAGCCAAGTTTATCAAGTTCTGCTGCAATATGATGATTGGTTATACTGCCGAACATTTTTCCCTCATCACCCATTTTTGCAGTTAAAGTTACCTCTATATTGTTCATCGTTGAGGCCATTTCTGCAGCACTTTTTTTTCTTTTAATTATTTTTTGTTTTCTAACTTGATCCAGGAAATTTTGCTCTTTTACTGAGCGTGCAGAGGCAGACATAACATATCCTTTGGGAATTAAGAAGTTTCGTGCATAGCCATCACGAACCTCTTTTATGTCACCTGAATTACCTAAATTGTATACATCTTTTTTTAATATAACTTTCATATTATCCCAACCAAATTGTTTAATTATCAGTATCTTTTATTGTCAAGTCAGGTTGTAAAGCCTTTTTTCTAAACTCAAACCTAAACTCCAGAAGACCAATAATGAGTAGAGAGAGCAGAAGGGCACCTGTTATAAATGGAAAAATCATTCCTAATATTATTATAACAAAGGCAATCTGTCCAAAGGGAAGCATGCGAACATAAAAATAGAGCCAGAGGGTACTAAGTGCCTGATATATGTATAGAGTACATAATATAAAAAAGATATTTTCATATATGGGTATCCAGAATAGATCTATTTTTTTAAAATAAATATAGGCTAAACCCATCGCAAAAACGATAAATAAAAGAATAAAGTAATCTGGAATTCTGAAGAAACCAGGATGCCCTAATATTGTTCTCTTCTGGTTTTTAATGATAGCAATTTTGTTATAAAAGAAAGATATAATGAAAAATACTGTAGAAATCTGCAGAAAGGTAAAAAAGGCGGAATATTGAATGACAAGCTGATACAGGTCATTTTCTGTCTCTTTAAGAGAGGTTGTTGGCTCAACCATTATCTGAGAGTAAATTTCTGAAAAAATCTCTTTAAAAAGACCATTTTCAATAAACCCGAAGTAAAAAACAGAATAATTAATTATGAAAGAGGAAACGAGTATTAAAAGTAAGAACCACGTATTAACCGATGTAACGAGCCGGTTAACGCTTCCTGCTGCCTGGCTTAAGCTTTGAACAAAATTTATATATAGTATTTTGCGTTCTTCCAGAGAAGTCACATTTGATAACTTTGCTCTGAGCATGTTTCGATTCGGTAAGTCAGGCAGGTTCGAGGTAAGAAAGCGCGGAGAAATATAATAGAGAGCATAAATGGCAAAGCTGCTGCTTATTATAGTTGCCATGCCTCCCGGTGACCAGAATATCAGTGAGATATTTACCGGAAGATAATAACCGGCAAATAACATTCCTGTAGATAATACCGCTGTAATAGAAATAGAATTAATTCTAAAAAAAAGGATAGTTAATATTATTCCCGGTAAAAGATTAAATGGAAAACCAAGAATAATATTAATCATTACTTAAAGGGCAATATATGGCATTAATCCAGCGGCCCTTGCTCTTTTTATTGTATTTGCAATGGTTCTTTGATGTTTTGCACAACTTCCTGAAAGTCTTCTGGGCATTATTTTGCCTTTATTGGAAACAAATCTTATATATTGCTCTGGTAGTTTATAATCAAGTGTATTCACACTTTCCTGACAAAAGCGACAGACTCTTTTTTTAAATTTAGTGTTTTTCATTCCACCTTTTCGGTCCATATCATTTTTGCTTGCACTGCTGTTTCTACTGTTTTCCATTATTTCTCCTCTTTTTTAAAATGGTATATCATCATTAAACGGCTCAGAAAAGGTCTCTTCAACCTCAGAACCCTTTCTGGTAGGGCTGCTTTCTACATGGTTATCACCAGCAGATCGACTACTTTCCAGAAATTGTAAATTTTCCACATATATCTCTACTTTGCTTTGTTTTTTCCCTTCGGCAGATTCCCAGCTTGAAAATCTCAGAGATCCATCTACAGATACTCTTTTTCCTTTTTGAGTATATTTGCTGACCACTTCTGCCAGTTTACCCCAGGCAATACAATCAAAGAAGCCGACCTCATCCTTGTTTTCGCCCTCTTTTTGGAATATGGTTCTATTCGATGCCAGGGTAAATCGACAAAAGTAACTACCGCTATTGGTAGATTTAAGCTCGGGATCCCTTGTTAAGCGCCCGATCAGTACTACTCTGTTTATATCATTTGCCAAAATCAACCCGCTAAAGTTATAATTGATTTGATTATATCACTACTAACATTTAAATCTGTGGTTATTTGATTGATCATTGACGGTTCGCTCTCAATAGACCAACAGTTAAAATTACCATGTGTATGAGGCTTTTGAATATGAAATAGAGGTTTAACACCAAGCTCTTTCACTGATTTTATCTCTGCATTTCGCTTGGTTAGAATCGCTTTTACACCCTCTACCGATTTTTGAAGTGTTGCAGCATCTGAATTGGGAAATACCATTACCAGATCATACTTCCTGATCACCTTGTTTGCACTCATTCATTCTCCTGTGCATCTGTTTATTACAGATACATAATTAAATTTTACTGACAAAACTACAATTATCAACATGGTGACAATCTTTTTTCACAATTCATGGTTAAGTTCAATTTTTATATTACTTTTGACGAATAGTTCAATCGAATATTTAAATTCGGCTAATATTTAATTTAAAAGTTATTCAGTAAACTTTTATATACCTCATAAGATAAAATTTTACAAAAGTTATGCTGTAAAATGACTTAAAATCCATGCCCCGCCTTTTGCTATATAGAATACACCTACGACAACAATTGCAATGGAAAAGGTAATTTTTAAAAATTTTTCAGGTAAATATTTGGCAACAATTGGTCCAATTTGCCCTCCAATTAATACTCCTGTTCCGGTGAAAATCAAGATATTCCACATGATTAAGCCTGTTTGAAGGTTTAATATTGTAATAATAATGTCTCCCATTGCCTCCACCCAGATTGCGGTAGCATTGGCGCGTCTTGTTTTTAATTTCAGCCCTTTTTCAAGAAGAGGTTGTGAAGATTCGCAGATACCTGTTCCGGTGGTAGCTGAAAACAATCCGCCCATAAAAGGTACCCACAAATAGGGGTAGGTATCTTCAACGGGAATATTTTCCCTTGTTCCAAATATACCTTTAGATGCACTATGAAGCTGAATTATGGCGATAATAATTATGGCAATTCCCAGAACAAATCGCAAAATATTGGGATTTATAATCAATAAAACATGAGATCCGATCACAACTCCGGGTATAGCGAGCATGACAAGAACAAGACCAACCCCTTTCTCTACTTTTCCCTGCATAAAGTACCTCGTAGCACCCGAGGTCATTCCGATGGTCTCAGTTGCTATTCCTGTTGCTACGGAACCGGCAATAGGAACGTTTAAAAAAAGATTGATTATAGGTTGAAACAGAACCCCTCCTGAAAAACCAGAGGAGTTTGCTGTAATGGCAATCGCCAGTGCAATAGGAAACATGTACCAATATGTAAAGTCCAGATTAAACCTCCTGCTCTTGGTTCATTGTGTTTACCTGGTAGACCTTATACATATCGATCAACATGCTGAGAGCCGAGAGGTCATCCTTGATTGCAGTAAGACCTTTTTTGATCTCAAGAGATGCTGTCTGTAGTTTATAAATGTCAGATGCTTTTATTTTTTTCTGTTCCCGGGCTTCGGTAATGTAATCTTTCAAAAGCAGGGGATCAAGTTGAGTTTCCATATAATTTACATTTTTTACCATTCTTGTCATTTCGAAACGTATCTCCACAACAATTTCCTGAAGGTTGGCATTCATATCATTGATTAACTTGCCTAATTGACCTATTTCATCATCATTAAAGACCGGAATTGCGTAAGTCAGGTCTCCATCTGCAACTTTCTTTGCTCCCACAATAAGAGAATCGATGGGGTTGGCAATATCTTTGGCAAAAAGAAAAAATGAGGTTATAATTGTACCAACTATTACGAGAAAGATCAAGATCATTCGTATTCGAAGATCATCCAGAGGAGAAAGAGCTTTTTTCAGGTCAATTGTATCCATGTTGATTGTATCAGGAATTTTAGTATGATGTTGAAGTTCCTTAATAAAGGAAGTTGCAATTTTTTTCCGTATATGAGTTTCACTCAATTCCAGAATCACCTCCATGGATATGGAGATGGAAACAACAGAGATTAATAAAAAGTAGATAATTAATTTTTTCTTGATTCTGGATTCATCAATAGCCAGAACACTTTTGACTGCTCTGATAAATGATCGATAGGTAAATTTTATCATATAATCAAAAAGACTATATAATTTTGAAGTTGCAAGTGGCAAGTGGTTTTTTTTAACAGAATACATCAATGGGGTGTGAAAATCCTCTAAAAAATATTTTTTATCCTGTAAGCTGTGAAAAATTTATACAAAAAATTGATCTGGATATGAAATCATCAAGGATTATAATTTGATTCAAATCCATTTTTTGTTTTTTATATTTTTTAGTATTAATTGAAAAATTATAAAGGGGGGCTTTGTATTATTTTTTTCACGCAAATTATTCAAGGCTCCCCCACGGCCGCACATGGTTGCGGCCTTCCCCCCTGAAATTTTATCTTAAATTGTACCTCTTTGAAGTATTTTATAGAAATTCTTTGGAGGAACTTCTCTGGCTGTTGAGTTTTGATAAAAAACATTATTGATACTCTATGTTGAACCGAAATAGTAGTATATGAGTACTAATAGACAATCCGAGAAAAAAAATAGAAAGAAAGAGCAATTTTTTGAAGAGCCACTTTTTGAAAAAAAGCGCAGAGAAATAATCCCAAACAAAAAAAAAGTTGCGATCCTGCTTCTATTACTACTTGGCGGAGGTCTCGGGTATAACTATTTCCAGAAATTGTATATACAAAATACTCTCGATGAATTTCATCCTGATCATATAAAAAACCAGGTTATTGAAGAGATCCAATCTATAAAAAAACTTATTTCTCTTGAGGGTGATGATTACAAGCTTTATCGCGAACTGGGAAGATTATATTTTAAAAATGCAGATATTGATCATTCACTGGAATCGTATAAAAAAAGTTATGATCTTGCAAATGCTCAAAAAGCCCCTTCAGAAGAAAAATACATTATTTTAACCGAGTGGGGTAAGGTTCTGGAGGCCGCTGGGCGTGAAGAAGAGGGGCTAAAGGTTCTGGAAATGGCCAAAAAACTGGAACCTAAAAAAAGCATTGCTTACAATCGTTCAGGCAATATATATGACAAGAAACAAAAAACTAAACAGGCAGAAACCGAATACCTCACGGCAAAAAAAGTTGACCCTAAAGATGCTGAAGCATACCGTAATCTTGCCCAGCAAAAACTTCTTGCCCATGATAACAAAGCTGCTCTTGATCTTCTCAAGCAGGCAATAATAAATAATCCAAATAATCCTGATGCTTTTTCTAATCTGGGAGATTATTACAGATCTGTTGGTGAAAATGAAAAAGCAATTGAGGCTTACAAACAGGCTCTTGCGCTTGACCCTTCTGATGCAAACACTTTATATAAGTTGTCTCAAGCCTATCGAAATAATGGAGACAGGGCAGCCGAAATGGAAAACCTAAAAAAAACACTTGCATCTGATCCCTCTCATGCACTTTCTCTTGAAAGAATGGGAGATATTGAAAATATTAATGGAAACGTTAAAGGGGCGCTTGAGTATTATAAAAAATCTCTTGAAAATAATCCATCAAACTATATGTTAAAAAACAAGTATGCAATAAACTATGATTACTTGAAAAACAAATTAAACAGTTCAGATAAAGTTGCAAAAGGAGGGAGCGGTTCTGCAGGAGAAGGCGGAACAGGTTCATCTTCTGGTACTGCGAATACCCAGGGTGGCTTAAATAATTTACCAAATGATCTGGATTCTCAAGGGGCGGCAGGTGGCGGATCTGCGGGCACAAGTGGCGGTACGAATCAGGGTACTGAAGGTTCATCCGGAACCGGGAGTGGTTCAAAAGAGGGTAGCACGGGCGCTCAAGGAAAAGGTGGATCATCTGGTACTGCTCCTGAATCAGATAAAGAACTTCTTGCCGGAATGATAAAAAAAGGCAAAGACGCATACAAGGGTGGAGAGTTCCGAGAGGCAGAAGAAGTATTTACCAAGGTTAAATCGATTTCACCCTCAGAAGAGAAGGTTAATTATTATCTTGCCAGAGCACAGGATAGCCAGGGTAAGAGTGACGAGGCTGCAGAAAATTACCAGGAAGAGATAAAAAAAGATCCGACAAATTCCAGGGCACAATATTATCTGGGTATTATTTATTTTAATAAAACATGGTATGATAAAGCTCTAAAAGCATTTCAGGCAGCCGTGGCACTCGAACCCTCTTTTGTCAATGCAAGGTATTCGGTGGCGCTGACTTATGATAAATTAAATTTAAATAATGATGCAGAAAGAGAGTATTTAAAAGCCCTGGAAATTGACTCCTCACTTTTTGAGGCATGGAAAAATCTTGCAATAACCTATAAGAAGTTATCTAAAAGTAACGAAGCATTAAAGGCTCTGGATCGGGCACATGCTCTTAAAGAGAGCGATCCAGGGGTTTATTATCAAAAAGGTGAAATATACTTTAAAGAAAAAAACTACACTCTTGCTGAAGATAATTTTAAAAAAGCTGTCTTGTATGATGATAAATACTATGAAGCAAATTTTAATCTTGGTCTTCTTTACATATTAACAGATCGCGATGATCAGGCGAAAGAGATATTTAAAAAAGTTTTGTCATTTAAAGAAAATGATGCAGAGGTTTTATATCAACTTGGAAAAATTTCAGAGAGTGAAAAACAGGAGAGTGAAGCTATTAAATATTATCTTCAGGCAATAAAATATAATCCAAAATACTATAAAGGTTATTTAAATCTGGGGAGACTTTATGCCAATCAGAATATGATGGAGCAAGCAGAACAAACTTACCTGAAAGCGAGTGAACTTGATAAAAAAGCAAGTGAACCCATGATAAATCTTGCCAATCTTTATTATCGTGAGAAAAATTATTCCATGGCGGCAGACTATTATGAGAAGGCTCTGGATTTGTCTCCAGATAATATTGAAGCCCGTTTGACCTATGGTATATCTCTGGAAGAGATAAATCAGTTTGATGGAGCTAAAAGTCAGTACCAGGCAGTGCTGACAAAAAAACCAGAGCATAAAATTGCTCTCGAGAGATTAGGTTTTCTCTATTACAGAAAATTAAATAATAACCCGAGGGCTAAAGAGACCTTTAAAAAATTATTAGAGGTTAATCCGGATCATCCGGAGAGAAAGTCTATTGAGGAGATAATTAAAACCTTGTGAGGGATTTAAATTTTTCAGCCGGATGTCGATTTTTTAATAAATACTTTTTTTGTTTAATTTTTGTTTTCACTATTTTATTTTCTTTTACGACGGTGGTTTCGGCAGAAGGAGAAATAAATGAAAACAAGACACCGGCTACTTTGATTGATAGAATGAAGCTGGTTCTCAAATTTGGACATTCACAGCAGGTTCGCGATGTATTAAAGAAAGTTCCTGAACTTAAACCCGAAGAGCAAAAGTTGTTGATCGATGATTTGAAACTTTTGCTTGCAACCAGAGATAATCTTGTTAAAATTTCAATGGTAGGCTTGGTTTCGAGTGCAACCTGGAATGATCTTGATGAAGAGATTCTTGTATATTTTTCTACGGAGAATAGTGATCTTTTTATTTCACTTATGACCGCAGTTAGAAAAAAAAATATTCATAAAGCAGAAGAGTTGATAGAGAAGAAAATTTTAGAAAGTGATTTTTCCAAATCAGATAATAGTCTTCTGGAAATGATTGATGTAATGGCCTATTTTAAAAACAGCAATGTCAGTGATTTTTTGTTTGTTCAGCTAAAAGATGACAAGGTGGATCGTATTTATAAAAGTCCTATATTAAGGTACTTTGGAGTATTACCTTCTTTGACTCAGGATAAAATTGATTTTATGATTCAGGCTTTCCAGAGTGATGATTTTGATATGGGTATGCGCAGCATGTCTGTATATGCTCTCGGCAAACAAAAGGTAATAATAGCGCGTGATCCAATGAAGGAGATATTAAATAAAATTGATGATTTTTCAGATCTGGATAAAAAGAAAGAGTATTTTGATTTGAGGCTTTATTTAATTTCTTCTTTAATAATGATGGGTGACAGTGATGTCCGTCAGATTTTAGTGGAGATGACAAAAGACGATGACGACAGGGTAAGGCGCCGTGCGGTAAGGCAGTTAGGTGAAATTGGAAGTGATGAGTATATTGGCCTTCTTGAATACAAGCAAAAATTTGATAGCAGCAGCCTTGTTCAAAAAGAGGCAAAGGATGCAATAGAAAAAATAAAAGGTACGAATGAGGGCAATGTTAAAAAATAATATAAAAATTTCTCTCTCCATATTTTTTGTATTGTTCTTTTTTTTATCGCCGGGCTACAGCAAGGAATTAGAAGCTGATGAGCTAAATATTGACTCAAGCAAAAAGGGTGAGTATACCCTTATACTTTTTTTTCAGATGAAAGATGGAAATGATATCGTATTTTATGATAAAAATGGACGTTCAATTTGGTTAAAATACCGACTTGATCGATGGGATTATACTAATGATAACATGGTTGAAAATTTGCAGCAGGGATATTTGTATCAGGTAACCTTTGAAAATGAGATGGTGGCCGAAAATAATAATGAAAAAAAAGATGTAAATGCCCGTTTAGCAAGAAAAATCGAAAATCGAATGAAGGGCACATTCAAGTATGCACGGAATTTTAATGCTGAAAACCTGATCTATTAAAAAATAGATTTTCAGACTATTTATTATTTAGATACTGGGTATAATATTTTTTAAGAGGATGGAGCAATGATAAATTCAAATCATATAAAGAAAGGAATGGCATTCAAGATTGATGGAGAACTTTTTCTTCTGCAAAGTTTTCAGCATCACAAGCCGGGAAAAGGTGCTGCCATTGTTCGTACCCGCATAAAAAGTCTTTCCAAAGGTACTACCATAGACAAGACATTCAGATCAGGTGAGATGCTTGATGATGTAGAGCTTGAAAAAAGACCGGCAACGTACTCATATGAAGATGGGGAGAACATTGTATTTATGGATACCCAGACTTTTGATCAAATAATTGTAGCAAAAGAAGATGTGGAAGAACTTTTACCATTTATGAAAGAAAATATGGAGCTTCAAATTGTGCTCTACGAAGATAAACCTGTATCCATTGTCCCTCCGAATTTTGTGGTACTCGAAGTTACCTATGCAGAAGAGGGATTAAAAGGGGATACCGCAACCAATGCAACAAAGCAGGTGACTCTTGAAACAGGAGGTACTGTTCAGGTGCCGCTATTTGTAAAAAATGGTGACAAGGTGAAAATAGATTTAAGAGATCTTTCTTATGTAGAAAGGGTGAATACCTGATCTATTAATATACAGGTGAGAAAAGATACAAACGCAGTATTAAAAGCTTATAATTTTATAAGGGAGGGGGAGTTTGCAAAAGCTCTCTCTCTGGTTGAAAATGAATTAATCAGGGACAAAAAGAACTTCTGGGCATATTATCTGGCTTCTGTTGCGGCTGGTTATCTTCAGGATAATGACAAGTTGATTTTGTATCACGACAAAGCAAAAGAGCTAAACCAGCAATCTGTTTTTTTGCATTATATTTCTGCATATATACACCTTGCTGAAGGTAACCATGAGCGGGCACTCTGGGAGTGGACGCGTCTGATAGATTTTCCAGAGGGGTGGTTGGCGCGAAATCTGATCGAAAAGGAACGCAAAGGAACGGATCTTTATTCCAAGGCATCAGAAGGGAACATCTCTTATTTTATAGTATTACCAGAACATCTTGCTGAATTGAGTGATGATGCTCTGGTAAACAACCTGGATGAAATGGAGACACTTTCTCCTGAACGGCGCAGATCATTTGGTATAAAAAAAGTTTTTCTTTCTTTAATAATATTTGTTTCATTTATTTATTTATTCTACACAGGTTACAACAGGTTTTTTAACAAGAAAAATGAGATGACGATACCCAAATGGGAAAAGTTGCATCTTGATAATTCAGCTTTGGTGATTCCTCCAGAAAACAGTAAAAAATCCTTATATATTTATAAAGATCGGGAAATGTTGCTGGATGATTTTGAAAGCGCCAAGGAGATGTTGAATAAAAAGAAGATCAATAAGGCACGTTTCCTTTTACAAAGAATTTTATTGTCGAATGCAGATTTTCAATCGAAAGAGAAAAGCAAAATATTTTTAAATTTTATCGATACGCCCGAGCATGAAAATTTCAATGATCCTGTTTTGCCTTCTGAAATTTTTTCAACCCAGGAGTTTTATACCAACTCGATTGTATTGTGGGAAGGCGACGTAATTGACAGTCGGGAAGTTGATAAAGGCAAGGAGTTTCAGCTTGATATCAGGGAAAATGATCGCCATTTTATAGTTTACGCCTTTTTACATACCGGAAAGGATCGAACAATTTGGTCACCCTATTCTGAATTCAAGAGAAATCAAACATCAGAAAAGACAAGAAACCGTGCCGTTATTTATGGAAGATATAAGGGCATGATTGGAAATCCACCGAGTATTTATATTGAGCTTCTCAAGCTCTGGATGTAGTTACAGTCTTGAAATAAATCTTCTAATCCGCTCTACGGAAATCTGAAGATCTTCCATTTTTGTGGCATAACAACATCGAATGAATCCTTCTCCTTCAGGTCCGAATGCGCTTCCGGGAATAACTGCAACACTCTCATCGTTTAGCAGCTTTTTAGCAAAAGTATATGAGTCAAGTCCTGTACTTTTTATATCAGGAAATATATAAAATGCACCTTCAGGATTAATGGTTTTTAAACCGATTTCATTAAATGCTTTAACGATAAAATCTCTTCTGCTTTTGTAAGACTCTTTCATTTTTAACGCATCAGCTCTGGCGTATTTAAGGGCAGCTTCTGCTCCAAATTGAGCAATTGTCGGAGCGCATAACATGGAATATTGATGAATTTTAAGCATGGCATAAATCCACTCTTTTGGTCCAGCTGCGTATCCGATTCTCCAGCCTGTCATGGCGAATCCTTTGGAAAAACCTCCCATAAGTACCGTGCGCTCCCTCATCCCATCGATCGCTGAAAAAGGTATATGGTTATCATTGTAACTGAGCTCTGAATATATTTCATCAGATATTACAATCAGATTCTTTTCCTGTACAAAACTTGCAATATTCAGTAATTCCTCTTTTGTGTAGCTTGCGCCTGTGGGATTCGAAGGATAATTCAAAAACAGTATTTTAGATTTTTCGTCAACGGCAAGATTCATGGCGCTATAATCCATTTTAAATGCCTTGTCTGCACTGGTCGATATTTTTTGTGCAACTCCTCCGGCAACGCGTATCAGAGGAGAATACGAGACATATCCTGGACTCCCGTAAAGTACACCATCCCCGGGATTAATAGCAGCCCTTAGAGCCAGGTCTACTGCTTCAGAAACTCCAACGGTAACTATAATTTCATCTTTGGGATTATATTTGATTTGATATAGTTCTTCAAGGTATTGTGAAATAGCTTCGCGTAAAGAGAGGAATCCCTGGTTTCCTGAATAGTAGGTAAATCCGTTTCTAAGAGATTCTATCGCATTATCTATGATAGATTGAGGAGTAACAAAATCAGGTTCACCTACACCCAGTGTGACAATGTCTTCCCGTTGGGCAACGAGGTCAAAGAACTCTCTGATGCCAGAAGGTGGCATTTCTACAACAGATTTTGCAAGTCGGTTGTTTAAATCAGAAAATTTATGGTTGTTTATGATTTGCATATATTATACTTTAATTGTTTTCAGTTAACGCAACAACACCAGGTAATTTTTTACCTTCCAGGAATTCAAGTGTGGCGCCACCACCTGTGCTTACATGGGTAATTTTATCTTCAACACCAGCTTTTTTTATAGCAAAAAGAGAATCTCCTCCACCTATCACGGTAACACCTTTGTTTTTGCTAATTGCCCTTGCAATTGCCATTGTGCCTTCTGCAAATTTATCCATTTCAAATACTCCCATTGGTCCATTCCAGAGTATCGTTTTTGAATCTTGTATAATTTTCTCGTATTTTTTTATCGTTTTAGGTCCAATATCCATTCCCATCCATCCTTCAGGAATTTCAAGTCCGTAACCTTTTATTTTGCCATTTTCAGAAAATTCAGTTGAAGCAATGTGATCTTCAGGAATAAAAAATCCTGTTTCATTGAAATTAGCCTTATCAATGATTTGAAAAGAGTGGCTTAATAATTCATTTTCGATAAGAGAGTTACCAACATGCAGCCCTTTCCCTTTTAAAAATGTGTAGGCCATTCCTCCGCCTATCAGTATGTTGTCTACCTTATTGATTAAATGAGAAAGTACTTTAATTTTGGAGGAGACCTTCGAGCCTCCAATGATTGCGGTAAACGGTCGGGCAGGAGATGTTAAAATTCCTGAAAGAATAGATATTTCTTTTTTTAAAAGAAATCCTGCAACGGAGGGAAGCTCTTTGGCAAGTTCAAAAACAGTCGCATGCTCTCTATGGCAGGCGCCAAAGGCATCATTTACAAAGCAGTCACCAAGCCGTGCCAGTTTTCTGGCAAAGGTTGTTCTTTCTTCCTTTTTTTCGGATGTTTCATGTTCAAAATATCGAATATTATCAAGTACGAGAATTTCTCCTGATTTTAAAGATTTACATTTTTCCATCAATCCTTCAACAGGTGTGAAAGGAATATATTCAATTTTTACATCAGATAAGAGTTCTTTTAGGGCATCGGCGACTGGACCCATTGAACATGATGTATCATTGCTGTTTTTAGGTCTTCCCAGATGGGAGACGAGAATAATGGCCCCTCCCTGTTTTAATATATATTCTATAGTGGGCAGAGTTTTTACGATTCTGGAATTATCGGTTACGGTACAATTTACTTTGTCAATTGGTACATTGAAATCGACGCGTAAAAGAACACGCTTTCCATCAAAGTCCATTTTTTCCAGTCCAGGCAGCTCAATTTTCATATTGTATAAAAAAAAAATGTTATGGCTGGTAAAGTATATTTTGTAGGGCAGATTTAAAGATTCCATTAAAAAAAGTTGATATTGTAAGTATAGCTGGTTTTTTAGATAGTATAAAAGGCAATGTTCGATATTAAACATAATATCGAACATTGAGTATAGTTCACAATATATAATTTAAATGTTCACTTTATCTGTATAAGGTTGTTTGAAAATTCACGAAAAGCGCATAACAATTATAAAAATCGTTGGAAAGGAAAATTTATACATGTCTAATTGCATGAATGGCATCATTAAAAGCAAAATATTTGGGGTTAGAATTGAAAACTCCACTGGTAATTGCCAGTTCACGTATAACAGGCAGTCTGGAAAATTGTAAAACTCTTGAGGAATATGGTGCAGGAGCAATTGTAACAAGATCTTTATTTGAAGAGCAGATAACCGGGGAGATTTCGAGACATCTTTCGGGAGCCGAAGAAAATATTCATCCTGAAGCAGTCGATTATTTTCAGAATTTATTTAAAGGGATAAGCGCAAAGAGTTATCTTGGTCATATTGAGAGATGCAAAAAAAGCGTAGGGATTCCCATTATAGCCAGTCTGCATTGTACTACAAAAGGAAAATGGGTTGAATTTGCTTCCGAATGTGAAAAAGCGGGGGCTGATGCACTGGAGTTGAATCTCTATATTTCACCCCAAAATGGAGCACAACGAGGTGCAGATCTGGAGAAAATTTATATGGAGATCAGCCATGAGATAAAGAGTCGTATAAAGATTCCGGTAGCCATGAAACTACCGCCATATTTTACAAATACTATGAATATGGTGTTTCAACTGGATCAGTCAGGTATAGATGGATTTGTTTTATTTAACAGGTACTATCGTTTTGATTTTAATATTGAGGATTTAAAGTTAATTCAGGGAAATGTATTCTCATCTCCTGAAGAGTTTGCTCTTCCTTTACGCTGGATAACTTTGTTGTCAGGAAAGATTCACGGTTCTATTTCGGCATCGACAGGTGTTCATGATTATTCATCGTTAATAAAATTAATTTTAGCGGGTGCACATACCGTCCAGCTGGCATCTGTATTATACCTCAAAGAAATTAAAATTATCGTTGAAATTATAAATGATATCAAGTTATGGATGGCTCGAAAAGGGTTTGAAAACCTGGATCAGTTTCGTGGGTTAATGGCACAGGTTAAAAGCAGGGAACCTTATAATTATGAACGAATCCAGTTTATAAAAAATGATATGGAGAACGGATAGGGATATTTTTCCGGGTTTCAGCCAGAATTTTGAAAAATATTTTTTGTCGAGTCCGGGGAGATAGGTGACGAAATCATGCTGATTTTGCGAGCCTTACACCGTAGAATTTTTCATAGGGCGTCAAACCATTTAAAGACCAGTGAGGTCTTTTTTTGTTATAAAATTCGAGCCATTCATTTACGACCTCCCTGGCCTCAACGATTGTAATGCCGT